>Ga0056912_1000559_pt1 | contig 26772 bp, 27 predicted proteins | sample EBPBio232013_DNA_FD_55028 | JGI IMG/M metagenome (GOLD analysis project Ga0056912, IMG submission 55028) | Wastewater treatment Type I Accumulibacter community from EBPR Bioreactor in Madison, WI, USA - Reactor 1_5/23/2013_ DNA | ecosystem: Engineered > Bioreactor > EBPR > Anaerobic-Aerobic >... | reverse complement strand
TGAATCACCCTAAACTTCAATTTGGTGTGTTCTGTATCTGACTCATCAGAAAAACTGGCGCAGAAATTAAATACCCACTCAGGTCCCTCTCCAAGATATCTGACTTCAGTTGGGTGAAGTTCCTGCCCCGCACTACCCTTGAGGATGGAGGATTTCCTTGCACCATGGAAACTGAATACGGTCTGGTAAATGAAAAACTTGGATTCATCTTCAATGGTCGCGTCCTCGAAACCAGAGTCTATATAATCGACCATGCTATCGCTATTATCGCTAAAACGAAAGAGATATTCCACATCGCCATCAGCAGTCCTAAAGCCTAGATAATAGGAACGCGGACCATGCACTCTAATGTAGAGAGGGAAGAGATTTATCATTTCTGATTTTCCTTGATTTGATAGGTTGGCGAAATCTCGGGCGATTTCTGAAAGACCGATCTTCCGTTCCAGACTTCCATAAATGACTCAATAGTCAGCTCAAAATGTGTACCTTCAAGAGGATCTCTTATAAACACATTGCCGTTTGGATTAACTTCATGCATGAGCACAACATGACTTATTCGGGCGGCGCCCATAATCTCCACAGCCGCCATCTTGGTATTGGCAAGGAACTCTTTAACTTCCGACAAATTCGGGTTGATAAAAGTTCTAGAAAAGTCATCACCTAACTCTTTCTTAAGCCAAGCTAGGTCAGCAGACATTTCTTGTTTGCGAAACTGTTCAGGAACATAGAGCTGAAACTGCTGCAAAAATTCTTCCTGTTTTACAGCGCCTCTTGTCAGCATTTCGCCCACGGCAGCAACACAAGCTTTGGGATGCACCTGCTGAACCACAGTATATTTCTCGATAATTTCAGGCGGTACATTATTTTTGTCGGGTAAACCGGCAAGCACTTCGTCTGGAATTTGACCGCTCTTGCCTTCCTTAATCTTTGCTTTCTCAAACTGATCGGTCAGACCAAGAAATCGGTTCCACTCTTGACGCTCATTGCGTCCAAATTTCTCCTTAAACCCAGACATGTAACTGACAAAATCTTCAAAAGTCTTTTTGCCAGCCTGAGAAATAGAAGCGCTCTTATCGCCCGCATGAGCAGCCATGCCTGGACTAATACCGGCACCAGCCTCAGCATAGGCAAAGCTTGGTCCTTGATTTGGAAAATGAGGGAAGTCTGAAACCAAAGCGCATATGGAACCCCATGTTTCGGCTGACAAATTGCCTAACTGTGATAGCGATTTATCAATCATGACTGAAACAGTCTTGGTAAATTCGCCATTGGCAGAAATTACAGAGCCTGTATCGCCGCCAAAAGGCGCACCCGGCAACACGTCTGCCGCGCCAGACTTGCCTAGTTCGCCTAGATGCCCAAAGCTTTGTTTTGCCCCGGGTATACTCACTCCACCTATGACCAGATCAAAGGTACCATCGAAAATTGCTGGTCCGAGACTTTGCTTGGTGTGGTTGGCATATCTGACCAAGTCAAGCGGCGTCAGCCCCGACCCTGTATTGTCAGCGAGCACCTTGAGCTGAGCATTTCTCTCTTGGGCTTGAGGCGACGTAACTAGCTCGTTTCTCATTGCGCCCACGCCGAGGGCTAAAGCTCCAGCACCAACAGCTGGGTTCGCTCGCTCTAAGGCATAACCAATAGCGGTGCCAAGCACCACATTCGATGCACCTCTCTGCGCTAGCTTATCTCGCTCACTCGTGACCTTATGACTACCACTCTCAAAGGCACCAAATAAAGGGGCGATACCAAATATGATGACATGATCCCCGATTGCCTTAGTGGCTTTCGGTCCAAGGGCTCTTGCCGTATCAACTCCGAGCATGTAAACAGTCAGAGCAGATCCAACATCATCTTTGGCTATACCTAAGGCTTCGACTTTCTTAGCATCGCTGCCTTCGTTTATGGCGGCTGAGAGCAGTTTGTCGCGCCCTTCAGACACTGCTGCTAATCGTTTGTCTAACTCGTGCGGCTTAATCTCATGGCGGGAAAGAAACGAAAGAGAATCTTCCCTGGCAGACTCTTTGCCTGGTTGGAGGCGCGAAACCTTACTGCCGTCTTCAAAGACCAATTCAATACTTTGCATCTGGTCGCCACCGGCGCTGCCGCTATGCCTGTTGGTTCGAGACTTCTCAAACCTCGCCCGCTCAGCGCTACTGCTATTAGCCGCTGCATGCACATTCAAGCCACGCTCGGCGAGCACGTACACCCTTGCAGACAACTTGAACAGCCGCTGTTCCCCGTCCTGATTGTCTTTAGAATCTGGCAAGAGCGTGCTCCCTAGAGGCTCAATTATATCAGCCTCAAGTAGAGCAAACGTGACAGCGCAGAACAATGTGGATTTGCACAGTTGTTGAAAAATTGGAGGCGGTTAAGGGTATACCGAAGCGATGACATTCGATTAGTTAAAGTCGAGATACAAGGAAACTTTGAGCGCTGCGGCGGGTTAGACCGGCTGCAATAAATCACTGTCGAAAATATCTGCAGGGCTAATGACTGATTCAGATAGCGGAATAGCAGTACCGTACCTTTGCTTCAGCTTCATCTGCACTTCTCTTGCCGATAGGTCGAAGCTCCTCAGTTCTCTGAGTTTTCCAACTTCAACGCCCAATGCAGTCCTATAGACTTTCCATACAAGCTCAGAACAATAAATCTTGTCGTTAGACCAACCAAAATATGGATCATAGGGCTTTCCAATAAATGAAGACCCGGCCAGCCACAAACTTTTCACTGCGCTTGCAGAAAAATGCTGCTTACGCAGTCTCTTCACAACATACTCAGATCTTACACCGCGCCTAATCCACGACTCAATTGGCGTAAGCTTAACCGGTCCGACCGCTTCAAGAACCCAGAGGCGCCCATCCTTGCGAAAGACGATACCCATGTGTGAATACTTAGAATGCGTAGCAATCTGAATAACTCGACTTTGGCTAGACCTTGATGTTTGAAAGATGATGTCGCCATCTTGGAGTTTAGATAATGCAGGCGAAGTAACCGAGGAAGCTGGCAAAGAAGAGCACGCACAAATCAAGCCAATCAGGCAGAAAACAGAGGCAAACCCAAACCAGGTTTCCTTTACTCGGTACCGCAAAATGGCAAGGAAGCTGCTCAATTAGAACTCCAGGGGGCTCTCACATAACAAAGCATCGACTGGCAATAAGATTCAAGGCTACTACGATATTCCAGATTTCAGCCGCCGACTGCAAACAGTTAACAAACTGTTTGTTGGTGAAAAAGGTGCCTGAGTACAGCTCATTTGCAATTGAAAAGCGCGTCGTCGATCAGTTCATTCACGACAACTTTGGTGTAGTCGTAGATATGGCGATATGTCTTTGGTTCGAAACCAGCAGCCTTCAAATGAGCAATTGCCTCCTCAATTTTTTCAGCCGGCAGGCTGCCCTTCTCTGCCATATCGCGAAAAATTTCTAGACTCTTCTCAGATGTTAGTTCCTCGAAAACTTGAGCGCTAACATCTTCCGTTATTGTCATCGTTTGCCTTAAGCGCCTAACAATATAGGTCTCCTTATCGATCCAAACCTCGCAGTCTTCGCTATTCTCGGTAGTGCCGAGCAGATGAAAGCACTCAACTTCATGCAGCAATTCTTCAGGCAAAGCCTTCACATCTGTCATCTCATGCCAGTTCCATGAAAGCTCAAGAGCGCCCGGATGCATGATGTTTAAGATATGATTGACTGAGCCTTGTGATATCCCTGTAGCGCCAGCAAGCAGAATTCCAAGATTTTCGGCGTACTCAATTCGTCCCCAAAAATTGCATGCAAATGTCTCGCCATTGCTCCAAACCGTGTACTCCTTGCCAGGCTTGGACTTTTCGACAAAAGGAAGCCAAGATAGCCAGTGAAACCGAAACTTCAAAGGTCGTTTGAAGTGCGTCTGAAATTCAAGCCTTGAACCAGGGAGGTCTGGTGATTCTACTGTTCCAACATCGGCGTACGAGTCGAATCTCGAATAGACATCGCATACTTTATCTAAGACTTCTTGCTCGTTCACGGCTGTTCCAGTCAAATCGATCGATCAATTCTTACATCATAAAGCAAAATCTTGGAAAACTTAGAGCTTACTTCGAATAGTCCTTCAGTCTCAAGATTTCCTCCATGCCCAAGCCTTCTACTCTACGCTTAGAGAGATGTCTCAGGGCTTGGCGAAGCCCAAGCTCTATAGCATTTTTGAGCTGTTTAAAGTCAAGTATTGCCTGAAATTCGTAATCTCACTTCCTGCGAAAAAATTGAGTCATCCAAGTGAAGTGCGTGAGTCTGAACTTCTTGGTTTCTTTCAGCAAATCTCAAAGCTTCATCTCTATCACGGTCCTTGAGCGCATCAAATAACTCACTGATTGGATTCAACTCCAACATCTGACCTATCTGGTCGCTGTCTGCGTTCATCTCCTTTAGGGTGTTCTCGTTTTCTGCGTGATGCGCAAGGACTTCAAGCGAAGCTCCTGACTTACTAGAAGGCGACAACCTGTCCTGAAAAGCAGACATAGAAGAACGATCACAGAGCAGTGAGCTTGCCTCTCTCTGTAATCGACTCTCAGATAATGACTGTTTGGACGCTATTCTGTCACCTGAATAGTCAGCGCGGTGCGCTCCGGTCCCTTGGTGCAAAGTTTGCATACTTACCTCGTGTCATTTCGGCTGGAAATAGATTGCGAACATTATTGCTCTCACATTATCGTTTTAATCTGACACCAGGTTGACTTGCGATAGACAGTTTCTCAATCAGCATGCAAACGCATATCAAGAGCACCTTCGGAGGCTAAGACACCTTGCGTCAAAGCCTCTCTTAAAAGATGTCTCGACCTAAACCCAACCTCTGTCAACTCCCACAAGGAAATATGAACAAGGACTTTGAGACAGTCCCAAGTTTATTTTTGGGTGAGTTGACGAAAGAGAGACGACCGGTCTAATCTATTCCAATCGCTGCGGCTTAAATCGTAATTCTTCCTCGACTGATTCAAAGAACAGTCCTATTGCAGGTCCTTCAGGAGGTTCCCATGTCACCAGCTCAAGTTCAAACCCAGGCTGTCCAGCCCAAAAATCTGCTTGGTAAAATCGCCATTGTTACTGGTGGTTCCAGGGGCATTGGCGCCGCTATTGCTTCACGTCTTGCCGCCGAGGGCGCAACCGTCGTCATCACATACGCCAAGAGTAAATCAAGTGCCGACAAAGTGGTGGCAGACATTGCTGCCGCCGGCGGCAAAGCCGTAGCCGTCCAGGCAAATGCTTCGTCTGCCGCCGACAATAAGGCTCTCGTAGCCCAAGTGACCAAACACGGCAAGATCGATATTTTGGTCAACAATGCCGGAGTCTTCGAGGGCGGTTCCATCGAAGCTGTTTCTATAGACCAATTCGAGCGGGTGTTTGACACCAATCTTAGAGGCGTGGCTGTGACTACCATGGCTGCCCTTCCTCATATGAACGATGGCGGCCGCATCATAAACATTTCCTCGGTGGCAGCCAGAGCTATTGCACCAGGCTTCGGTTTCTATTCCGCCACAAAAGCCGCTCTTGATGCTCTTACAAGAGCCTGGGCACAAGATCTCGGCAAGCGATGCATTACCGTCAATTCAGTCTCGCCAGGCACCACACTGACTGAAATGCTTGAAGCCGGACTGCCGGAAGAGGCAAAGCAGGCTTACATTCAGAAGACTGCGCTTGGCCGCCTCGGTGAGCCAAATGATATTGCCGCAGTGGTGGCATTCCTGGCTGGCAATGATGGACGTTGGATGAACGGCAAAGTGATGGAAGCCGACGGCGGACTAGCCGTTTAAGGCGGGATGTGAAGCACCACCCGCAGAGGAAGGAGCCGAAAAGGTTCAAGCCGTCTTCTCAAAAGAGCCCCATCAGGGGCTCTTTTTGCTGGTGGTAAGCTTTATGACGAACTGCGGTCCTAATGCATCTCAGCTGATTATAACCGAGAACAGAGAAAGCTAGTCCGCTTGGACAGGTCAGATGCAGCGGCAATTTTGACTTGGCGCACCACTTTTTCCATGGCATAATAAAACCAAGACTATCCATACATCATTATCTATATTTTGCGCATTACCTCGACATTCGTAATAGCATTAAGTGTCACATTATTGTGCTTGGCTCAAGCACAGGCACAAGATAGGATTCAAAAGTTTTTGAAACCCCATGAAGACATAGGCAGTTTCCCTCATTCAAGGTGCTGGATTGTTAAATCTAGAGAAGAGGCTGACCAAGCATTTGAAAGAGAATTGAAGCCTTGGTTTGCGAAAATGGATCAGAAATTGTCTGTTACTGCAGAAAAGCTGAACTTACCGAATTGTAAAAGAACAGTCGTTTTCAAGGTTTTCTTGGACAAGCAAGATGGCTCTGCACTTCCGATTTTACAAAGTTCATCCGGAACAAAAAGCTATGACGAAAAAGCGTTAAAAGTCATCAGGGCAGCTATTCCATTTTCATGTCCAGCAAATGATCTGCCCTATCAACGAGGAATTCTGATCGAATTTGGCAGTCAAAGTGTCAATATAAAGCTTGCTGCAAGTTCCTGAGCGAATAATCAGACGTGCACTTCTTTGGATTTTCGTACTCGGTTGCTCGATCTTCCTTTTGAACAAATTTGTTATCCATCTATGCCTCCTATAGACAAATCAAGATAAGAACAATTATCCAGAAAAAGTAAAGAGTACCAAAGGCGGCGTTTGAAGTGGTGGGAGTTAGTGAGCGCAAAAACTGCATTGCCGTCAGCTTGGCCCGGGGCACTCATCGACACAAAAGCACCAAGAAGGATGAATCTGAACTGCGTGAACAGATAAAGGAGATTGCGCATGCTCGAAAACCATTTGGCTACGAACGAATAACCAGGCTGTTGCAACGCGGCGGTCTGCGCATCAACAGGAAGCGCGTTTACCGAATGTACAAACAAGAAGGACTTCAGGTGCGCAGGCGATGCCGCAAGAGAGAACGCCGACTTCGTAAACCGCTTGAACAAGCCACATATCCGTGTCAAAGATGTCCTCTAGATTTCGTTAGCGGCAGCTTATCCAGCGGCAGCAGACTCAGAACGCTGAACGTCATCGACGAATTTACGCGCGAATGCCTGGCGGTAGAGGTGGATTTTGGTTTGCCTGGAGAGCGTGTTGTGAGAGTCTTGGAGCGTCTCGCCTGGTGCTATGGGACGCCCTGACGCGCGCACAATCACTGAGGAATGGAGGCACGACTAAAACACGATAAGACCGCACGGGTCGCTGGGAAGAATTGCACCGTCGGAATTCGCTCAGCAATTTAGAGAACAGAAATTGTCCGCTTGACGTGGTACAAGAAAATGGGTGGGTTCACCACTAGGTTATGACAGCCGAGTAGTAATGGGAGACGATGAAATGCCAAGATATGCAGATATCTTTCGTGATCCTTTAGATATTTTGACTTTTGAGGATATCAACGAGTTCTGCAATCACAGAATAGCTGAGTGTACTTACCTGGACTACAAAACTACCATCGAGGATCTAGGAGACATTGGGAAAGACGTTGCCGCTATGGCAAACGCGGAAGGAGGATTAATAGTAGTCGGAGTCAAGACCAAGGGTGAAGACAATGGTAAACCAGGCGTGCCATCTGAAGTCATTGGAATACTCGATCCAGAGAAGTTGGCTGGTGCAATTGGACGGAAATGTGCGAATGTGATTCATCCAAGCCTAGTTCCAGAAATTCACTTCTATAAGATACACGATCTGGAAAATAGATTCGTAATGCTTATTCGAATTCCACAGAGCGTGGAAGCACCGCACTGGTTAGGAACAGAGAATAAATGCACTGTGCCAATTAGGACCAATGACTTCACCGTGCACAAGAACGGAATTCAACTATTGACGCCATCAGATCTCAATAGTTACTACAGAAGACGTGAGCAACTAGAGAAGAAAAGCCAAGAAATATTAGAAAGAGCAAAATCACGAGCATCAGCAAGCAGCAGTAGCTCAGCATTCGTAGCAATAGGTATTTTGCCCGCATTGCCAAAAGAACGCTTGCTTGACTGGAAAGCACTTAAGAACCTTGCAGAGGATTTCGGATTTGACCATAGAAGACATTTGCAAAATTTTGGAACTGCACAAGAGACATACTATGTTCGATGCCTCCGCCCCGAATGGCGCTATGAAGAAATTACCTTGTGGGGAAGCATTTTCCAATGCGTTGGAATCGAGAAAGATCGGGAAACCAATTCATTTAATTTTGAAGAAGTTCTAATGAGCATTCATGATTGCACGACAAAAGCATTGTCCCTATACGAGTCCTGTAACTTTAGTGGAAATCTGAGAGTTGAAATAGAACTCATTACTGGATTTGATTCAAATGGATACTACACCTACAAAACACTAAAAAGCAGAAGAAATGCAAGACTTCCAATAGAGCAATCTTCACGTTCTGAATTCGCATACAAACCGCATGAACTCAACAATTCTCATTTCTGGAAAGCAGTAGTTTCAGACCTTCTTTTTGCCTGCGACCTAGGCACTCTCGAGACCGAAGATGTAATTACGGAAGAGACGATGAACCGCATCACCAAAACCAATTAGCTACATATAGACAGACCTGACATGTGGGATCTGTCAATTAAACTGTGGCATTAGGATTATTGGTCACTGATTGGAGTTTTTGTCAAATCTTCTGTTCTGGGGTAAATTAGTCGGTCTCCTTCTTCTCCCTGATTTCGTCTTTAATATTGATGCCGGTCAGCACGTCGGCAAGACGTTCCGGCACATTCAGTCGGCGCCATAGCTTTTGTGCGCTTCCGCATAGCTTGAACACCATCGTTAGCATTGTGTCTCTAGTCAGGCAACCGCGAGTCTTTGCAGTGCGCAATCTGACAGTCGCGAAGATTGATTCAAATGGGATTTGTTGTGCGAATGTGGACCCAGTGCTCAGCAGGGAAATCGAAGAAGGTAAGCAGATCATCTCGATCCAACTCAAGACACTGAGTGGGGTCAACGGAAGCAGTGCAAACCTCTAAGAACCAAAATCATAATATCCTGGACATAAGTTCTTTAGGGGCTGTAGCGGTGCACCTATAATCGATAGGAAGGGATATATTGCCGCATTTGTATGCCGTGGCGACGAAGAAAACTCTACTATAAGTGGCTTTCCAGCTACGAAGGCAAAGGAATATTTGTCGGACTACGTCAAGAATCCAGCAACGTTGCTTCCAGTTTCGGAGCCGACATAACTTCAAAAACAACAGGTATGTTGGGCTTATTGCCGAGCTGGCAGAGGTATGCTTACTGTCAAGTTGGATTGCGTTGACTGCGTTGATGACCGCGCTAGGAGACCCAGCGTCAAACAAAATCAGGCTCGGTCGGTATGGAATTCTACTCAAATCGTCGGCGAACACAATATTCCAACTCTTTTGCCAAATCAGCCATGTCTGGACGTTTTGTGGGATCGTTCAAAGTGCAAGCTTCCAGCATGGGCTCAATCTGATGACTTGCGGAACCAAACGAATAGGTCGTGAGCTTCGTTACTTCTTCGTTTTGCCATAATGTACCAGGTAATGGATTGCGCATTTCTGTTAGTGTGACCCAAATGGTTTTCGCCAATGAGTAAACGTCGGCCTTTTTGCCATCTGCAGAACCGGCATTATTGAGCATCTCTGGCGCTAGATAAAACGCCGGTCCCAGCTTTTGTCGGTCCTTTGTTAAGGCTACCTTCTCTGGAAACGATGCGATTCCGAAATCTCCGATACACCACTGGCCGTTAAGGTAGAAAAGGTTTTCAGGCTTGAGATCTCGATGAGAGATACTCCGATCATGCACAATTGCCATTGTCTTTGCGATAGAAGAAAATGCCACGAATTTTACTAAATCATTCGCTTCTTCCATCACCTTCGGAAATTGTTCCGCCATAGGCATCACAAGCCAAGGAATATCCTGCTTGTCATACCGGCTTGGTAAATAATAGTCGATAATTGGGATTACGCCAGGTAGGTCCTTCAGCCGACTCAGTGCTTCAATTTCGGAGGTGAAGCGAGTCAAAGTATTGGTTCGATACGAGTTCGCTAAGCAGAGTTTGATTGCACCAATCGTGGCGTCATTCTTAGTGGCTTTCCAAACTTCTGCATTGCCACCCCTCCCTAGTTTTTCACGAAGGCGCCAGGGACCGACTTGATCGCCCAATCTGTACCTAATGTGCGCGTCAGGTTCATCTGGCAAAGCTTCAAAAAATGCCCTGAAACGTTTAATCGTTTCCGGACGTGCGGCAAGTGCTTTCGCAGTCCTTGAGATTGAACCATATTTCGCAATTGTCTCATCAATCTCCCGGATGGCCCTATTCTTTCCGACCAGCTGTCCCCACATTTCGATGACGGCATTTCGAGCTATTCCAGATTGCATGCTTCCTGGCTCAAATTGGGCATTCACAGAGTAAACAACCTCCTCGAATGAGGAGGATAAGTCAATTTGTTTCAAATTCAAGTCCTCAAAATTGGTTTTGTTTGCGTAAGTATACTCATCTGACCCAGCGCCATATTCAGTCACCATAAGAACTATGCCCAGTTTTTTTTGCCGAAGGAGCGAGTTGGAGCCCGGCTGCTAGCCGCCAGCAGGAATATGGACATAGCGACTGAATCGGCTTGAAGCATTTGCCAGGCTAGGAGCGGCAGACGGTGAAGAACACTTTCTACTTGCCTCAGTCGGTCGCCGTCTGCCCTACAGTCGGAAAGCACATGTGTAAAGCCCAACCGTGAATTGAGAACTGACAATCGAATGCTGAAAGTTGCAGTAAAAGCGGACCTCTCTAGCGAGACTTTTTCTTTCTTCCAACGTCAACTACAACAGTTTCAATCTTTACATCGAGATTTTCACATACAGCGCAGAAGATGGCGGCGGTATTATCCATGCTTGGGTTACCGCGTTCCGAAAGCATTCGGTGCAAGCTTTTTGCAGGTGTATCGATGGCACGAGCCAATCCTTCGAAACCAATGGTGGCATTGACGAGATCGCGAAGAATTAGACGGGCTGTTTCTGATTCTCCAGTCAGAAACAGCTTGGTTGCTTCATCGAGCAACGCTTTGGCAAACGCAGGTTCTCGATTTACGCGTTCGACAACTGTCTGTTTAAAATTGCGTGTAAGTGCCATATCACTACCTTTTGTCTCTCTTAAGTTTATTGTCCGTCTTCTTGGTTCTGCTGGACTTCTGTTTTTCTTTCTCTTTCTCGGCTTTCGCTTTTGCAGCCTTTCTTACTTTGTATTCTTCGTGCAAGCGCTTAGCCTCCTTAATGTCTTCGTTTTGCCCCTTCTTCGTTCCGCCACCGAACAAGATAATGAGGTCTTTGCCGTCTTGTGCTAAATAGATTCGATAACCAGGACCCCAATCAATAATGTATTCTCCAATTCCATCAAACCATTTGATTGCCGATGTTAGCCCCCGCTCCATACGCACTTTTGCAGAGGTAACTTTTGCTGCGGCTTTGACATCGAGGTCATCGAACCATGTTTTGTAGGGGCTGGAACCATCTTCCAGAAGATATTCTTCTACTCTCATTCCGCCATAGTAACACATATGTTACCATTCGTCAAGCGACACAAGCAAGGCTAGTGCCGAAGCTTGCGGAGCCAACCAACTAGCTTCTTGAGCGGACGCATCCAAGAGCTTCTTGGTTCGACGACATCGCTTAATTGATCGGTAACGTGCGGTTTGGAATACTCTCGAATATCAAAGAACGGGTCACCTGTCTCGTCTACGGGGTGGTGCGGACAGTGCTTGTTTCTGAGCTGCTCTACCCAAAAGCTAGATGCAATCATTGACTTGTTGCCGTCATATTCGAGATAGTTGAAGTCGACCGAAAAACGAGACCAAGGTGTAAGCAATTGCACCATGAGACCGATGGCGGTTGAGGCCAGCACACCATTCGGCCAAACCACCTGAGGACGACCTCCAGCTGCGCCATATTGCTGAGCTTCTTGTACTAGGCGCTCATCAGTTATAAAGTTGCAACATCGCAAACAAGCTTTGCCTGGGAACGAAAGAATAACCTGTCCACTGATGAGAAAATCGTCGAGAAGCGGGCGGTGAGTGACTTCCATGCCGATGTCGATGTATGGAATGATGTATCTACGCGCAAAGCGTTCAAGTTGCTCTCTTTCTGTAAAGGAATCAACAGCACCGATGATTACATCACAAAGCTTCAATTGCTCAACCGCTTCCTGCCACGAGCCAGTTATTGAAATTATCTGAGCATTGGGCAGAAGTGCTCGAATGGTTCGCTTGGCGATCTCAACTTTTGCAAGTTCTCGCTCAACGTCAGAAATAGTGCCACATACTAGGCGATTAGTGTTAGAAAGCTCAATAATGTCTGGATCGCAAAGGATATAACGCCCGATTCCGAGGTGAGCACATTGCAGTACCAGATGAGATCCACCTCCCCCTAGCCCAACCAATCCGATTGTCGCCGCGGAGAGATTATGGTCACTGTCTGGTCCTAAGAAGCTTTGGCGATTATCGCTATTCATTAGGTTCTACTCCATTTCTTGATGGGGCAGCCGACTTCAACAAAACTGTCGACGGGTATACACGGTTGATTTCTGTCAAAGACAGCAAGCCCAGAAGCCAAGTCGTTACTAAGCACTAAGGCGCCATGGAGCCTCATAGGGCTCACTTTTAGAAAATCCAGCATGAACTTGGAGCTCTCATGCAGATCGATTGCACTGAAAGATGGCATGCCTATGCCGCTGTGACTATGCACGTGGAAAACAGCATTGCCTTTGGAGATTGACCATTGAAGAGCTTTCCTGATGGCTTCCGAGCCCAAGAGCGCACCAACGGTCAGGTCAGGCAAATAGTCTTCGTCCTCCACTGGCAGGTAGTCCCGTGCCAATATGAGCACCTTGTTTCCGTCTGCAAATGAGAGCCCGGCCGAAATGAATCCGACCCGTTCATAAGCGAAGGAATGTCGTCGCCTGAGATCGGCGCGAATTTTTTCAAGTAATCGTGATGTGATTTTGAATGTGATGTTCATGCGACGCACCTCAAGTGTTCTAGAAGTATTGCAGTCCAGGGTAGATCGGCAGGCACACCTTGCCAGGACGGTGCCCACCATTGCTTGTCGACCACGCGATGCTGGTTCCAATTCGAGCCGCGACCGTCAATTTTTCGCTCAAAAAAGAGCCTAGTCTTATAGCCTGTATGCTCAAAAGGCACCAGCAGTAGTGTCATCGTGAGTATTTGCCCGGCTGAGACCACCTGCATATTCGGAAGGAGCACCAATGCTTTTCCGCCCTCGGTCAAAATGGTCGCAGCAGGGCATATCTGTTTGAGTGCGTCGAAATGAATAGATATGTTAGTCATGATGAGGCTCCGCAAGGTACCTGGCTGAAGAATTTCATGCCTTCTTTGACACGCAGCTTTTCATCAGACTTGAGTGCAGTAAGTTTTCCGTCGGCATCGAGCAAGTTAAGTACATAACCGGGCTCAACAGGCAGGATCACGATGAGCTGCTCCATCGTGTAAATACCGCGTGGAATCTCGCGTTTGTCGCCATTCAAAGAGACCGTTATGTATCGGCTCTTACTCTGTATATGTTCAGTGCCAGATTCGCTCAGATTGACTTGAGCGTACGGCTCCAGGACGACTTCTCCATCCTCAGATTCCAGCACCAATACAGCGTCGTTTGAAATGCCTGCCAGCCGGCGCAGCATGGGCTCGCCTATTAGCTCAGTTCCCCATTCGTAACCGCGATCATTTATTGTGAATCGAAAGATACGATCATTTCGGAATGCCATGAAGTTTTTGGCTCCTTCTGTTCGCAAGTCAACCATTTCATCAAGTGACACCGATCTGGTTTCGTGATGGAGCAGCTGTATCAACAGATGCTCATCAGCGGGATCGTAGCCAGCTTCGGAGAGAATCTGTCTACCCTGCGGGACAGGATCCGTGAAAGCGATTTGGACCCCATTTACTTCAGCCAGATGGTTGCCGGAATTGAACGGCGTGTGTTCCCTAACGTAATTGCCCATTTATCGACTCCTTTAGAGAATATGGGTTAGTTTGTTTCAGCGCAGTAAGCTTACTCCGCTTACACTCGGACCAAAAAAAATTCCGATCCGATACTTGTATACTAGCGTAAGCTTACATAGCTGACAAGTTTTTTTTTTGTTTTCGAATTAAAATTACCAGATGGCTGTTCATGTGGGGTGGGTGCAACTCGTCGACCCGTATTCGCACAACAACATCAAACAGCTCAGAAAGAACGTTACTTGCCTGTTGGCAGGAGTCATGGTGGACCCTACGTATAATTAGGAATGGCTCGACGGCCTTAGACACCAAACATCGAGGCATTAATAATAAGCCGATCACCATGTTGGCTTGGTGCTTCCACCAATTAACAGAATACGAAGGCTTGCTGAACTTGGAAAGTTCGTAGCCGTCCCGACAAAGAACCTTAGGTTTCGATAGCTCCAGTGCGAGCAGGCTCAGCTGCGTAGCTTCTTGAGCTGCGAAGAGTTTCTCGTGCATCAAGATCTGACCAGCCTCGAGACCTAAAGCGGATCTGACTCGTCTTCGGCTCTGGTCGCTTGGATCTTCGTCAAGTGAGCGACTGATCACGACCGATTCTGCGCCAACATTACTGAAGCACCTAAAACCGAGAATACCTAGTGGCAAATCCTCATATTCAGGCGAGATACCAAACTTTTCTTTCCAAAAACCGATCGAACCTGATCGCCTCGGGATTATCTGGCATGAACTTGACGCTGTTTAGCGCTTTCTCACAGAGGTCTTCAACTTTCTGCGTTGTGAAATACAGTCTTTTGACGGTTGCAAACAGACATTTCACTTGTTCTTTTTCTTCTGCTGGAGCCAATGAAGCAGCTCGCTAGCGCTTACGTCGTCATCTACCATTGTCCGCAATGCAAGAGCATATTGAGGGTCACCTTCAGACATGCGCTTGAGCTCTTCGATTGGGGCCCTTGGATCGAGATCTTTAAGTTCGTCAAACTTGACTTGAAGAATCTTGCAGATCTTCTTCAGAACTTCCTCTGAGGGGAATCTGCGGCCCAATTCGATATCTGATAAAAATGCAGCAGATACCTCAAGCTTTTTGGACATTTCCCGAAGAGAAAGGCCTTTAAGCTCCCGCAATTCCCTAATTTTTTGCCCAAGCGTCTTCATATATAATGTAAGCTTACTTGGCTTACGCACAAAATGTCAAGCTCGAAGTCGTGAAAATGGTTGCCAATTCGCTTTTCAGCTGGTTTAATATTAAAGAACGGTTTGGCTAACCTAAATTGGGTGGATTTATGAGCACAAGGGTTGCAACGAAACGCGGCAAGAGCGCTAGCGGTTCACGTAAGCGCTCCGCTTCCTCATCGGAAAAAGCCAAACAGATGAGATTGTCAATCCAAGCAGCGTACGCTATTACTAAGAAATTGGAAAGTGTTCGCCAAGTCAAACCAGAGAGCTTACTTCAGCCAATGACCTTGTAGCGATTAATTGCTATGACCAAACCGCTTTTCGAGGTAGTACCATATTCACACCAGTCCTTGATTAAGCTGTTGACGGCAGGCGCAAGGACAGCACCCGAATCATGGGAACGTCGAATTCACGGTATATATTTCAAAGAGTACTTCGGCTTTCTGGAAACCAAAACAGTAGTTGCAGAAAACAATTACGTAGATCAGCACTTCCTCGATGATTACACTGCTTACTACGTTGGTTGTTTTCACGGTTATGATCGCATGTGCAGGCGTTTGCACTTTTTCGACATCAAGTTCAGCCCCGAAGAATTCACTGGATTTATCGAAAACCGTCGAGGGAAGCTGTCAGAGGAGCGGCTGCAAAAGGCATATCTTGGATTTGTTGTTGTAAAGCCACTGCCCACAACATTATTAGGCAGAACTTGTTTGAAAACTTATGCTGGCCCTGAACGGCATTATCCAATTACCAAGACATACAAAGCCAATTTGTTTGGAATCTCCTTGTCCGTTGACACAATTGCATTTCAGGAACAAGACACCGTGACTGCGGCTTGCGCTACGAGTGCGCTCTGGTCTGCTCTTCATTGCACAGGTGAAACATTCCATCATGAGATTCCATCGCCTCATCAGATCACGTCAGCAGCAAAAAGAGGATCTGGATCTCTGTCAAGAATTTTCCCAAACAAAGGTCTAACTTTTCCAGAAATGGCTCAGGCTGTTCGAGCGGTCGGGTTGGAACCACTTGTGCTTGGTGGAGGGAAGGACCAGTACACTTTGAGCAGTACATTATATGCCTACCTGAACGCAAAGATTCCTGTGGTACTCGGTCTCGAGCTCTTTGAATTTGGAGGAAAGTCTGTAGGATGGCATGCTGTTACCCTAACGGGTTTTCGATTGCCCGACTCGCGCCCTCGTTCTGTAAGTAGAAATGGTTTCAAATTGCGCGCGGACCGAATAAATAAGATTTACGCACATGATGATCAGGTTGGTCCATTTGCGCGAATGTCCTTCATGAAAGGAAAAAAGAAGGGGCTGCCATCGTTTCATTTGTCTACCTCATTCGGAGGTGTCGGTACGCACTATGCAGTTGGAGAAAACATGCTTGTCCCACTGGACAATAATATTCGCATCCCGTTTGCCACTATATTGGATACCGTTATCCAATTCGATCGCATGCTTAGAGATTGGGCAAATCTGACACCTAGCGCTAAAAAGCTTGGTGAGTTTGAATGGGACATATTTTTGTCATCGGTGAATGACTTTAAGTCAGATATATTCAAATCGTCTACTACGACTCCATCCGTAAGAAAGAATATTCTTTTTCGAAATCTACCAAAGTTCGTCTGGCGGGCAAAAGCACGAATTGGAAAGAAGCTTGTTTTAGAGCTCATTTTCGACTCAACGGATATCGAACAAGGAAGGCTTCTTCTATCCATAGTTGAATTCGACCAATCAATTTCTGCTAAAATCCGTCAGCTGACAGCATTCATTTTCGCAGATCCTCAAGTTGCTGCCCATATGGCAGAACTAAGGGCTGGTCCAATTTTTGAACACTTTAGAGCCTGAGTAACGAACTCCTTTGGTTGTTGATAGCTCGGCGGAGAAGCTTGGCAGAGCGCGGGAGCAGCATGAGATATCTGTCCAGTGATCGACGACTGACCCCGCCCATTTTCTTGGACCCCGTCAAGCGGACAATTTCTGTTCTCGAAATTGCTGAGCGAATTCCGACGGTGCAATTCTTCCCAGCGACCCGCGCGGTCTTATCGTGTTGTACCCGTACCTCCATCCCTCAGTGATTGTGCGCGCTTCAGGGCTTCCCATAGCACCAGTCGAGACGCTCCAAGACTCTTACAACACGCTCTCCAGGCAAACTGAAATCCACCTCCATCGCCAGGCACTCGCGCGTACATTCGTCGATGACGTTCAGCGTTCTGAATCTTCTGCCGATGGATAAGCTGTCGCTAACGAAATCTAGCGACCATCTTTGACAAGGATATGTGGCTGGTTCAAGCGGTTTGCGACGTCGACGCTCTCTCTTGCGGCATCGCTTGCGCACCTGATTGTTTGTATATTCGGTAAACCCGCTTATTGTTGATGCGCAGACCGCCACGTTGCAACAGCCAGGTTATTCGCTCGTAGCAAAATCGTTTTCGAGCATGCGCAATCTCCTTTATCTGTTCACGCAGTTCAGATTCATCCTTCTTGGTGCTTTTGTGTCGATGAGTGCCCCGGGCCAAGCCCACGGCAATGCAGTCTTTGCGCTCACTAACTCCCACCACTTCAAACGCCGCGACAATGGCTATTCTCTGAGAGATGGTCAATACTTTTCGAAAGTGCATACTTGTAGCCGTCGATCAGAAGTGCCTGTTCGCCGAGCAGCCTTTTCATTCTGCATCTTCCCTTCCTATAGTGCTCTGAGGCGCTTAACGTCAGCAGATTGCATGCCACCGAACTTAGCTGTCCAGTTATACAGCTTGTTGGTGGAGATTCCGCGTTTGCAGCAAAGCTCAGCTTTGGTCGTGCCTGTTTCCGACTCCCTAAGTATGTTTACAATCTGTTCATCCGTGCATCTGCTCTTTTTCATTAGACCTTCTCCTGTCTAATTGAAACCATGACTGATATTTGCTCAATCGTCTACTTGGCTTGGTACAAGTGCTGGGGATGGGGTCAATAATCCTAGATATAGAGAGTTCCCGCAGCCTAAATGGCAGAGGAGAAATAGGAGTAGATAATCTTTAGTGCTGCTCAAATTTATAGTACTATAGTGCATAGCTTTGAGAGTAGAGGCTTCTTGTGACCATGAGTGTTGCGCATCAAAAGCCTAATTCAGGTCAGTCAAACTTTCCCAGTATAAAAATAGATTCGGTATTGTATACCGTTTTTTGTTTCCACTGTCTTTGAGGCTTCGTATACATAGATTCCTATTAGTTTTCCTTTTGAGTCAACGCAATGAATAGCTAAAGTAGGATTATGTTGAGAGCCAAATAACTGGCCACTTAGAGGTCCTCCCCTCGGAATAACTTGCTTATTCCGCTGACTCTGCACAGGAATGAAAAGCTCCTTTAGCTGCGTCCATTAACCTTTACGGACAGTTGATGCGCCTAGATGACCAGCAGACGCTCAATGATTACTTACTCTAGTCTTGACTAAATATGACACGGGAATCAATCACCGTTATCGTGGAGTAACACCTAAACACAGATCCACAAAAAACTCACCCTCGGAGAGACTCGAACTCCCGACACCCTCCTTAGGACGGAGGTGTTCTATCCAACTGAACTACGAGGGCCTAGAAAATTAGTTTACCAGACCACCCCGGCATTGGCATCAACTTCCAAACCCTTAGAAACCTGCCACACCTTCACTTGTCATCAGATCCACCAGCCTCATCAGCCCCACCATCTGGCGCAATCACGTCTCCAGCTACCCCACCAGCACTCGCTCCACCAGCCTCACCATCACCACAATGTACAGACGCACTACCCCCACCCACTCCTCTCTTCCCATACGAAAGAAAGAGCACAATCTGCCACAGATGGGGCAGGCTCCAATAAACCAACAACAGCAGGGCGACAGCATAGCCTGCCACAGTCAAATACAACCCCAAGGTAAAAGACCTGGGCCTATAGTCAAACTCAACCAAATGAGCGCCCTTCTCAAGCTTTACAGCCCGCATCAGACCATTTGCTCTGGCAAGCTTTGCCTCAAAGCTATCAACCTTGACCCGCCACCCCGGGTAGAAATGGTCGCACAAAATGAAATAGCCGGGGCTCTTAAGAGTGACAGCAACTGCCAGGTGTTCCGGCTTGTCAACCATTACGCGCACACTGTTCGCCTTGCTGCGCTTGTCGGTCTCGCCGCCATCGCCCACAGTGGTTTTGCCCCAATCGGCTGGCACAAGCAAGGGCAGCCGCTCGCGCACATCGCCGTCCACAAAGGCAAACTCGGGCTTTTCAAAAGGGCTGTCTACTAGTGGGTCTTCCTCTATAAAGTCTTTTAGATACTGGCTATCTTTCTGCTCTAAATATTCAACCAAGGCATCTCGCTTCTTCTCCTTAACCCGGTTATCCTTCGCACCAGCCCCCCCAGCACCCGCCCCCGAACTACCAGTACCCACCGCACCCGAGCCCAAGCCCGCACCCGAGCCCAAGCCCGCCCCCGAGCCACCACCAGTCGCACCAGCTACAACACCATCAACCCCATCAACAACCTCATAACCCTCACTCACATAAGCGCGCGGCGTCGGTTGCAACACCTCATAAACCCGCAAGGCAAGCGCCTTGCTTTCATGCTTGAGGGCAAAATATTTCTCGTCCAGCAAAGACACATCGAGAGGTCCCTTGCCCTTGTTTTTCTTTGTTTGCGAGCCGACAAACTTTGTGGCGGTCAGCCGACAAAACAAATATAGGGGCAAGTCGTCTTGCCCGGCGCGCTCTAGCGAGCTTGTCTTATAGGCTTTCAAAAAATTCTTTTGAAATTGCGAGGTGGCGGCGGCTTCATAACCACCGGTAACCGGGTATGTGCCCACACTGGTATTGGGCAAAAGCAAGTCGCGGCAATATTGCATATAGTTTTCGCCCAGCTGAATCTTGTTTAGATCACCGCGGGCATGATAGCCGCGTGGGCTATACAGCGGGTCGAAATAACCGGTCATATAGCGCCCGACGCCGTTAAACTCGTTTGCTTTATCAAAATTAGCGGTTTGCGACATCGCTGTTAGCCTATCTGCCAAAACCGGTCGCCGGTAAAAGCCACCAAGGCTGGTGCGCTGCGGCAGCATAAAAGAAACCGTGGCAAGAGATGCGATTATGGCACCGATGGCGATGGCATAACGTTCGCTTTCTTTCATGGTTAGTTTATCTGCCACCAAAAGAAAAGCTAGAAAAATTGAGGCAATTAGACTATTGACTGCTAAAGCCCGAAAGAGCATTTCAAAAAAGCCCGGTGCGGCTAGTGTATAAGCGATACCGTTTGCGGTGAAAGGCTTGGCGGCATAAAGATCGCGGCAAAAATATAAAGCGGCAAACACAGCGGTTAGACAAAGGAAAATAGAGAGCAGCGAAATAGTCAGCCGCCCTGGTTTGGTTACTGCCACCTTAAGTCCATAAACTGCCAAAAGGGCTAAAAACAAATCGACAAAAACCATCAGCTTGACTGGGTAGCGCAGTACCGCAAGCGGTGGCACAAGCTTTAAAAGCCAGCCACTTACCGGGGTGTTGCAGCCGGCGGCGAGCAAGGCGGCTATAACAAAACCCAGCAAAAACAATAGTCGCCGTTTTTTATGCTCTTTGGCGCCAAAAGAAAGCAAAGCCAAGACCAAGACTATTGGCCCCACGCAGGCGGTCGGCATAAAGGGATAGTAACCCTTGCGACTGGCCACTTGGGCTAAGTACAAAGACAATGAGTGCTGCAGGTCACCTAAAGGTTGTCCGGTAAAGAGACAAATATAGTCGTACCAGTTGGCGCTCCATAAAAAGACCTGGCTGAGGCTAAGCCCTGAGGCTCTGGGTGAGAGGCGGGTCCATTCATATGTTGGCAAAATAGAGATCATGCTCATGGCTAAAGCCAAAGCAAACGAGACTGCCACTGCGGCAAAGTCAGAGACCACCCTGGTTTTATCAGACTCTTTGCCAAAGCAATGGCGCAAGGGCAAGAGCGCCACCACACCAAGTACCAAAAAGACCGGCACAAATATCTCGGGACGACCGGCCATTATTGTAGTATGGGCCAACCAGGCAGAGGCAGCTATGTATAAAAGCTTTTCTCGCCCTCTGGCTTTGTTGAGCTTCAAAAAGGCGACCATGCTTAAGAAGCCCCAAGAGGCGGTGGCCGGCAGCGAATAATTGGCGGCAAAAGAAAACATATAGCCGTTGAGGGCAAGTATTGCACCAAGGGCGATGGCAAGCACCACGGTCAGCTCTAGCTCTAGGGCAAGAAAAAAACCGGCGGTGAAGGCGACTATTTGGCTTAGCATCAAAGTCAAAGCCATGGCTTTGCTGTATGAAAGAAAGCCAAATAGAAAGCTTGGAAAATAGAACAAGCCGGGCGAGGGGTTGGCGGTCTGGGGCATGCCGCAATATAAATAGGGGTTCCAGAGGGGCAGGCGCCCTTCTTTTAAGGCTGCACTGATGAGCCTGGCAAAGGGTTCAAAGAAATAGGTGTGGTCTGAGACGAAATATTCTCGCCCGGCAAAAAGTACCGGGTAATAGAAAGCCAACAAAATCAGGGTTAAAACAAAAAGGGAAACCAGATAGGCTTTCCCTTGATTTGTATGCACTGTCTTTATTCAGCTTTAAATGTGAGGAATTTCGAGGCTGTGTCTTGGATTGTTTGGCCAACTGGAATGGCTGAGCCAGAAATCTGTGTCACTGCATTTTTAGAGAGTTGCATGAGGGGCTGAACGCAGGTCAGACCGGCAGCGGCAACAATCACTGTGCAGAGCATCAAGGCAAAAGCAGGAAACTCTTGCGGTGAGCCGACATAAGGCTTGGGCTGGTCGCGACCGGGCAGTTGGGCGACTTTTTCAGACGGCTCGGGCACGATCATGGCGATCACTACCTTGGTGTAGTAATAAACCGCCGGTATCGAGGTGATTAGAGCGCAGGCGACCAGTACCCAGCCCAAAGGCAGACCCAAGAAGGGTTGGGTAATTGAAGCACCGGCTGTGAAAACAAAGACTTTGGCAAAGAAACCGGCAGGCGGTATGGGCAGACCAGCCAGGTTGAGCAAGCAGACCGACATGGCGATAGCCAAGAGCGGACGGCGGCGAATCAGACCGGCGTAGTCTTCGATGCGGTCAGAGCCTGTTTCGTTGCTGAACATTATGGCGGCGGCAAAGGCGCCGAGGTTCATAAAGCCATAAACCAGCACATAAAAGACCATGGCTGATAGACCGGCTTCGCCGCCTGCCATCAAACCAATCAATATGTAGCCGACATGGGCGATGGAAGAGTAGGCAAGCATACGCTTGAGTGAGGTCTGAGCCATGGCAATGAGGTTGCCGGAGATCATAGATAGGATGGCGAGCAAGCCGAGCAGACCGAGCCAGACAGCTTGGTACTGACCGAACATAACGCTCAAGAGTCTTATGGCGACTACAAAACCGCCCGCTTTAGAACCTATTGAGAGGAAAGCTGTGACCGGTGTGGGGGCGCCTTCATAGACGTCGGGGGTCCACATGTGGAAGGGCACGGTGGAGAGTTTGAAACCGACGGCGCTGAGTACCAGGGTCAAGAGCAAGACTTGGAAGAACGAGGCATTGCCGCCGGCACCCACTGACAAGGCGTCGCGGATGACGTCGAAATTGGTGCTGCCCGAAAGCCCATAGAGGAAGGAAAGGGCGTAGAGAAGGGTGGCGGTGGTGGCGGCTGTGGAAAGCAAATATTTAAGGGAGGCTTCTTGGCTCTTGATATCGCGCTTTTGGAAGCCGGTTAAGAGGACGCAGCAGATACTGAGTGTTTCGAGTGCCACAAAGAGCATGATTAGGTCGGACGAACCGGCCAAGAAAAGATTGGCTAGAATCGCCGTCAGCAAGATGGCGTAGAACTCGCCGGTATTTTTGCCGAATTTATGGTCATAGCCCATGCTCATGAGGACGACCACGATGCCGACCACGATGCTCAAGAGGGAGAAAAGACTGTAGAGCGGGTCGACTGTGAAAACACCGCCGTAAAGCTTGACGGTGGTGTTGAGGTCGCGAGTGAGAAGAAAACCAGCGGCACCGAGGGCGACCAGGCTGACTATCGGGGTCATGCCTTTGGCTTTGGGAGCGAACAGGTTCCAGAGGGCGGCAAACAAGATGCCCACCGTCAGAACGATGTGCGGCGCCAGGTGACCTAACTGTTGGTAGTAATTATTGATTGCATCCATAGTTGCTAAGAATTCCCCTTTGAGCACCCTTAATTTTACATAGGTAGAAACTGTCCTTACAGGGTTTCGCAGACTCTTTAGCTAAGCTTTGCTTTAGTTTATGCAGATTGGCATATTGACAGCCTAGGCGGCTTCTTTACAGCTTAGTGAAAGCTTGAACTGGTGAGAGCCGCTTGCCGGTATATGCGAAAGGCTTATGAGTGATAAATTTGGGTAAGATAGTTCTTACCGGGCGGCACGCTTAACGATACGACCGACAGCAATGAGAACCGCTAGACTCAAAGGTCGTACACAGGCACTTAATTTTCGCACTCAGGAAGCACTTGATAATGTCCGAAAGAGCAAAGAGGTTTTACAGAGACCAGTCAGGCAAACTGCATATCAAGCCCGATAAAGCAGCAGCTTTATTGGTGATGGAAGACGGCACCGTGCTTGAGGGGCTGACTTTTGGGGCTGAGGGACGCGGTTTTGGCGAGCTGGTGTTTAACACGTCGCTTATGGGCTATCAAGAAGTCTTGACCGACCCCAGTTATGCCGGGCAGGTCATTACCATGACTTATCCCGAGATGGGCAACTATGGCACCAACAGCGAAGACCTTGAAAGCAAGAAAGTTTTTGCCCGCGGTCTAGTGGTGCGCCATCTCTCTAGGTTGCATTCTAATTTTAGGGCGGAAGAAAGCCTTGAGTCTTTTATGAAGAAGCACAATGTGGTGGGCATAAGCGAGGTCGACACCAGGCTTATTACCCGCAAGTTGCGCGACCTGGGCGCCATGCGCTGTCTGATTACTAATTTGCCCGAAGATTTGAAAGCCGGCGGCGAGGCCCTTACCAAGCTTGTCAAAGAATCACCAGAAATGACCGGGCAAGACCTGACCAACGAAGTAAGCACCGACAAGGTCTATAAACTGGGGCAGGGCAATAAACTAAAAGTGAGCGTGCTCGACTTTGGCTGCAAGGCCAATATTCTCAATGAGCTGGTCAAGCGCGATATCGAGGTCACGGTTTATCCGGCTGCCACTGCCGCTAAAGCCATATTAGACACCAAGCCTGATGGCATTTTTCTATCTAACGGACCTGGCGACCCGGCTGCTTGCGGCGCTGTGCTCAAAGAGTTGCCTCATCTGATTGATAGCAAGATTCCCATTTTTGGCATCTGTCTTGGTCACCAGCTTTTGTCTATCGCCATGGGCGCAAGCACATACAAACTAAAATTTGGACACCGCGGAGGAAATCAACCGGTCAAAGATTTGACCACTGGAAAAATAGAAGTAACAAGCCAGAATCACGGTTTTGCCGTTGATGATAAGAGCTTGCCTGAGCATCTCGAATTGACCCATATAAACTTGAATGATAACTCGGTGGAAGGTTTTAGGCACCGCACCTTGCCTATCTTTGCCGTGCAGTATCACCCCGAATCGAGCCCGGGTCCGCACGATTCTACTTATTTGTTCGACCGTTTTGTCACTCTAATGTCTGGTGCAGTCAAGGCCGCCAAATAAGCGGCTTCATCGTCTATCCCTTTCTTTTCGAATTCGGGTATCAAACTTGTATAAGTTAGCCATATTTGACTTTGACGGCACCCTCGTCGACTCTACCCCCGGTATCATCGACGTGATGAAGATCGTTGTTGATGAATACAACTTTCAAGAAGGCATTTTGGAAGAATGGCAGCACCTGGTCGGTGTGCCTCTACCAAGACAGATGGAGATTATATTTCCCGACCGCGACGCCGATTTTCATTTGGAAGTAGCCAATCGTTATAGAGAAATCTATGACAAGATGGCAATTGAAATCTGCCCGCCTTTCCCGCATATGGTTCCTATGCTTAAGAACCTGAAAGATGCAGGCATTACTGTCACCATTGCCTCGTCTAAGCGGTCAAACCTTGTGCAGGTGGTTATCGACCACCACAACCTCAATGAATATTTTGCCATGGTTGTGGGCGCCCAAGAGGTGACCAATCACAAGCCGCATTCAGAATCGGTCGATGTGACAGTAGAAAAATTTGGCACCGCCCGTGAAGAAACAGTGGTCATCGGCGACAGCATTTTTGACCTCGACATGGCTCGCAATGCCCGCGTCGACGCCATCGGCGTCACAACCGGCGTGCACACTGCCGAGATGCTTGCCAAGTCTGAGCCGACTCATATAGTTACCGACTTGGTGGCAGTCGAAAAGATTATTTTGAACGGCAGAAAACGCTAGTTTAAAAGTAAGACAAATAAAGAGGGACAGACTTTTCAGCCTGTCCCTCTTCCCCATTTTGCGATCTCCTTAAGCCGGAGAAAAGTCAGCTTGTGGTCCGTTGGCGGGCTTGTCAGCCTGCTTCTTGGGTTCTTCCAGGAAGTCTTTCGGTAGGTTGACGAAATCAGTCTTTCTAGGATGAGATTCGACAATACCTTCCGAACTGACAAACTTGACGCGGGCATCGGGATCAGCGTTTAAATCACCACCCACAGTGATTATGCGAGATCCAGATCGGGCTTCAACTTTGCCGCCGAAGACAAACACTCTGGCACCGCTGTTGACGACTACATCGGCACCGGGTCTGACTATCCCGGCTGTTCCCTGCATGTACTCATATTTGTCGCAGTTTTCAGCTCTGACGAAGCCTTGTGAGACAACCACTCTCTCGCGGGGAGGGCAATCAACCCCCTGAGCGCGAGCGGCGTCCTTATCTTCTTTTGCTGCCGCCTGTGGTTTGGGTGCTTCCGCCAGCTTCAGGGTGATACCTGGAGGCAGTTGTCCCATGCCATTTTTGCGATTGAGCAAGACGGCCATGTCGCTATTGAGGGCGACTATACGCTTCATCTCTTCGGCGATTTCTTTGGGCGTAGCGTCGGGCTTGCCGGTTACACCGAGCGAGCGACGGGCTATGTCTTTCAATGAATCACCCTTTTGAATGGTGTATTGCTTGCCTTCGAGCACTTCCACTGCCCAGCTGGAATACTGCTTACAGCCTCTTTCGTCGAGGGTGACGGCAGGTACCCAATCTGAGTATTTGTCTTTGCTCGCGGTGCGATTGACTTTCAAATCGGCTTGAGCTTCAAGTGACATTCTCACCTGGGGATCAGCCTCACGACTGCGTACTTCAGCTACGCCTTCGGGCAGTTTCATCGCATCATTTTCTTGCACTATCGACCGCTTCGGCGGTTCTATTTCAAATCTGTTCACGGCAGGTTTCCTCAGCCTTTTTAAGAAAGTGTAGAGTTAGTTATTTTTTCTTTTTGGTTTCGTCTACACAGTCATCAGCTTTGGGCTGCGGCTTAGGTTCCGGCTTAGATTCAGGTTTGGGAGTAGGTCTATGTACCGGTCTGGGAGCAGGTTTGGGAGCTTCCATCTCGATGAAGGTGATTTGGTTCTGCTGAATCACGGCGGTAGGAGTAGACTCTACTTTGCTGACGCGCTTGTCGAGTTCGTCTACTTTCTTGAGCAGAGCTTCATCGATTTGTTTCTGTTCTTG
>Ga0056912_1000453_pt1 | contig 32063 bp, 23 predicted proteins | sample EBPBio232013_DNA_FD_55028 | JGI IMG/M metagenome (GOLD analysis project Ga0056912, IMG submission 55028) | Wastewater treatment Type I Accumulibacter community from EBPR Bioreactor in Madison, WI, USA - Reactor 1_5/23/2013_ DNA | ecosystem: Engineered > Bioreactor > EBPR > Anaerobic-Aerobic >... | reverse complement strand
AGGATTTTTTAAGCCACGAAGTGGCGAAATAAAACAGTAAAGGGTGAAGCCCTTTGTATTTTGAAATAAAGATAGAAAAGTGAAGCCACGAAGTTGTTCGACGAAGTCAATTGTCCAAAATCCGAAGGATTTTATAAGCCACGAAGTGGCGAAATAAAACAGCAAAGGTTGAAGTCCTTTGTATTTTGAAATAAAGGTAGAAAAGTGAAGCCACGAAGTGGTTCGAAGAAGTCGATTGTCAAAAATCCGAAGGATTTTTTAAGCCACGAAGTGGCGAAATAAAACAGCAAAGGGTGAAGCCCTTTGTATTTTGAAATAAAGATAGAAAAGTGAAGCCACGAAGTGGCGAAATCAATAAAAGAATATGACGAACCCAATTCAAAAAATATTTTTACTCGGATTAATGGTATCTTCAACTGCCGTTTTCTCTCAAATCAAGGAAGAAAAACTCATCCTCGACAGAAAGCGCGAACCCGAAGTAAAAAAAATCGAGAAAAAGAAAACTTCCATCGAAACCATTAAAAATTATCCTCCGCAAACCAAAAAAATTGAAGATTCATTAAATCTGAAATACAATATTACGGATGTTCCCGCTGCTTCGGATTTCAAAACTTCTACAATTCAGGGTGAGGATATTTCTCCGAAATTTGACGCGAATTATCAGAACAATTATTTTCAGTTGGGAATGGGGAATTACGGAAAAATTCTCGCCGATGGAAATATTTCTACCAAACTAGAAAACAACATCCAAGTTGGTGGTGACGTTCATTTCCTTTCCACGTCGGGTTTAAAGAAAGATTATGACTGGAGTTCCAAGCAAAGTTCAGCCAATTTGGGGGCATTTCTAAATTCGTATGGAGAAAGGGGAAAGTTTGGAATCAATGCAGATTACGGACTTAAAGATTACAATTATTACGGAATTTACGCCTTTGATGGAATCCAGGGAATTAATATTCCCTCGGATATTGACCTGAAACAAAAAATAAATCAATTTAAAGTCAATGGATATTACGATTTTTATTCGAATGAAATTTTGAATGATGTTCGTATGAAATCTTCATTTTTGAGCGACCATTTCAATGCAAAAGAGGTTCAGGCTGAAATTTTATTGAACCTTTCAAAACATGGTGTTGAAATTCCAAAATTTGATGACGTACGTTTGAATGGAGATTTGGGAATCAATTTAGAAACCTTGAAATCAGATTTTAAAATTCTAAATGAAAATTCTTCGTCATTCTTTAATGCAACATTGTCGCCGAAAGTGACTTTCTTTAAAGGAAATTCGTATTTGATGGTTGGTTCGGATTTTTCGTTTTTAAATGGAAGAAATTCAAATACAGTTTTGCCTGAAGAATTGAAAAACAATAAAACGTATTGGTTTCCAAAAGCGGAACTCCAATTTGCAGCAACCGATGAATTTAAGTTTTACGCAGGAATTGATGGTGGTTTGAAAATGAATTCCTATTCCAATCTTTTAGAGCAAAATCCATATCTCGCTTCTGACCAATGGTTGAAACCAACCGAAACAAAATATCACGGTTATTTTGGATTAAGAGGAGATATTGATCAAAATATCAAATATGATTTCAGCGCAGGATTTTCGAAAGTGAACGATATCATGTTTTTTAAGGCGAATAATCTTTTCGACAACAGTTCTACCAATAAAAATGCTTATAACTTCGCAAACACATTTTCAGCAATCTACGATAATGGAACGGTGAGCGAAGTTAAGGGAAGTGTACAGTATTTTCCGTTGGCAAATCTGGTTTTGGATGGAGAACTGAATTTCGCCAAATATAAACTTGATATTTACGAAAATATTTACAACAAACCTTTAATCAAAGCAAGTTTGGGCGCAAAATACGCGATGCTCGACAAAAAGTTGAATTTGGGTGCGAAAGTATTCTTCGCTTCGGATATGACGACTAATTCTTATTCGGTTGTAACAACTTTTCCATCCTTTTCGATGCAGGAAAACACAAACGACAAAGTGGGCGGTTTTGCAGATTTAAATCTGTCTGCGGAGTACAAGATTCATAAAAATTTCAGTATTTTTGCACACGGAAATAATTTGCTGAATACCAAATATCAAACTTTCAAGGGTTACAAAGTTTTGGGAGCGCAGGTTTTGGGAGGAGTGAAGATTTCATTTTAAGTGAATTAATTACATTGTGAATTTTCTGCGAAGTGAATTTCTTTGAGTGAATTTTAAAAATTGACCATTTACTTGCGAAGCAAAATTCACCATTGTCGGCTGCATAGTTCAATGGATAGAATATCGGATTTCGGCTCCGAGGATGAGGGTTCGAATCCTTCTGCGGCTACAAAAATGTCAAGGTTTTAAACTTTGACTTTTTTCTTGCTAAATTTTATAATATGTTAGAGAAATTACTATCTTTGAATATGTTTTTATTTGATGAAGAGATATAAAGTCAGCGAAATATTAAAGATGCTTGAAAAAGATGGATGGATTCTTTACAAACAGAGAGGAAGTCACCGCCAATTCAAGCATGCTGAAAAAAGCGGAAAAGTCACGGTGAATAATAAACCAGGTGATACTTTAAGTCAGGAAATTTTAAACAGTATTTTTAAGCAAGCAGGTTGGAAAAAATAACGAAATGAAAAAAATAAAAGTTTTAATTAGTTGGAGTGGTGATAATTATGTAGCAACAATTTCTGATATAAATGGAGTTGTGATCGCTACCAACAAGAATTTAGAAAAAGTGAAAAAAGAGTTTCAACAATCTCTAAAATTCCATGTTGAGGGTTTAGTAGAAGACGGAGATAATATTGATGATGATTTGAAATATGGAAATTACGAACTCGTTTATGAGCTTCATGTTTCTGCAATTTTACACAGTTTGGACGGTATTATTACACGCTCCGCACTTTCGCGAGTTACAGGCATAAATCAGAAGCAGTTGGGACATTATATTTCTGGGTATAGAAATCCGCGGCCCCAAATGAGAAAAAAAATTGTCGAAGGATTACACAAAATAGGGAGGGAATTTATTTCGGTTGAATAGAAAAATCCGTCTGAAAAAATTCAGACGGATTTTTTATTTTTAATATTCAAATTATCCCATTTTCTTCGCATCTGCCACAAATTGCGCCAAACCTTTATCAGTTAAAGGATGGTTTAATAAATTTAGAATTGAAGCTAAAGGCGAAGTCACCACATCTGCACCCACTTTTGCACAGTTTACAATATGCAAAGGTGAACGGATGGAAGCGGCAAGAATTTCAGTATCAAACATATAGTTATCAAAAATCACACGGATTTCCTCGATTAAATTCATTCCGTCCACAGAAATATCATCCAATCTTCCCAAAAATGGAGAAACGTAATTCGCTCCCGCTTTTGCAGCCAATAAAGCTTGTCCTGCAGAGAAAATCAAAGTACAGTTGGTCTTAATTCCTTTATCTGAAAAGTATTTCAGCGCTTTTACTCCGTCCTTAATCATTGGGATTTTCACCACAATATTTGGATGAATTGCTGCTAGTTCTTCGCCTTCCTTAATCATTTCGTCGTAAGTGGTGCTTAAAACTTCGGCAGAAATATCGCCGTCAACAATGTCGCAAATGGCTTTGTAATGGTTTTTAATGGCTTCTGCACCGCTGATTCCTTCTTTTGCCATTAATGACGGATTGGTTGTAACACCGTCCAAAATTCCCAAATCCTGCGCTTCTTTAATTTGCTCCAGATTGGCTGTGTCGATAAAAAATTTCATTCCTTTTTATTTTTTGCAAAGGTAATATTTTAAGATTCAAGATGAAAGGAAAAACATTTTTTAAAGCTGAAAAAAAACCTCACGTTTCCGCAAGGTTTAATTTCAAATCTCAAACTTCAAATGCAATGCATTCACGAACTCTGAAAATAATTATAAAACTCGTGAGTAAATCTCAAATCAGATCTTCTCATTCTTAATCTCCTCCACAATTTCAGGGTTTAGTAGAGTAGATGTATCCCCGAAATTAGAGAAATCACCCTCCGCAATTTTCCTCAAAATCCTACGCATAATCTTTCCGGAACGCGTTTTCGGAAGCGCAGAAACAAACTGAATTTTATCCAGTTTTGCGATTGGACCAATTGTGTCGGCAATAATTTGGTTGATTTCTTTGCGAAGATTGTCGCGGTCTCTTGTTTGCCCGTCCTCTTTCAAAATCACAAAACCGTACAACGCACTTCCTTTAATATCGTGAGGATAACCAACAATCGCAGATTCCGCAACAGCAGGGTGTAAATTGATGCTGTCTTCAATTGGCGCAGTTCCCAAATTGTGTCCGGAGACGATAATCACGTCATCAACACGGCCTGTAATTCTGTAATAGCCGGTTTCATCGCGCAAAGCACCGTCGCCCGTGAAATATTTTCCCGGAAATGCAGAAAAATAGGTTTCTTTATATCTTTGATGGTCGCCCCAAATCGTTCTTGCGATTCCCGGCCACGGAAAACGGATGCATAAATTTCCATCGACCTGATTTCCTGTAATTTCGTTGCGTTTTTCATCCATCAAAACCGGCTGAATTCCCGGAAGTGGAAGTGTGGCGTATGTTGGTTTTGTAGGCGTCACAAAAGGAATTGGCGAAATCATAATTCCTCCGGTTTCTGTTTGCCACCAAGTATCAACAATCGGGCATTTTTTCTTTCCAACGTGGTCGTTGTACCAATGCCACGCTTCATCGTTTATTGGTTCACCAACGGAACCAATCACTCTCAGACTCGATAAATCGTGTTTTTCTACCCATTCATAACTTTCCTTCGCCAAAGAACGAATTGCTGTTGGAGCCGTGTAAAACTGCGTTACTTTATGTTTTTCAATTACCGCCCAAAAACGGTCTGGTTCAGGATACGTCGGAACTCCCTCGAAAATGACTGTTGTAGCACCATTCACCAATGGTCCGTACAAAATATAGGAGTGTCCCGTAATCCAACCGATGTCTGCGGTACACCAATAAATATCGTTTTCGCGGTAATTAAACACATTTTTAAAAGTGTAAGCCGTATAAACCATATATCCGGCGCAAGTGTGCAACATTCCTTTCGGTTTTCCTGTAGAACCCGATGTATAAAGGATAAACAGCGGGTCTTCCGCATCCATAATTTTCGTTACAAAATCACTCGAAGCCTTCGGATAATAATCATCCAGCCAAAAATCTCTGCCTTCCTTCATATTCACTTCGCCGCCGGTTCTTTTCACCACCAAAACTCTTTCCACCGTTGGACATTTTTCGACGGCTTTATCGATAATTCCTTTTAAATCAATCGCTTTGTTTCCGCGGTAACTTCCGTCAGAACAGATGATTAACTTCGCCTCACAATCATTCACACGCGACGCGACCGCACTATCCGAAAATCCTGCAAAAATAACGGAATGAACCGCTCCCATTCTCGCACAAGCCAACATCGTAACTGCCAATTCCGGTATCATCGGCAAATAAATACACACTCGGTCACCTTTTTGGATGCCCATTTCTGTGAGGACATTCGCCATTTTACAAACGCGTTCGTGCAAATCGCGATAAGTGATGTGCTGCGCTTCTTCATTCGGGTCATTCGGTTCCCAAATAATTGCGGTTTTATCGCCTCGCAAAGATAAATGTTTGTCCAAAGCGTTTTTCGTAATGTTCAGTTTGGCGTTTTTAAACCACTTAATTTTGGCTTCCTCCATATCAAAATCCACCACTTTTGTCCAGCGTTGATACCACACAAAACCTTCATCTGCAATCTTATCCCAAAATTTTTTAGGATTTTTAATAGACTTCTTATACTGCTTGAAATAATCAGGCAAATCGTCGATATACAAGTTCTTCATAATATATTTTTTAGTTATTTTTTCAAGTTTCAAGTTTCAAGTTTCAAGTTTCAAGTTCAAGTTCCAAAATTTCAAAATTCAGTTATTCACTCATTCACTCACTCATTCACAATTCAGTAATCCTCTCTCAAAGTCTCCAACGCTCCAAATTTTTTTTAGGAGCCGGGAACCTGCTTTCCGCTCATACTCCTCACTCCAACGCTTTTGCCATCGCTTGTTGCGGGGTAACCGCTGCAATCAGGGCTATGAATGCAGTCCGTCATTACGAGGGTTGAAGCAAAGCGAAATGACGAAGCAATCTGTTGAAATTTTTTTCAATTTTATTAATGCATTGTCTTTTCATATACCTTCAGGGTTTTAAAAATCTTGAAGGTTTCTTGAATCACATTTAAATTCTGTTTTTTACATAGCGCTCCTATGGAGCGCCCCAATATTGCGCATTAATCTTTCTACACCTCTATTATTCCTACGGAATAAGTTACAAAACTTTAAAAATTTTAGTCAACATCAAAGCAATCTTGAAAGTCTACAAACTTCCATCTTCCATCTTCCCGCTTCCACCAAAATCAGAAAGAATACGTCTTCATCTTCTCCTGAATTTCTCCAACAATCGCCTCGTCATCAATCGTGGATGGAATTTGGAAATCCTTTCCGTCCAACATCGTTCTAATCAGTTTTCTTAAAATTTTTCCCGAGCGTGTTTTTGGAAGTCGGTTTACAATCATCACATTTTTCAAACAGGCAACCGCTCCGATAGTCTCACGAACCAATGCCACGACTTCTTTTTCAATTTCTTTTTCGTCTTTTTCTACGCCTGCTTTCGTTACCGCAACTGCAAAAGGAATTTGTCCTTTCAATTGGTTTTCAATGCCGACAACAGCACATTCAGCAATGTCTTTACACGAAGAAACCACTTCCTCCATTTCCGAAGTTGACAAACGGTGTCCTGCAACATTGATCACATCGTCAACTCTTCCCGTCACGAAAACATAACCGTCTTCGTCCTTAATCGCACCGTCTCCTGAAAAATAATATCCCGGAAACTGCGACAAATAACTGCTGTGAAATCTTGGCCAATCATTCCACAAGCCCAACATCGCACCCGGAGCAAGCGGAAGTTTTATCACCAAATAGCCTTCGTGATGCGCATCGAGTTCATATCCGTTTTCATCAAAAATTTTAATATCATAACCCGGAATTGGTTTTCCTGCAGATGCTCTTTTTATTTTGTAATCGTCCAAACCAGTCAATAATCCCAACATCGGTGAACCACTTTCTGTTTGCCACCAATGATCGACTGCGGGAATTCCAACATGTTCATCAAACCAATCCAAAGTCGCAACATCACATCTTTCACCTGCCAAAAACTGAATTCTGTAATTTGACAAATCATATTTTTTAATCAATTCTCCATTTGGATCTTCTTTTTTAATCGCTCTCATTGCAGTTGGAGCCGTGAACATCGCATTTACTTTATGCTCAGAAATCACGCGCCAAAAAGTTCCTGCATCGGGCGTCATAATTGGTTTTCCTTCAAAAACGATGGTGGTGTTTCTGTTAATCAGAGGTCCGTAAACCATATAGGAATGTCCGACTGCCCAACCAAAGTCGGAAGCCGCCCAAAATCTTTCGCCCTCTTCCATTCCGTAATGGTATTTCATGGAAAATTTTAGTGCAGTTGCGTGTCCACCGGTGTCGCGCGCAACGCCTTTTGGTTTTCCTGTAGTTCCCGATGTGTAAAGCAGATAGAGTGGATGTGTCGCTTCAACTTCCACATAATCTGCAGGTTCGGATTTTGCTACTAACTCTTGATAATCAATCGTTCCCGGAAAATATTCGTGTTTATTGTCGATGAGTTGTCGGTTATAAACGATGATATTTGGAACGTGGTCGGTAGCCAATTCAATCGCTTTTTCTACCAATGGTAAATACGGAATTCTTTTTTGAATTTCTACACCTGCAGTTGCAGTGATGAGGACTTTCGGTTTGCAGTCGTCGATTCTTACCACCAATTCATTCGGCGCAAAACCTCCAAAAACCACATTGTGAATCACACCAATTCTCGCGCAAGCCAACATTGTAAAGAAAGTTTGCGGAATCATCGGCATATAAACAACTGCAGTATCGCCTTTTTCCAAACCAAGCGATTTTAAACCTCCTGCCAATCTTGAAACTTCTTCTTTCAGTTGGTTGAAAGTGTACTCCTGTTTTACTCCGGTAACCGGCGAGTCGTAAATTACGGCAACTTGTTCTCCGAAACCGTCCTCAATATGTTTGTCGATGCAGAGGTACGACATATTGAGTTTTCCGTCCGCAAACCATAGCGGATAACCGTTTTCGTCTTCAGAAAGAATGGTTTTAGGAAATTCAAACCATTTGATGTTTTTGGCTTGTTCAGCCCAAAATTGTTCCTTGTTTTCGATGCTTTCCTGAAACATTTGTTGCGCTTTCATAATATTTCTTTTTGTTTGATTTTGTTTGAATTTGTTTGATGTAGTTTGAAGTTTTCTTCGGACTTCGGACTCCAGTCTTCTAACTTAAGAGTTCCTCCACTTTCTCCGTCAGTTTTTTTATGGAATAAGGTTTTGTTACATACGCATCGGCGCCTAATTCCAAGCCTTTTTTGATGTCGGATTCTCCTGTTTTTGCTGATAGGAAAATGACTTTTATGTTTTTATAATTTTCATTTTTCTTGATTTCGGAAAGGGTAGTGTAACCATCCACATTCGGCATCATGATGTCGAGCAAAATGACGTCGGGGATTTCGGTTTTTAAAATTTCTAAAACTTCCGAACCGTCTCTTGCAATGAAAACCTCGTAAGCTGCCTTTCTGAAAGCATATTCGAGCGTCATTACAATTTTGTGTTCGTCGTCTGCTATTAAAATCTTCCTCATGATTTCTTTCTATTAATTTATTTTATTTCGCCCTTTCAGGGCTCGTTGTAAAATTCTTGTTTCAATTCAAAGGGCTTCGCCCTTTGCTGCTGATTTCGCCACTTCGTGGCTTCATGATTTCTTTCTTTATTTCGCCCTTTCAGGGCTCGTTGTAAATTCTTGTTTCAATTCAAAGGGCTTCACCCATTGCTGTTGATTTCGCCACTTCGTGGCTTGATAATATCTTCTTCCAACTGCAACTTTGCATTTTTAGACTTCAAAATGATCTCGAATGTTACCCCAATCTCCTTGTTTTTTGCCAAAATTTTTCCCCCGTGTGCATTGATGATGTTTTTGCAAATGGCGAGTCCAAGTCCGCTACCAATAGGTTTTCTTAGATTTTGGTTTTTAGACTGGTAGAATTTATCAAAAACGTATTCCAAATCTTCTTCGGGTATGGATTTTCCGGTGTTGAAAATGGAGATTTTCAGTTCGCCGTCTTTTTCTTGGAATTTGGTTTGAATCATTCCTTGCTCGTTCGTGAATTTTAGGGCGTTTCCGAGGATGTTTTGGAACACTTGAATCATTTTATTTTCATCAAATTCAAATAGTTCATTTTGAAGTAAATTAACTTCAGAGTGATGAAGATGCTTTTGTTCAAACAGGTTCTGAAGCGGTTTGTACGCTTTGTGATAGGTGGTGATTATGTTATTTTTGTCAATATTGAGGACAACAGAACCTGCTTCCAACTTGTCAAGGTAGAGAATATCGTTGATGATTTCAGCCAGACGGTCGCTTTCGGAAATGATGTTTTCCAGAAAATCTTTTTTAATTTCTTGTGGCATTTCATCGTCGTCCAAAAGAATTTCACTTGTAGCGCGAATCGCAGTTATTGGGGTGCGAAGTTCGTGAGCAACGCTGTCGAGGAATTCGTCTTTTTGTTGGTCTTTAATGACTAAATTCTCGTTGGCGTTTTGAAGGTCTTCCGAAAGTTTTCGTAATTGATGCGATTGTTCGGTCAATTGTTTGTTGATGGAAATATTTTCCTTGCTTTCTTCCAAAATTTTCAACACTTCGGGAAGCGAAATTTTATCTTCTTTGGTTACGCCTTCAATCAAAATTTTTGCGGAAGCTGTTCCGATTCTTCCACTTAATAAATTTTCGGAAAACTTGATGAAACGGGCATCTGCAATGTCATTCTTTTCGGTAATGTTGTATTTTAAATTAAAAATTTTCAGCGCCTGTTTTGTTTTTTGCTCGCCTAAAAAACGGTTCAAAATCTTTTGAATATCAGAAACATTGGCGGTTCCTCTCCAGATATAGGCGTTTTCGTGATTTCTGATGTAATCGTCGATATCGGCATAAATTTCAGCGTAATTTCTTTCGCGATAAGTTCCTATTGTGTTCACAGAAACCAGTGTGAAAATCGAAAAATTAACCAAAATACTCCAGAAAAAAGTATTGGTAATCGGCGACAAATAAGGAATTCTGAAAAAACTTAAAAAACTGTCCTGATAGAACGCCATTTCTTTAATATCAGCAAAATAATTAGGCAAAATCAGGTTGAAATAGCAAATCAAAACTCCTGCAATAATGCCCGAAAGTGCACCTGCATACGTTCCGCGACGCCAAAAAATCGCACCAAAAAACGACGGTGCCAATTGAGAAACCAACACGAACGAAACCAAACCAATGGAAAATAGGGAAGAGGACGTCATTAAATATTTATAAAACATAAATGCCATCATAATCATCAGTAAAATACTGACTTTCCTAATGTTGACGATAGTTTTCGTATTGATGGTGTCGGATTTTATCTTAAAATTCTCCAACCAACCGTAAGGAATTATCAAGTTGTTGGAAAGCATTACCGAAAGTGCAATACTCGACAAAATTATCATTGAAATGGCTGAACTTATGCCGCCCAAAAACACCAAAATCGAGATGAAATAATTTCCAAATTTTTGCGGAATAAGGATGGAAAACATTTCAGGATTTACCACTTCGTTTTGAAACAGAACTTTTCCGCCCCAAGCAACTGGGAAGACAAAAAAGTTGAAAACCAGCATATACAAAGGGAATAACCAAATGGCGGTGCGAATGTGTTTTTCTTTTCGGTTTTCTACAATTGCGGTGTGAAATTGTCTCGGCAACACAAAAATTGCAGACATTGAAAGCAGCAAAAGAAGAAACCAATTGTAGCCTGTTTCGAGATTTTTAAAGGTATTTTTTTCAACAAAATCAGGAAGTTTTGACGCCTGACTGTAAATATCTCCAAAACCGTTGAACACGCCATAAACAACATAAATTCCGAGAATAGAAAAGAATAAAATTTTCAAAAAACTTTCCACGGCAACGGCGGAAATGATTCCCAAACGTTTTTCGGATGCGTCAACATATCGCGTTCCGTAATACGAAGAAAAAAGTGCAATGATGATGACGTAAGTTGCGGTATCCAGAAAAATATTTTCTGTTGTGGGTGTTTGGGTAATTTGATGAAAAGTATCGGAAATCGCCTTAATCTGAAGTCCGATATAAGGGATAATCGCGAGAATACACACCAACGCAACCAACGCTCCCAAAGAACGCCCGTTTCCATATCGTAAAGAAATGAAATCGGCAATACTTGCAATTTTATTGACGCGGGCAATTCTCACAATTTTCGTATTAATGTAAATCCACGCAGGAATGATGATGACAGGTCCAATGTAAACCGCCATATATTCTAATCCTGAATTGGCGGCAACTCCAATGCTTCCGTAATACGTCCACGCAGTGCAATAGACCGCGAGCGAAAGAGCGTAGATGTAAGGATTATTGGTCCAAAAATTACTCCTCTTCTTCTCTGCCCAAAAAGCAATGAAGAACAAAAGCCCCAAATACAGGATAATCAGCCCAAATAATACCGAACTACTCATCGAATTTTTTAAAAATCAAAAGGGAAAAAATACTCGAAGCCAACCAAATCGCGAAAATGTAAACGTAAATAAGTGGCAGTTCAAAAGTTTCCTTTGCATTATTAAACAAAAGCAAAACCGGTGCATTGAACATTATGAATAATGCTATACTCAATACCACCAGTTTTTGCTTGTGTCTCTTTTTCATAAGTGATGAATGATAATTGATAAATGATTTATCAATTTTTACATGATTTTAAAATGATGATTGACAATGTTTTGCATCATTTATCAACCATCATCTATGATTTATTTTTTGTCAGCAGAATATTCTCCTGTTAAAGAATACCAACCGAAAACCGCTAATCCACCGACAATTATCGGCATCAGAATCGTGAGAATGATCCAGCCGAAAACGTGGTCTTCCTGTTTGTCGGACATCACTTTTGGAATTCCAAAATCGGTGAATCCGAAGTAAGCAACCACGACTGCTAAAAGTAACCAAACAATTCCTAATATTTTTTTTATTGAATCCATTTTTTTGTTTTTTAAAGTTAATAAATTTTTTTGGCTTAGATGCGGGAATCGGGCGGATGGAAGTTAATTTCGCACTGCTATTTTTTCCATCTTACAGCGCCTTTCTTCCAATCTAAACTACATCTTCGTCGAGATTACTGTTTTTGGTTTTCAAATAAATAGTTCCGATCACCAAACAAACTCCCGCAACCACAATCGGATACCAAAGTCCTTGCAAGAACCATTCTGCGTGACCAGAAGATTTTGCAGATGTTACCAAATAAGTAGCAACTGCAGGTAGCAATCCACCGAATACCCCGTTACCAATATGATAAGGAAGAGACATGGAAGTGTAGCGAATTCTCACAGGGAACATCTCCACCAAGAATGCCGCAATGGGACCATAAACCATCGTCACAAAAACGACTTGAATAAATACCATTAAAATCAAAAGCCAGCGAGTATCTGCATTCACGGTAATTGCTTCTTTTACGACAGGTGTTTGAGGTTTTCCGTCTATCATAATGGGCCCACTTGCCGACCAATGAACGATGCTGTCTTTCTTCATTGAAAATCCGTCGGTAAAAACTTTTTCAGTATGGAAAGTGATGATGCTGTCTGTCGCAATTTTTTCGTGAACTTTCGCCGTTCTTTTTTCTGTTAATCCATCTTTAGTTACTTCTTTTCCTTGAATTTCTACCGAATGATACATGGTTTTGTAAATCGGCCGATATGCTATAATTGCGAGTAACATTCCAATCATCATAATTGGTTTTCTACCAACTTTATCAGAAAGCCAACCGAATAAAACGAATAGCGGCGTTCCTAAAAATAATGCAAGTGCCATCATGGAATCTACTTGTGCAGACTCGATGTTCATTACTTTTTGCATGAAACTCATGGCGTAGAATTGTCCGGTGTACCAAACTACACCTTGTCCCATCACTGCTCCGAAAAGTGCGAGTAACACGAATTTGAAATTGAATTTATTCCCGAAACTTTCCTTCAAAGGATTAGTTGAAGTTTTTCCTTCTTTTTTGGCTTTTGCGAAAAGCGGTGATTCCTTCATATTTCTTCTGATGACATAAGATACTCCCACCATCAAAATGGAAATCCAAAAAGGAATTCTCCAACCCCAATTGTCGAATTCTTCAGCAGTTAGGGAAGTTTTCGTAACTAAAATTACAATGAGCGAAATGAAAAGTCCTGCAGTCGCAGTGGTTTGAATCCAAGAAGTCCAATATCCGCGACGGTGAGGTTGAGAATATTCTGCCACATAAGTTGCAGCGCCTCCGTATTCTCCACCGAGAGCCAAACCTTGAAGCAACCTTAAAATCAAAACTAAAACAGGTGCAACAAATCCGATGGTTTCATAACTTGGAACGCAACCGATTAGGAATGTGGAGAATCCCATAATTAAAAGCGTTACCAGGAAGGTATATTTTCTACCGATAATATCCCCTAATCTTCCAAAAAACAATGCTCCGAAAGGTCTTACCACAAATCCCGCTGCGAAAGTTGCGAGTGTGGAAAGAAACGCCGCTGTCGGATTATCAGCAGGGAAAAATTTAGTTGCGAGAACCACCGCCAAACTTCCGAAGATGTAGAAATCATACCATTCAATCAGTGTTCCAAGAGATGAAGCCATGATCACGCCCCAAATCGTTCTGTTTTTTTGCTTCTCTTCAACATAAGCGTCGTGCTCCTGTTGACTGTTAAACTTTTTAGCCATAATATTTTAGTTTTGTTTAAATTAGATTTAAGAGTGAAAGATGGGAGCGGGAAGTGGGAAGAATTCCATCATCCAGCTTCAGGAATCCCTCTAAAAGGAGTACATCACTCGCACCATTCCACGGAAATTCCCCACATCTTTGATGTTGTTTTCAGCTTTTCCATTGGCGTTTAAATCGCCCCATTTTGCAGCGGTATATTCCAGTTCAGGTGAAATGCTGAATTTATTTTGTTTGAAATCTACTCTCGCAGAAGCTCTCCAAACATTATCTAAAATTCTCGTTCCGGAAACGCCTCTCATGTACAGATTTTTGTAACCCTCGTCAACACCCGAATTTTTGGTGTATCCAAAGAAAACTCCAGGAGCGATTTTCGGATTAGCACTTGCCAAATCAACCCAGAAAGCCGAAGTTTTGGATGGTTTGTAGGATTCCTGACCGTTTGGTTCTGTATATCCTGCAAAACCTCCAAGCATTACCAAATGATGAAGATTCCCGCCAGAAATCCCATAAAGTTTGGCAATGATTTTTTCGTTGGAATATTTAAAGTAAGCCAGGAAATTGGCAGAATTTACCTTTTCGTCTGAAGCCAAATTGTTGGATTCGATTACAGGTTTCAATGATTGATATTCAGCAGCAATTCCTGCTACGATATTTTTATTTTTGTACTGAAATTGACCGTGGAAAGTTGGCATTGCAGAATTGAAAGTCGCACTGTTTGCCGAAGCACCTGTCGCGTTTGCAGTTTGAAACTCTCTGTCTTTATAAGCAACTGCGATAAAAGAAAGTTCGTTCGCTAATTTTTGTGAAACCCTGATTTGTCCTGCCCAACCAAAAGGATTGAACAAAATTCCCGTGTTGAAATTGGCAACTCCAGGAAAAACCTCAGGTATAAAAGACGGATACCAAGTTTGTCCGAAAGTAACTGTCGTTTTTCCCCAATCCAAAGTTGCAGTTGCATGACGAAGTCTTAAAAGTCCTGTACTTCCGCTTCCTGCCGAAGTTTTGTTCAGTTCCGTATTTCCGAAAAAATCGGCTTCAATTTTTCCAGAAGCTTTTGCGCCCCAAACATCGGGACCTTTGAAATTGATTCCAACACGCGAAGTTATTGCCAAAAAGTTGCTTGCAGAAGCAGCGTTGATGTCTTTTCCATTGGCATCTAATTTTTCATCAAGCGGATACAGGTTTAAATTATATTCTCTAGAATATGCTGATTGTCTGCTATCAAAGTTATATTCAGTTCGAACCCAGCCGTAAATTGATGCGTCCCATTCTTTTGTCTTTTTCTGTTCGGCTTCCAGTTTTTCAATTCTTTTCAGAAGATCTGCATTGGAAATAGAATCCTGCTGCGCAAAACTTAGGTTGAAAAGAAAAAGTGAAGAACTGATTCCTAATAAAATTCCAACTTTCTTCATAGTTTGATAATTTTTAGTTCATTTTTTTACCGAAACGAAATTGAAAATAAAAATCTATTTTAAGAAATTCAATATATATTTGTGTTAATAATATAGAAATTTGAAATATGTAGTCTGAAGACCGAAGAATTTTTGTGAAAAAACAAGATTTTACCTTAAATCGAAGATGCTCATGCCTAAAGCAATACAACTTTTAATTCCATCGCTCAACCTGTATCTTCCATCTTCCATCTTCGGACTTCCGACTCCCAACTACTTCTTAAACCTTTCCCATTTAATCATCATGTATTTATCGCCAAATTCAGTGATGATCAAACCTGAACCTTTAATGTTTTCCTCATTCTGCATGAATTCAATCAGCTCGTTTTGTTTAAAAACTTTGTAGGTAGTGTGAAACTCTGAATGCGGTGGTCTTTTGATGTTATACTTCTTGATCCATGAAGAAATGGTGACGTGGGAAACGCCGATGATCCTTTCTATTTCACGAAAACTTAAACCTTCCAGATAGAGTTGAAGCGCTTTCGTGACAAAGTAGTCATCAATTTGCTTTCCTAATTTTTTCACCGTAAAATAATAATTGCAATCTTTACAAAGAAACCTTTGCCTTTCGTTGATGATCCCACTTTTTACAATGTTTTTCTGTTGACATTTTGGACAAGAATTAGGCATAACTATACTTTTTTAGCAAAGATATATTAATTTAGCACAAATGTACTGTTAGAAATTAAAATTGTTCAAAATATTTTGAAATTAAACTTATTTTTCTACCTTTGCAATCAATGAAAATCAATCCTATTTTCTTTGATACTTTTGGAAGCGGACACGCCGACAATTATGATATTTATTATGAAACGAAGTCTTTTGGGCTTCGTTTTTTTTTGTAATTTTAGGAGATTAAATTCATCAGTTATGATCAAATTATCCCGCATCAGCAAAGAAGAAATCGAGAAAATCCTCGACATGGCGCTCGATTTCGCTAAAGGTAAAGTTTGTAAGGCAAAATCAGATATTTTTGTTTCCAACCTTTTTTTTGAAGACAGCACAAGAACGAGGGTTAGTTTTGAAGTTGCCGAAAGGAAGCTTGGACTTCACGTCATCCCTTTTGATGCACAAACAAGTTCGGTTAATAAAGGTGAAACATTATATGATACGATTAAGACAATAGAATCTATTGGAATTGATTTAGCTGTAATCCGCCACAAAAAAGACCGGTATTATGACGAACTGATCGATGCGGATTTAGCACTAATCAACGCAGGAGACGGAATCGGACATCATCCAAGTCAGAGTTTGCTCGATTTGATGACCATTAAACAGGAGTTTGGAAAATTTGAGGGACTTACTGTCGGAATTATCGGCGACGTAAAACACAGTCGTGTTGCGAATTCTGATGCAGATGCTTTGAGAAGATTAGGCGCAAAAGTTTTCTTTTCAGGGCCTGAAGATTGGTTCGGACAGGGTGAAATGATGAACGGGACTTTCAGAAACTTTGACCATTTGATTCCTGAAGTAGATGTTTTAATGCTTTTGAGAATTCAGCATGAAAGACATCGTAATGAAATGCAAATTAGTGATTATCTAAACAAATACGGTTTAACGAAAGAACGTGAGCAACGAATGAAAAACGGCTCGATCATCATGCATCCCGCTCCAATAAACAGAGGAGTGGAAATTGACAGCGATTTGGTAGAATGCGGCCGCTCAAGAATTTTCAAACAAATGGAAAACGGAGTTTATGCGAGAATGGCGATTTTGAAGGATGCGCTTGAGAAAAAAGGCTTCGAGTTCGAGGAAAGGTAAATTATTAAAATTTGGGCGTTTTGCCCATTTTTTTTGAGTAAAAATAAATCTACGGAATTCGGTCATCCGACTTCCAACTTTAAAAAATGAAAAAGAAGTTAATATTAGAAACAGGCGAAGTTTTTCACGGTGAAGGTTTCGGAGCGAATTGGGAAACAGCAGGCGAAGTGGTTTTCAACACGGGAATGACGGGTTATCAAGAACTCATTTCAGACCCATCTTATTGCGGACAGATTGTTTGCATGACTTATCCGCTGATTGGAAATTACGGAGTAAACCGTGATGATTTTGAAAGCATTGAACCTGCAATAAAAGGTTTGATTGTGAGAGAGTTGTGTGATTTTCCATCTAACTTCAGAAGTCAGATGACGATTGATGAACTTTTTAAAAAGAAAAATCTTTCAGGAATTCAGGGAATTGATACCCGAAAACTCACGAGAATTCTCAGAAACAGAGGAGTTGTAAAGGGCAAAATCGTAGATGAAAATTCAAATGATGAGGAAGTTATCCGTCAGATAAAAACTTTTGAAATTCCCTCCAATCAGGTAGAGTCGGTTTCCACAAAAACGGCGTATGCTGCTCCGGGAAGAGGTTTCAAGGTAGTCTTGGTCGATTTTGGTTCCAAATTGGGGATTATACGCGAACTTTCTCAAAGAGATTGTGACATTACCGTTGTCTCTCAAGACGTAACCGCCGACGAAATTCTGATGATGAATCCCGACGGAGTGATGCTTTCCAACGGTCCCGGAAATCCAGAAGACGTAAAAGGAGCACAAGAAATGATTAATGGAATTCTTGGAAAAGTTCCCATTTTTGGGATTTGTCTTGGTCATCAATTGATTGGTTTAGCGTGTGGCGCAAAAACTTTTAAATTGAAGTTCGGTCATCGTGGTGGAAATCATCCGGTTTTAGACATCGCGAAAAATCGAGTGGAAATTACCGCGCAAAATCATGGTTATGCCATCGATTCCGAAAGTTTGAAAAACACAGATTTGGAAGAAACCCATATCGCTTTAAACGATAAAACAAACGAAGGTTTTAAGCATAAAATTCATCCTTGTTTCTCGGTTCAGTACCATCCGGAAGCAAGTCCGGGACCGGAAGACGCGAATTATTTGTTTGATGAGTTTATTGAATTGATGGAAGAATTTAAACGAAAATAGAAATTTAGAAATAAAAAGAGATGACTGAAATTTGGCATCCAATATCTAATATCAAGTATAGAGATTGCTTTGCAAACTCAAAATGAAATAAAATGAAAAGAACAGACATAAAAACAATCCTCGTCATCGGATCGGGTCCCATCATTATCGGACAAGCTGCGGAATTCGATTATGCAGGAACTCAGGCGTGTTTGGCGCTGAAAGAAGAAGGTTACAAAGTAATTCTCATCAACTCGAATCCTGCCACAATCATGACCGATGTGGAAATTGCCGACAAAGTGTATATAGAACCGATTTCCCTTCCGTTTGTGAGCCACATTATCCGAAAAGAGCGTCCTGATGCACTTTTGCCGACTCTTGGCGGACAAACCGGCTTGAACATGGCGGTAGAATTGGAGAAATCAGGAATTTTGGCAGAATGTAAAGTCGAGGTTTTGGGAACTAAACTTTCGGCCATCAACAAAGCCGAAGACAGAGACCTTTTCCGTGAATTGATGAGGGAATTGAACGAACCCGTTCCAGAAAGTGATATCGTTCACACCGTGGAAGAAGCGATTAATTTTGCCAATAAAATCGGTTATCCAGTCATCGTTCGTCCCGCTTTTACAATGGGCGGAACAGGCGGTGGAATTGCAGATAACGAAACCCAACTTCACGAAATAACAGATTTGGGATTAAAATATTCTCCTGTAACTCAATGTCTAATCGAAAAATCTATCGCAGGTTTCAAGGAAATTGAATACGAAGTGATGCGCGACAAAAACGATAATGCGATTGTGGTTTGTAATATGGAAAACATCGATCCAGTTGGAGTTCACACCGGAGATTCAATTGTGGTTGCACCTTCGCAAACGCTTTCCGACCGAGAATATCAATTGTTGAGAAACGCTTCCTTAAAAATTATTCGTGCACTTGGAATTGAAGGCGGTTGCAACGTTCAGCTGGCTTTAGATCCGCACTCTTTCGATTATTATATCATCGAAGTAAATCCAAGAGTTTCGCGTTCATCGGCTTTGGCGAGTAAAGCGACCGGTTATCCGATTGCGAAAATTGCAGCAAAAATTGCGGTAGGTTTAACGCTTGATGAAATCATGAATCCCGTTACAGGAAAGACTTACGCATGTTTCGAGCCGGCTTTGGATTATGTGGTGACGAAATTCCCGAGATTTCCTTTCGATAAATTTGAAACCGCCGACAGACGACTTTCCACCCAAATGAAAGCAACGGGTGAAGTGATGGCAATCGGCAGAAATTTTGAGGAATCTTTACAAAAAGCCATCCGTTCTTTGGAAACCGGATTGAGACATATTGGTTTAAAATCAAAACAGGCGGAACTTCTAACCGATGAAGAAATTGAAAGAAGAATCAGAATTTGTGATGACGAACGATTATTTATTATTGGCGATGCTTTGCGAAGAGGGTACGATTGGGAAAAAATAGTGGAGTGGAGCAAAATTGATAAATTCTTTATTTGGAAAATCAAGAAATTGATTGATTTCGAGAAGGTGATCGCAGAAAACAAATTCGATATAGAAACTTTGATGAAAGCCAAAAAACTCGGATTCTCAGATTTAAGTATTGCCGTTTTATGGAATTCAACCCAAAGGGAAATCTTCGAATTCCGTAAAAACAGCGGAATCATGCCGGTTTACAAAATGGTCGATACTTGCGCCGCCGAATTTGAAAGCGAAACCCCTTATTTCTACGGAACTTACGAAGAGGAAAATGAAAGCATCGTTTCCGACAAAGAAAAAATCATCGTTCTTGGTTCGGGTCCGATTCGGATTGGACAAGGTGTGGAGTTCGATTATGCCACGGTTCACTCAGTTTGGGCGATTAAACAAATGGGTTACGAAGCGATTATCATCAACAATAATCCTGAAACGGTTTCCACCGATTTTTCAATTTCCGATAAATTATATTTTGAACCTTTGACGGAAGAAGATGTAATGAACATCATAGCATTAGAAAAACCAAAAGGCGTCGTGGTACAGTTTGGCGGACAAACCGCAATAAATTTAGCGGATAAATTGGCAAGTCATGGCGTACAGATTTTAGGAACTTCTCTAGAAGATTTAGACCGAGCTGAAAACCGAAATAAATTTGAAGCGGCACTTCAGGAATTGGGAATTCCACAACCTTTGGGAAAAACTTGTTTTACGAAAGAAGAAGCGTTGAAAATCGCTCAGGAAATAGGTTTCCCTGTTTTGGTTCGTCCGAGTTATGTTTTGGGAGGAAGAGCGATGGAGATTGTTTACGACGAAAAAGAACTCAATCATTACATGGAAAATGCGGTGAAAGAAAGTTCGGAACACCCGATTTTGATCGACCGATATTTAACCGGAAAAGAAGTGGAAGTGGATGCGATTTCCGATGGAGAAACCGTGATTATTCCTGGAATTATGGAACATATCGAAAGAGCGGGAGTTCACTCCGGAGATTCCATCGCGGTTTATCCACCACAAAATATTACGCCGAAACAGATTGAAACTTTGGTGGATTATACGCAAAGATTAGCAAAAGGTCTGAATATCATTGGTTTGATGAATATTCAATATGTTCTTTATGAAGGCGATGTTTACGTGATTGAAGTGAATCCGCGTTCTTCCAGAACGGTTCCTTTCCTTTCAAAAATTACCGATGTTCCGATGGCTAATTTGGCAACGAAAGCGATTCTCGGACAAAAATTGAAAGATTTAGGATATCAAAACGGATTGGTTCCTGAAAAAGAGGGAATTTACGTGAAAGTTCCCGTTTTCTCTTTCTCCAAATTAACCAGAGTGGATGTTTCACTCGGTCCTGAAATGAAATCGACAGGCGAAGTAATGGGGAAAGATTCAACATTAGAAAAAGCACTTTATAAAGGAATGATTGGAGCAGGAAGAAAAGTTCCGCTTCATGGCGCAATTCTTTTTACAGTCGCCGATAAACACAAAGAAGAAGCATGTGAATTGGCGCGAAGATTTCAGGAAATCGGTTTCCGAATCTGGGCGACAGAAGGAACTGCAAAATATTTTGAGGAACACGGCGTAAAAACCAAAATCGGCTACAAAATCGAGGAAAATCCTGAAATCAACCTGATCGATTTAATTCAGAAAGGAAAAGTTCAATACATTGTCAACACCATGACCAAAGGAAAACAATCCGAAAGAGACGGATTCCAAATTCGTAGAACTTCCGTTGAAAACGGTGTTCCATGTTTGACATCGATGGACACGGTGGAAGCGATTTTGAAAGTAATCGAAAGTATGAGTTTTAAAATGGAGCAGATGTAATGTCGTGACGGATCGAGATCTGTCCGAAATCAAAATTTATAAATGATAAACGCATCAAAATGATGCGTTTTTTTAGTTCCAACTTCCATTTTTTCTTTAATTTAAATAAACTAAATTTCTGAAAATTAGGTTTTACGGTTTTTATTGCGTACATTATCAAAGTTTTGAAACTTCATGCAATCTGATGTTGAAATCTAAGATTAAAATAGTTTCAAAACCGACTTTAATATTTAACATTTTAAAAACAATTTGCGAATGAAACCGATGAATTTTAGGAAATTGAACATCATTAATCCGTTAATCCGTGCAGCAACGGAGGCCGGATTTGGAAGTCCTACGGAGATTCAAAGCCGAATCATCCCGAAAATTATTTTGAAGAAAGATATTTTTGGCTGCATTGAAAATGAGGGTGAAAAAACGGCTTCTTTCGTCATTCCCATTATTCAGCAGCTCAAGAAAAATACGGTGGAATACCGAAATATTCGCGTCTTAATTATCACGGCAAACACCGAAAGTGCGGAGAATATTGATGAATCTTTTAATACTTTCAGTAAATATTTACCAATTTCCAAGCTCTCGATTTTGGATGATGAACCTCATGGTTCGCAAATTTATAAGATGCGCAAAGGGAAGGATATTTTAATTGCGACTCCGGAACGACTTTTGGAACTTGTTCAGCAAGGACACGCCGATTTTTCGAAACTGGAAACGGTGATTATAAAAGACATCAGCAAACTTGAAAATGTGGATGCTTTGGAACAGACTTCAAAAATTATGGAAAGACTTCCGCTAAAAGTTCAAAAACTGCTTTTCACTAAAAATCTTTCCAGGAAGGTGAAAGAGTTCGCAGGTCGATTCCTGTGTAATGCAACGGAAGTTAGAATTCCAGAAGAGTTCTCCATTCGGAACAAATCAAAAATTTCAGTACTTTCAAATAATTTGGATATTCATTTCGATAATATCATTAATCCTAAAGAAAGTCGTTCATTTGCCTATTAAAATATCGGAAATCAATTTCCGATGAGGTAATAAATGTGCAATCATTGAAATAAAATCAATTAATTACAAACAATAAAAACATCAGACAACAGTACATTATGGCAGAAAGTTATTCAAAAAAAGAATTCAACAAAAAGAAACTGGAAAAACAAAAAGAAAAAGAAAAACGTCGCGAAGAGCGAAAACTCAACAATGATAAAGGAAAGGATTTGACCGAAATGTTTCTGTATGTTGATGAAAACGGACGGTTAACCGAAACAAAACCTACAGAAAATAGAACTTCCGAAGTTGAGCTTTCCGACATTCAGTTGGGCGCCGCTCCAATCGTGGCAGAAAAAACTCAAAAAACAGGGATTATCACTTTTTTAAATGAGGAAAAGGAGTTTGGTTTCATCACTTCTTCTAATGGTGGTGAGAATTTGTTTTTTCACCTAAGTAATTGCGCAAATCCCGTTAAAAAAGGAAATAAGGTAACTTTTGAGGTCATAAAATCTCCAAAAGGATTTGCCGCTGTTGAAATTCAGTTGGTGAAATAACCAAATCCACAGAAGACAAAAGAGAACGCCTCATCTGAAGCGTTCTTTTTTCATTCCAAAAAAGCAGGTTAATTTCTGTTTTTAATCACACGTAGCCTGAAAAATTTCAAAGTCGGTCCAGTGGAGATTCAACTTTTCGAAGATGCTTGTCAACAATTTTGGTGTAATTGAGCGTGGTGCTGATTTGGTTGTGGCCCAAAAGTTTTTGGATGAGCGAAATATCGGTCCCATACTCCAAAAGATGCGTCGCATAACTGTGGCGCAGCGAATGAATCCCGACTGTTTTATGGATCCCTGCTTTTTTCATGGCGTTTTTAAAAACGTTCTGGGCACTTCTGACAGAGTATTTTCCACCATCCTGACCTTCAAAAAGGAATTCTTTGGGACGGAACTCGCGGTAATAATCCCGAAGTTGCGGCAAGATACTTTCGGGAAGATTTACGTAGCGGTCTTTTTTGCCTTTGGCTTTCGAGATCAGGACACGCATGGATTTGCTGTCGATATCTTCAATTTTCAAGTTCACGATTTCACTCACCCGAAGTCCCATTCCATAGCAGAGTTTGATGATGGTTTGGTGTTTGGCGTTTTCGGTAACCGAGATAATTTTTGTGATTTCGGAGGGGTTCAAAGATTTTGGCAGGATTTCCGGTTTTTTCGGGCGAGGTATTTCGAGGAAGATTTTTTCGCGTCGCAGCACTTTTTCGAAGTAGAATTTTAGGGCGTTGATTCTGCTGTGCAGATAATTTTCAGAAACCCCCAAATCGGTGACGCAGTAGAGTAGGTAAGCCTTTATTTTTTCCGAAGTTAAATTCTCCACGGGGAAATCTTTGATGGTGGAAAGCAGCTGCGCAAATTCCGTACTGTATGATCGAAGGGTGTTTTGGCTGAGACCGCGCAAGATGATCTCGTTCTGCAATTCGGTTAGCGCGTGTAGATTTATGGGATGAATCTGCAGTAAAGCCTGTTTTCCCAGGATTTTTTTCTCGAGGTTGAACAGGTTTCGATAATGGATTTTATCCGGAACGTACCAACATAATTGGGACTGAGACCACCTGGGTTTTGTGAAAGATTTCAAGTGTTTCAGGACATCGAAATTTTTTGGAAAATGAATCCAAATAACGTTATTTTCTTTATGGGTACCTATCTCGAAGCGAAAAAGATCAAGGTTTAGGGTTTGCGTATTTTTCATCTCGTTTGTGTTTTTGCACTTGCGTGTTTTGTGTAGATAAAATTACAAATTAAAATGAATACTGATAATCAGGGAATTAAAAATTTTATAAAAATTTTTTTGTAAGGGGTGAATTGCGTATATTTGATTGTTAGCTGTCACCCTAAACCAGCGACAGTGCATAAATCAACAGACGAACAAATGACCAGACAAGCCAACGCTTCGGCAAAATCAAAAGAGCTGCAACCCAACCCACAAAGCCAACGCTTTGCAGCACATTTGCTTTTGCCCCAACCGCACCGGCACACTTCAACAAACACAATTACGGAAAACCGTAAGGACAATTAAAAAATCGAAAGTAACTTGCGAAACCGTAATATTTATAAATGAAACCAATACTAAATAATCCCTACCGAATTGCTGGAATACTTGCTAACAGTTCTGAAAAAGATATTCTGAAACAAAAAAGTAAAATCAAGAGATTTAGTGAAGTCGGTAAAGAAATAACTTCTGAATATGATTTTTCTTTTCTGAGTTCAATACAAAGGACTAATTCAATGATTGAAAAAGCCTTTTCAGACATCGAGCAAAATCAGAATAAAGTAATCCATTCTTTATTTTGGTTTACAAATTTGAACCCTATTGACAATACAGCTATCCAGCATTTAGTAACTGGAAATAAAGAAAAAGCTATTGAAATTTGGGATAAGCTAACGGACGAAAAAGAAGTTACATCTAAAAACTTTTCAGCTTTCAACAATATTGGGACGCTATATTTATTGGAGAATTCCAAAGAAGAAATCAAGCAAGGAATTACAGCTAAAATAAAATTGATTGCATCGGAGAACTTTCAAGACTTTGTTCATACCGTTGCTGATGAAACTTTTTCTCTTGATAAAAACAAACAGATTGAAATATTTATTGATGAATTGCTAACGCAATTCAAACAAAAGTATTCAACTGCTGAAACAATAGAATTGTTCAGCAATTGCAACGGAACTACACAAAAATATCTTTCAAAAAAGTTCACCGAAGAACCTATTCATAAGATTGAGGTTCAAATTGAACAATGCACTAAAAAACGTGCAAAGGACAAAATCAATGCTTATAAGTATGCAACAGATTTATATAGCAATACCAAAAGCGAACTGACACTTTTAAAATCTATTGTAGGAAGTACCAATCTGCAATACAAAATGTTGGCTGATAATATTGCAAAAGAGATGTTGCAATGTTCTGTTGATTATTTTAATGAAAGCCAAGAGCAAGATAAAAGCAATAATTATCTTGAAGAAGCTATGAAACTTGCAAAATTAGCCGAAAGCATAGCGGTAAATGATGCAACCAAAAACAAGGTAAAAGAAAATATCAGTACGCTTGAAGGAATGAAAGACAGGGAGCTTTCAGAAATAGTGATGTTCTTAAATTCTGTTAAAGAAGCATATGCTGAAAATGAACGAGAAATAAGACAGGAAATAAAAAAGATGGAAGAAACTGACATTCTTTTAAGAATGGGTCATAAGACAATTAATTGGGTGGCAGTAGAAGAAAATATTAAAAACTCTATCAATTGGGGAAATGTAAATGATTTAGTTTCTGGAATTTTAACGGATAAGAATTTAAAGAAAATCAAAGACAGTGATAAAATCGAGGCTAAAAAGGAATTTTGGGAATTAATAAATTGGACAGAAGACAATTCATTGAAATCTTCTACAATCACACGAATAATTGAGAAATACAAAAGCATTCCTCCAAAATTAAATTTTGAGATTATATCAGCAGAAGTCATAAATACTGATGCTAATTCAAAAATTATTGAAAAACCATTTTATGTAGAAGACATAAGATATGTTGGAATAAAATTAAAAATAAATTCTACAGGACATCAAAGAGTTACCATTTACAAAAAATATATCAATCCCGAGGGGAAATATAGCAATAGTTCTAAAACATCACCAAAAGGATATACAAGTTCTAATGAAATAGTTATAACGCCTACAAGCAATATCATTGACCTCGGTGGTTATGGAAACGCTAAAGAATGTACATATATAGTTGGCGAACACAAAATTGAAATATATGTAGAACACTACAAGGTATTCACAAAAACGTATCAAGTTGATTGGTCTCCAAGTAAGAAAGCAGAACTAACCAGAAATATTCAGCTATTGGAAAATGAATTGAGAGAAGTTGAAAAATTCCAATGGTTTAGAGCTTCTGAAACTAAAGAGAGAGAAGTAAAAGCAGTTCAAGATAAAATAAAAAAAGCAAAGCAAACATTAATGAATAAATAAATGAAAAAAACTATACTCATACCCCTTCTTCTTTGTGCAACTTCACTTTTTGCACAAGAACAAAAAACTGAACTGCAAAAGCAACAGCAGGAAATTATTTCATTAAACCAAAAATTAAATAATCAGCAAGCAGTAATCAGTCAGCAAAAAACTGAACTAGCAAAACTTTCTGCAACTACCGAAAGTCAAGAAAAAAAGATTGACAGTCTGAAAACTGCAACAAGTCAAAACGTGCAAAACATTCAAGCAATTGCAAATGATTTAGGTACAAAAATCCAGCAGACCGAAACTACAGCAAAAGACAGCATTTCTAAATTAGATAAAGATGTAAATACAAACCGTTTATATTGGATTATTGCAACATTGGCAACATTGCTTTTAGGTGGTGTTTTGTATTGGCTCTTAGGCAAACGTATTGCTACCAGCAAAACTGATGTAGAAACTCAAATCAAAAATACCAAAAAATCTTTGGAAGAAGAAAGCATCAAATTGGATAGCAAATTAGTTGAAGTTTTGGACACTCAATTGAAATTGAAACAAGAAGAAAAACAAGTTGTTTCTTCAAATTCAACTACTGAAATCGACCATTCTTTGGCACTCAAAGTAGCGGATGAAATTGTAAGAATGCAAAAGAATATTTCAAAAATGGACGATGAAACCAAAGGATTGAAACCACTTGTAAAAGGCATCGAAAGGATACAGGCAAACTTTGCTTCCAATGGTTACGAAATGATTAATCTTCTTAACAAGGATTATGACGAAAGAATGAATATTGATGTTATCAATTTCATTACTGATGAAAATTTGACTGAAGGAAGAAAAATCATTACATCAGTTATCAAACCACAAGTAAATTACAATGGTGTTCTTATCCAAAGAGCACAGGTAGATGTTTCACAAAACTAAAATATTCAAAAAATAAAAATGGCAAGAACTAAAATTGATTACGGTATCGACTTAGGTACAACCAATTCCGCAATTTCAAGAATAGAAAGCGGAGAAGCGGAAATAATAAAATCAAAAGATGGTAATGAAAAAGACACTACTCCATCTTGTGTTTCGTTTAATATAAAAGGACATAGTACAGTTGGAGACCCTGCATATAGAAAATACAGAGAAGATAGTAATAAGAGTTTATCAAAAAACTCACCCTTAAACTCTTTTGTTGAATTTAAAAGAACAATGGGAACGGATAAAAAATATTTCGTTCCAAATATTAATAAAGAATTAAGTTCTGAAGAACTTTCAGCAGAAATATTAAAACATCTTAAACAATATGTACAGGACGAAATAGTATCTGCAGCAGTAATAACTGTACCAGCAGCATTTAAAAATAATCAAATTGATGCTACAAGACGAGCGGCAAAGTTAGCAGGTTTTGAACACGTTGAAGTATTGCAAGAACCTGTTGCGGCTGCAATGGCATATGGTTTAGATAACAAAAAGAAAGACGGTTTTTGGTTAGTATTTGATTTTGGAGGAGGGACATTTGATGCAGCCTTGCTGAAAGTGGAAGATGGTATTATGAAGGTAACTGACACAGAGGGAGATAATTATTTAGGAGGAAAAAATTTAGATTTTGCAATAGTTGATGAAATCATCTTGCCATATATGGAAGAAAATTATACAATCGATTCTATTTTAGAAGATGACAACAAGAAACAAATTTTACGTAATGCAATGAAATTTTACGCTGAAGAAACAAAGAATATCCTTTCGTCTAAAGAGAATTATAATATTTACATTGACCCAGGTGATATTGGAGAAGATGATAATGGAGAAGAAATTGAAATTGATATAACAGTAACACAAGCAGATTTAGAAAAAGTGTTATCCCCTGTTTTTCAAAAAGCTGTTGATATTTCTAAAAAACTATTAGAACGCAACAACTTAAAAGGTTCGTCTTTAAATTCTTTGATTTTAGTTGGTGGTCCGACATTTTCGCCAATCATTAGAAAGATGTTGGAGAAACAAATTTGTAAACCCGACACAAGTGTTGACCCAATGACAGTCGTATCAAAAGGTGCGGCTTTGTATGCTTCAACGGTAAGTATATCAGAAGAAATAAAAGAACAAACCAGAGATAAATCTAAAATTCAAATCGAAATCGGTCACGAAGCATCAACCGTTGAAATGGAAGAATTTGTAACGTTGAAAATATTGACCGATAAAACCGAAGGTGCAATTCCTGAAAAGGTTTTTGCCGAAATAACAAGAAGGGACAAAGCTTGGTCGAGCGGAAAAGTTGAGATTAACGAAATTGGCGAAGTTATTGAAACACAATTAATAGAAGGTAAAACCAACGGTTTTGAAGTTTCATTGTTTGACGACAAAGGAAATATTTTAGAAAGTGAACCCAAAGAATTTACAATCATTCAGGGAATTGGCGGATTGAACTCAATGCAAGGACTTACGCTAAATTGGGGTATTGAAATTAAAAAAAGAGAAACAGGAAAAATAGAATTCAAGCAAGTTTCAGGCTTGGAACAAAACAAATCATTACCTGCAACAGGAACGGCAAACGGACTAAAAACTCAAAAGCAAATTCGTCCCGGAATGGATAATGATTTCATTAAAATTCCATTATATCAAGGCGAACACGGAGCAGATGGGACAAGAGCCATTTACAACGAACACGTTTATGACATCATAATTAGCGGAGCAGATTTGCCAGCATTATTGCCTGAAAACAGTGATGTGGATTTGACAATAAATATCGACAAATCTCAAAAAGTTTCCATTCAAGCATACTTCCCATATTTAGACCATACCGCAGAAATTGACGTTCCAACAAATACCGTTCAATCCGTTGAGACCATTTGGCTTGCTAATGAAATCCGTAAAGCAAAAGGAAGTATAGAAGAGCTGAAAGATGAAGGAATAAGCGATGATAAAGTACAAAAGGCGGAAACCGAAATTGCTGAACTGGAGAGAAAGTTTGAAAACAGCAAAAACGATGTCGATGGCAAACAAGAAGTTTTAACCAACCTTAGGAAAACGCTTAAAACCATTGACGAATTGAGCGAAACTACAGAATGGCCAAAATTAGAAGAAGAACTAAAGGAAGAATTTTATAGACTTGAAAAAGCTAATAAGGATTTAGGAAACGACCGTTCAACACAAGTCGTGAACCAATTACGAAACCAATTGGAAGAAGTTTTAAAATCGCAGGATATTAAATTAGGGAAAGCATTGGCAGAAGAAATCCATTCTGTATTCTTCCAATTGACAATGGTTTATCAGTTGATTAATTTCATCAGACAACACAATCAACATTTTGGCTCATACCATTGGAAAGACAGCAATCGAGCAAGACAATTGCTAAATGAGGGGTTGCAACAAATCGGAGAAAATCCAACTACAGAAGATTTACATCCTATTGTTATCGACTTAATCAATCTATTGCCAAACGATGAAAAACCAAGCGGTGATGATACTGTTTTAGTCGGATAAAAAATGAATAAAGCAAAATCTATATTAACGAAAGGTCAAATCATTGACGATAAATATTCGGTTAGCTTCTTTCTAAAAAAAGGAAGCTATGCCGAAACTTATCGTGTGCAAAATGAAACGAAAGAAACCAAGTTTTTGAAGCTATTTGATTTCTCTAAATTGCATCGCACACAGTTTACAGAAAGCGGAGATGTTTTGGAAATTGAAATGTTGAAACAAATCAAACATTCCAATTTGATAAAGTACACTGATAGTGGAAACGTCTTAATTCAAAACCATAAATTAGCTTATGTGGTGCTGGATTTTGTAAGTGGCGAAACCTTAGCAGACAAAATGAAACGTGAAAACACGTTGAATTTGTATGAAGCAAAAAGCATAATTTTAAGTGTTTTAAATGGTTTGAATTATCTTCACAATAAGCAAATCATTCACAACGACATTACCAACCAAAATGTAATGTTGGATTTATCGGGCAAGCTTGAAATTCCTAAAATTATAGATTTTGGATATGCTCGATTTTTAAATCAATCCAACAAAGATTTTTTAAAAGAGGGTTTGAATTTATTCTATACAGCTAATGAAACTTTTAATAAAGTCTTTTCATTCCAAAGCGATATTTATTCTGTTGGTGCATTGTATTATCATTTACTAACAGGTTTACCACCCTATTTTATTGAAATTTCAAAATACAAATCTGATAAAATACAATTAGAAGATGTCATTTTAGACGAAAGAAAGAAGCCTTTAAAGTTTTCTGATAAGATAGACGAACAAACACAAAATATAATCCGAAAAGCATTACTGCCAAAAGCAGAAAACCGTTTTAAATCTGTAAAAGAATTTATCCAAACTCTGAACGGAGAATTAGAAGTTGAACTATCAATTCCAGAAGAAAAAGTTGTCAAAATTCAACCCAAAGAAAATAAAAAAGGGAAAGGATTTTCGGCTATTGCAGGAATGCAAGAATTAAAAAACACAATTCAGTTAGATGTAATAGATGCTTTAAACGAAAAGGAAAAGTATGCAGAATATGGTTTAACTATTCCAAATGGAATGCTGTTGTATGGTCCACCAGGTTGCGGAAAGACTTTCTTTGCAGAGAAAATGGCTGAAGAAATAGGTTTTAATTTTTATCAAATAAAACCATCTGACATTCAAAGTAAATGGGTAAATGCTTCTCAGGAAAATATTAAAAATTTGTTTGACGAAGCAAAGCAGAATGCACCAAGTATTATTTTCATTGATGAGTTAGACGCACTTGTTCCAAGTAGAGATACATCAAACGTCAGCCATATGAATACAAGTGCTGTCAATGAATTTTTAGCACAAATGAATAATTGTGGAGAAGACGGAATTTTTATTGTCGGAGCAACTAACAGACCCAATGCTATTGACCCAGCAATTTTACGTTCAGGAAGATTAGACAAACATATTTACTTGCCACCTCCAGACTTTGAAGCAAGAAAATTGATGTTTGAATTATACTTAAAGAAACGTCCGACAGAGATTGGTTTGAATTACGAAGAATTAGCAAAAGCAACCGAAAATTACGTTTCAAGTGACATCAAATTTTTATGTGACGAGGCTTCAAGGAAGGCACTGAAAGACAATTCAAGAATTACAAAATCAATCGTATTGGAGACAATCCGCAACAATAAACCATCAATTTCTTTGCAGGAATTAAACAGTTATATAGCAATTAAAGCAAAAATGGAAGGTGAAAACATCAATAACAACGACAGACCAAGAATAGGATTTAGAACATAAAGCCAACGCTAAAGCAAGCACATTTGCAATTCGCACAAGCCAATCGCACAAAGCCAAAATTGCAAAAGAGCTTGCTTTGCCAACGCACTAGGAAACACCAAAATGGACAGACAACCAACCAAGAAAAAGGGCGAACAGCTAACAAGGTATTGACAAAAGCGGGGCTGAACGGCTTCGATTGGACATTTTTGCAAGGTTCAACTTTCGTTCTTCGATTGAACTTTTGTACTAAAAATCCCCGCCTTCGGCAATACCCGAACCGTTGTGCGCAATATTAGAAGCGCGGTATCAAAAAGAAATTTCGGTCTGAAAAATCAAAATTTTGACTTGAATTTAAACTTCTAAAACTGACTAAAATCT
>Ga0056912_1000392_pt1 | contig 36761 bp, 35 predicted proteins | sample EBPBio232013_DNA_FD_55028 | JGI IMG/M metagenome (GOLD analysis project Ga0056912, IMG submission 55028) | Wastewater treatment Type I Accumulibacter community from EBPR Bioreactor in Madison, WI, USA - Reactor 1_5/23/2013_ DNA | ecosystem: Engineered > Bioreactor > EBPR > Anaerobic-Aerobic >... | reverse complement strand
CGCGTTGGCGCACCTCGGGAGAAAACTTGTTCGTCGTTTTGCTTGTCATGGCTCCATCCTATTTGGAAGTTGGAGCCTCCGACAATCCCGGGGCGGTTCAGCTCCGCCTGCAAACGCATGGCGCGGCGCTCCAGTGCGCCATCGCGGAAGCTCTGCATGGCGCGCGATATATCACCGAGTTCGTTCTTGCGGTCGGCGCCAGAGATTTCTGTGTCAAGATCGCCGGCCGCAAGCTTATTCAGGGCTTCGACCGAGCGCTTCATTGGACCGGCGACGCCGAAAGCAACGTACCATGCAGCGATTATGCCCAGAATACAGGCGAGGGCAGAGAGGGTGAGGAGGACGAATTTCGCTTGAGCACCGGTCGTCTCGGAGGTCTCGTAATCTGTCTTCGAGTGGGAGAGCATGTACTCGATGATCTCGGCTATTTTTTCGGTGCCAGGATCAATAGCGCCATACATATCCTTGATGATGAAGGTTTCGAGCCCCTTCATGTCGTTCTTCTCGAGCAGTGCAATCATGTCGAGCGTTGCCTTGCGGGCCATTGCGAGCTTGCCTTCAGTCTCGCCGATGAGCTTGCGCTCGGTCTCCGAGCGCGCCTGTGCAACGTATTCCGGCCAGAGCTTGTCAATTTCAGCCATGGCGACCTTCATCGCCTTGAGGGATTCCTCAGGCTTGAAATTTCCGTTCCGCGCCTTGTGGGCGGCGTCGACGACATCCACGGCATAACGGTCAGAGATTACCTTCAGGTTCCGGAGCGGAATAACATGCGTGGTGTAGATTTCATCGAGCGTCGTGGTCTTTTCGCTCAGTGCATACAAGGCAGTGCCTGCAACGCCCATTGTGAGGGAGAATACCAACAAGAAGGCTGCGATAAGCCGAGCTGAAATTGTATGCATGCCAAGTCCAATCTCTAAAACGCTACCGTCTCGCTGCCGCTTTTTGTGACACCTCGGAAAATTATCGTGCCGGAAAGTTGGTAAGTATCTGGTTAACTGAATTAAACTCGCAACTCTCATGCTTGAGGGGAGCGCATCATCAGGATTCAGTCAGCGATATCAATAAGAAAGGTCGGACGCCTGAGCACTTCATGTGGGGGCCGATCGCGACGTAATATCCGCTGGCTGCAACGGAGCGTTCCAAGCTCTGGAGCCAATCGGCCGGCTGGATCACCCGCAAAAGCGCCAGATTTTGGGCCAGAGACTTTTTTTGGCTCTCGCAACATGCTGATTGCCGATATTGATGCGAACACCTGCGCGCAGCAATCTTATGAAAGTTCAGTCCGAGCTCACCGACCGCATAAGGCCGGAAAGCTCACTTTGAGTTGGAAGGCCTGGGCTTACGCCGCGCGCACCTCGGCGAGGAACTTGGACACATTCTCGCGCATGCTTTCGGCCTGCTGCGAGAGCTCCGTCGCCGCGCTCAGGACCTGGCTGGATGCCGCTGCTGTGTTGCCCGCGGCGCTGGAGACATGGGCGATCGAGCGGGAGACATCCTCCGTGCCTTGGGCTGCCTCACGCACGTTGGAGGCAATCTCGAGGGTTGCGGTCTGCTGCTGTGCCACGGTGCCGGAGATTTCGGTGCTGACCCGATCGATGGTCTGCAGTGAGCCATCGATGGCCTGGATCGAGTCGATCGTCGAGTTGGTGACACTCCGGATCTCGCTCACGATTGTGGCGATGTCGGTGGTCGCCTTGGAGGTTTGCGCGGCAAGGTTCTTGACCTCGGATGCGACCACCGCGAAGCCGCGGCCGGCTTCGCCAGCGCGGGCGGCCTCGATCGTCGCGTTCAGGGCGAGAAGGTTGGTTTGCGCGGCGAGGTTGTTGATCAGTTCCACCACCGAGCCGATCTTGTCGGCTGCGATGGCGAGAGCCTGAACTTCGGTATCGGTTGCGCGCATCCGCTCCACCGCCGTGCGGATCGACTGCGTGGCGGCGCCCAGCTGCCGGGCGATTTCGCCAGCGGTGGCATTGAGTTCCTCGCCAGCGGCGGCGACGCCGTTCACATTGGCGCTGGCCTGATGGGAGGCGGCGGCGACGCTGGCCGCTTCCATCGTCGATTCCTGGGCCGAGTTCGAAAGGTCGTTGGCGGCTGCGGCAAGCTCCGTCGAAGCGGACGAGATGGTCAGCATGACGCTTTCTGCCGTTCTCTCGAAGTCGGAGATCGCGCTTTCGATGGCGCGCGCACGTTGCGCTTGCTCTTCGCGGCGGCGGGCCTCTTCTGCTTCCATCCGGTCATTGGCGATCAGGCCGTCCCGGAATGTCGCAAGAGCATGGGCCATATCGCCCAGTTCATCGCGCTGGCCCTCAGCCGGGATGATGGCGGCGTAATCTTTTGCCGCCACAGCCCGCATCGCAGTTGTCATTGTAACGATGGGCCGGGCGATCGTCCTGACGATCAGGAATACGACCGCGACAGCGATGAGCAAGGAAATGCCACCGAGGATTTCGTTCGCGATTTCCATGTGGTCGATGACGGCTTTTGCTTCCTTGGTTTCCCCGGCAAGAGCCGCAACCTGCCACTTTGTGAGCCCTTCACCGCCCTTGCCGTCACCCTCGATGATCTCGAAGGCGCGGCGCGCCTTAGGGCCCAGCGTCTGCGTCAGCTGCTTGACGTGCTCGTCGGTGGCGCGGGACCCGGTGGGGATCGAGGCTTCCAGCTTGTCCTGGATGGTCCGCATCTCGGACAGGAGCGCATCCAGTTCAACCCAGGCCGTGCGGTTTTTCTCTTCGGTGAAGGTTTTCGCTTCTTCGCGATAGGCCAACCTGGCCTCGTCGAGCGATTTCCACGAAGATGCGCGCGATTCCCGGAAGGCCGCATCGCCGGACAGCATGTAGCCGTGCAGGGCGCCCTTGGAATCCGCCAATTCATACGCCATCGTTGCAAGATGCAGGACGGTTGGAAGGCGCTGGTCAATGACGTGATCGAGCTTCTGATCCGCCGATGCCACCTGCCGCATCGAGTAAAGGACTGAAGCGGCCATGGGTGTCAGCAACACCGCGAGCACCAGCATGATCTTGTAGGTCAATTTCAGGTTCGAGAACCAGTTCGCCCGGACCCCGACATGCGAAACAGCTTGTTTCATCGGTCATCCCCCCGCCAATAATCAGAGGTTGCGCCCGAATCGTTAATGGTCCCCTATAAATTTGGCCTTGTTCTCGGATTTTTTGGACTCAGCGATCTCCTTGTTCTTGCGCCTAACGTATTCGCGGCGGGTGCCTTGGAGCCGCCATTTTGACGACCAAGTGGATCGCGCGGCGCTTGTGACCGACCCTGAGACGTTCGCAGTACGTTAACTTCAATTTCTATCAGCGGTCGATCAGACGCCAATGGGCCTGCTTTTGGCACCTGACGGTCAGGTATCCCGCGCCCCGTCGGGACGATTTTTAAGGATTATAGTACAGACATCAAGACTAGGATCTGAGTTTGAGAGTGCCGAGACCCTTGAATGAACGCGCAAGGCCTGGTCAAGAAATTTGCAATCAAAACACTTGGCGCCGTCAGTGATCCCATGGTGTTTGCCCATGGCATGGGCTGCGATCAAACCATGTGGAAAGACGTTGCGCCCGCGTTTGTAAGCTCGAATAAGGTAATTCTCTTCGATCTCATGGGTTTTGGTAATTCTGATCGAACAGGCTTCAGCTACGAACGTTACCAAACGCTCAACAACTATGCCGACGATTTCGTCGAAATCGCAGAGCAGATAGGTCTTGAACCAGTTACATTCGTTGGACATTCCGTGAGCGCCATCATCGGTGTGCTCGCCGCCAAAAAACGTCCAGATCTCTTCAAACGCCTTGTCCTGATCGGACCTTCCCCGCGTTACATCAACGACGGCGATGACTACTATGGCGGCTTTGAAGCAACAGATATTGAAGCCTTAATCGATGCGATGCGCTCAAATTACCTGGGTTGGGCCGCAGATTTTGCGCCGCTTGTCATGGGCAATCCCGATCGTCCGGAACTCTCAGGGACATTAGAAGCGAGTTTCTGCCGGACAAACCCGGCATTTGCAGAATTTTTTGCAGCAATGACGTTCTGGGGTGACAACCGGGCTGATCTCGCCGAGGTCATCACGCCGTCGCTGATCATTCAATGTTCTGACGACCTGATCGCACCCAAAAACGTCGGTCGATACATCGCCGCACAAATGCAAAATGCAACGCTTGTCGAGCTAAATGCCGCGGGGCACTGCCCCCATATGAGCCACCCGACCGACGTCATCAGAGAGATAAGAAATTATGTTGGGCCGTCCGCAACCCTCATTTGACCGTGTTCGAAATGTGAATGATTGGCATTGCGCGCCCTGCGCGCTTGCCGTTGTAGATAGCTCGTTTTCAATAATAAGAGCCAATCAAGTCTTTCATCAGCTTTCGGGATTGACGGAGAGCGAAGTTGAGGGACGCCGTCTCTCCCAAATTTTTTCTAGAGCCAGTCAGATCTATTTTGAAAGCATCTTGCTTCCGCTTCTGCATATCGAAGGTTCGTGTCAAGAAATCGCGCTAACCATTTCAACTGAGCAAGAGGCAGCACCTGTTCTCGTTAACATAAATGCTCGATCCAATGCGGCGTCCAGGCTTTATGACGTTGTCATTTTCCCTGCGATTGCGCGGCGTTCTTACGAAGAGCAACTAGCAGTTTTGAAAAGGGATGCAGAAAGACGGGCATCATGGCTTGCGCAACTCGAGACTCTTTCCGGTCTCGGTGCCTGGACCTATGAGATCAATACGAAACGGATGCTGTGGTCTGACAGGATCTACGAGTTATACGGCATCGCCAAAGATGCCGAGGTCAGCCTCGAAGTGGCACTTCGTCCGCTTGCGCCTGAACTACGAAGGGCGATCATGGCGTTCATTGACCGACCAGATGGCACCAGGGAACCGATGGTTCACGAAGCCGACTTTGGCGCCCCGCCCGATCAAGTTCGTCGATTTAAAATTGTAGCGCAACACCGTCTGAACCATCTGGGAGAGCCTGTGATCCAGGGCTTCCTCCAGGATGTCACCGAAGCTCATCATCGTCAGATCGAACTATGGCGTGCAGCCCATATTGATCAGATGACGGGCTTGGCAAACCGGGCCTACTTCCAGAGCGAACTCGCTCGTCAGACCGAGACCAACGCGAACCATTTAACCATCGCTTATTTCGATCTCGATCTCTTTAAAGACGTCAACGATCAATACGGGCATAGTGCTGGCGATGACTGTTTAGTGGAGATCGGCAAGCGGTTGCGGGCGCAATGCACGGAGACCCAGGCCTTTGTTGCACGACTGGGCGGTGACGAGTTTGCCATCCTTTTCTTCGACAAAAATGCAGACGAGATCGAGGGTCTTGTTAGTTCGATTATCGAATCGATCCGGCAACCCATTTGCCTGTCCGACGGGAACGAAGTGATCCTTGGTGTCTCCGTCGGGTTGGCTCGTTATGATAGCGACGACCTTACCGCTTCCAGCGAAGTCCTGCGACGAGCAGATCTTGCCATGTATGCAGCCAAGACGGCCGGGCGGAATGCTTTCGCTTGGTTTGATCTACGGCTGGATTTTGATCGGAAGAATGCCAAGCAGCTCGATCGCGACCTGAAACTGGCGCTCGAGCAGGACGAGTTTTTCCTGGTTTTCCAGCCGCAATACAATCTTCATGATCGATCCCTTGTCGGGTTCGAGGCTCTTCTTCGTTGGCATCATCCGACCAAAGGGCTTGTTCCACCGCTTGATTTCATCCCGATTGCCGAAGCGAATGGGCTCATCCGTCCAATCGGGCGCTGGGTCATGACTCGCGCTTGCGAATTTGCAAAGAGAATGCATGGCAACACGAAAGTTGCCGTCAATGTTTCAGCTCTGCAATTCAGAGATCCGGACTTTGTCCCTTTCGTTCTTGAAAGGGTGAAATCACTTGATCTCGCGCATGGAGCGCTCGAGATAGAACTGACAGAAAATGTGCTCCTGGAGCTTAATCCGACCTTCCAGGTCATGATTGAACGCCTACGCGCTCATGGAATTACCATTGCCATTGATGATTTCGGAACCGGCTATTCATCTCTCGGTTATCTCTCCAAATTCCCATTCGACGTGATCAAAATCGACCGTAGCTTTATATCCGATCTCAAATCGAAAAACTCCCTTCGTATCCTCAGATCAATTATTGGCATGGGGAGTAGTATTAATAAGAAAATTGTTGTCGAAGGAATTGAAACTCTTGAATAGGTCGAATTTTTGAGCTCGTTCCAATCGCTTGTTGCCCAGGGATATTTTTTCGGAAAGCCAGTAAAACTCGATCAGGCGGTCGATATTGCAAGACAATGCTATCTCACGCGCTTCGATAGCAGAAAAAACTTCATTTGATCTTTCGACCACATTGGATCGATTGCGGAGCGGACCGACTGCGTCACTTTTCAATTCAACATGCGATCGAAAAGATCGACGCGTCAACTTTCAAGAGGTCAACGGTATTCCCTGCGCGCATCATCGAAGACAGCGCGCCGCGATCTTGGGCGCTTGCCCGAATTCTACTTGCGGGGAAGACCGGGATTTTAGGCCGCGCGGATCCCATCGAGGAACTGTTCGACGTTCCTTTGCAGCCGATTGCCCTGGACAGAGAGTTCTGACGAGGCGGTCTGAACAGAAGCGGCGGCGTCCCCGGTTGCGCTCGCTGCCTGACTGACCACGGTGATGCTGGACGATACATCTCCTGTGCCCTTGGCTGCTTCTTCAATGTTCCTGGCGATGTCTCGTGATGTTGCGCTTTGCTCTTCCATCGCGACGGCAATGGAGGTGGTGATCATCGAAATCTGACCAATCGTCTTGCCGATTTGTTCGATCTTGTTCACCGAGTTCTGGGTTGCACTCTGCATCGATCGGATTTGCGCAGCGATCTCGTCGGTTGCTTTGGCCGTCTGGCTGGCCAGTGCCTTCACCTCCGAGGCCACAACCGCAAAACCACGGCCGGCCTCGCCAGCGCGTGCGGCCTCGATGGTCGCATTCAAAGCCAGCAAATTAGTCTGACCTGCGATGTTGTTGATAATCTGGACGACGCTGTCGATGCTGGCGGCCATGTCCGCCAGCGCCAACATGTCGGTCATGGTCGCGGACGCTTCTTGAACCGCCTGCTGGGCGATGGTGTCTGAATGCTCAACCTGCTGGCTGATCTCACTGATCGTCGATGTCATCTGCTCCGTTGCTGCCGCAATAGACGAGACATTGATCATGGCTTGCTCCGATGCAGCTGCCACGGACGAGGATTGCTGGGTTGTTTCCTCCGCGGTGCGGGCCATGTTGGTTGCGGTACTGTTAAGTTCTTCTGATGCTGTTGCCAGTCCGGCCAAAGCGGTGGTGACATCGGATTCAAACGAAGCGATCAACTGCTCCACCGTCCTTTGTCGTTTCGCCCGCTCTTCGAGCAAGGCTTCCTGATAAACCGAGATCGCAAAATCCATATCCAGCATGACTGCGCTATTGACGGCGGCCAGCACAGCGCTCAGCCGCGCTGGACGCCATCGATAATGCTTGACGACGACCTCCGTCAGTCGGGTCAGAACATAAGCGTACCCGCCAATATACCAGCGCGGCTCAAGACCGATCTTGTTGTGGACCATCCCAATGGTTCGAACGCCTTGGATGTAGCTGTCGTCGAACTTGCCGTTGAAGAGGCGCTCCCAGTGGCTGCCCTGAACTTTCTTCAACCGGTCAACCTTGGTGCCCAGCATCCCGGCAAGCTTCTGTTCGCTGGTAACATGGCGGTAGAACCCGTCAAGGATATCGGGCAGGGCCGCTGCGACCTTGGGCCAAAGGTCACGAAGAATAGCACTTGTTTCCGCGTTAATTCGCAGAAAGCGCAGCCGAATGTCCCGTTCCTGAGAGCCGATTTGGTCGAGCCCCCGTGCCGAAATGCCTTCCATGATTGCCCCCGCAACGTTGATGGTAGGAGGCAGTAATTCAGCGTGTCCGTAAATTTTGTATTATCGCGCAGACTAGGTATTCAAGAGAACCATGGGCCAGTTTTTGAGAAATCGTGTACCTGTAAGTGCAATCGAAGAAAAATTGTATGAAATCGCTCTTGAATGTGCGAGCTCCAAATGCATTGAAAAATCATAGAAACATAATTTTATTTCAGCGTGTATTGTCAATCATCGGTGTTTATTGGGATGTTCAGAAAGCCTGCATATACATTTTGTGTCGGATATAAAAAGTGCGTTTTTGTTCATTTGATTTGGGCCTTTAATGATAATACCATCACATTTTCCGAAAGGTTGGTTTTCCGACTGCCCGCGCTAGTTTACAGTGGCTAGGCTTCAATCAATACGGGGTTGGGGCAGCTTCGCGCCCGCAAAGCCGCCGATCATTGCATAGCGACCTTTGGCCAAAAGCCGTCATTCGGCAGAGGCGTGATTATCGAATCCATCTATAAAACCTTCGGTTTCAGCCTCGCATTCCGCTCCATCGCCTTTGCACCTCGGCTTGCAGAAAGGTCGCAAACAGATCAGCTCGTGAGTTTGCCCCTGCCGCACCATAATGAACAATCGAAATCTCCGCAGGTGCGGGGCGATATTCGGGCAAAACGATTTCAAGGGTCCCCTCATCCAAGCTTTCCTGAGACAGGAAGCGCGGGACCACCCCGATGCCTCCGCCACCGCGAATAACGGCGAACAGCGTTTTCGGATCATTGACCGCAACCTGCGCCGCAAGCTTCACACCAACAACCCCTTCTGGCCCGCGCAAGGAAAGGTTCGTTTCCGCCTTGAAGCCGGCGATGCAATGCTCGGCCAGCGATGCAATGGTCCGAGGCCTGCCGCGCGCACTGAGATAAGCAGGGCTCGCCACGATATCCTGCGACATGGTTCCGAGGCTGCGGCGGATGAGGCTGCTATCCTCCAGCGGACCAATTCGCACGGCAAGATCGAACCCCCCGGCGATCAGATCTTCGATCTGGTTTGATACCGCGATTTCAAGTCGAATGCCGGGATAGAGCGCCGCAAAACGACCGACAGCCGGCCCGACGATATCCGCTGCGAAGGCAAAGGGTAGGCTCAGCCGCAATGTTCCGGTGGGTTGGGCGACATGCGCCTCAACTCCTGCCAGGGTCTCAGTCACCTCCTCGACCATTCGCACGGCCCCGCGGGCAAGGAGCTGGCCTGCCTCAGTCAAACGGTTCTGACGGGTCGTCCGGATCACCAGTTGCACACCGAGGTTCTTTTCCAGATTGGCCACATGCTCGCTGACTGTTGAGGTGGGCAGCCGCAGCCGTCTGGCAGCGCCAGCAAAACTGCCAGCCTCTGCCAGCGCGGCAAACGTCACGAGATGGTTGAGGTTCCGATAGGTCATTCGATAATCCGGACAGTATTTCCAATACATGGATCTACCATCCTGTGACCCGGATCATCTAGTCCTTTGCCGACCCGCGAAAGGACGCCGCAATGCTGCCAGAGGTCTCCCTCTTCACCATGCCGAAGGGCATCAACCGCCCGGAATTGGTCACACGCGACCTGATGGCCAGCAATCTTGGCGTCCGGATTGATCCCTTCCTGGTGGTTTCGCTCTTCGAGATGCGCGGCCCGCTCTTTCCGCCGCACCCACATGCGGGCTTTTCGGTCGCAACCTATATCTTTCCGGAAAGCGAGATCGGGTTCTGGAACCAAGATACGCTCGGCAACCGGAACCTAATCCCGCCGGGTGCCTTTCACCTGACGGTTGCCGGTTCAGGCGTGATGCATGAGGAGACGGTCACCCGCAGCGGACTGTCAGCGCTCGGCTTGCAGATCTGGATCGACCATGCCGCCATCGATCGCGAGGTTGCACCCGCCGCGTTACATCTGCCGGCCGCTGACGTGCCAACTATTGCATCGAATGGTGTTCTGCGCCGCGTCCTGCTGGGCTCATCCGCCGGACTAACATCGTCAATCAACACGCCACTTTCTGCGCGTATCGTCGACGTGGAGTTGCAGGACGATGCGATTTTTGAAGAGCGAATTCCGGAAGGTGAAACGACTTTTGCCGTGATCCGTGTGGGCGAGGTTGAAACAGCCGCCGGCACCGCAGGCCCCGGCAGCACCATCTTCGCCAACGGCACCGACCTGCGACTGTCCGCGCGAAACGATGCCCGGCTTACCCTCTTTGGCGGTCCGCCTCTGCGCCATTCCATCGTTCCGGCCGGGCCCTTTGTCGCCTCCAGCGAAGCGCAGGCCCGCGCGTTTCAGACTCGTTTTGCTGCGGGCGACATGGGGCAGCTGAAGGCGTTCGACCAATCCGAACTCGATCGCATATTCGATCAGGCACGCAACACGAAAGGCATGGGTTCATGAATTCAGATGGCGCCATTCCGGCTGCTTCCGCGGCTTTGGCTCACCTCCCTGGCCTCGGCCATGATGTGCAACCCGGCAGCTTCGCCAGTTTCACAACTCACAGGATTCAGACTGCTCCTGGCGTCGACCTCTTTGTTCGCGAAGCAGGCAGGGGAGAAGCGCTCATCCTGCTCCATGGATGGCCGCAGCATGGGCTTATGTGGCACAAAGTCGCGCCTGCACTGGCCGAACATTTCCGGGTGATCGTTCCAGATCTGCGCGGCGCCGGGAATTCGTCAATTCCTGCCGATGGCTATGACAAGGTGACAATGGCTGCCGACATCGTAGCAGTTATGGATGCGCTCGAGATCCGCACGGCGAACGTTGCAGGCTATGATCTCGGTTCCGGGGTGGCCTATGCGCTCGCGGCGGGCCATCGCGACCGGGTAGCGCAACTCGCTGTGATGGAATTCGGCCTTGCAGGCTTCGGCTATGAGTCGTTCATGGTGCCGACCCCCGAATGGAACAACGGGTCGAACTGGCATCTTGGTCTGTTCACCGTTCCCGACGTGGCCATCATGGCGTTCCAGGGCCGGGAACGCGAGCTTCTGAGCTGGTTCTTCTGGCATATCGCACATGACGGCGAAGCAGTTAGCCCCGAGCATTTCGAGGCTTATCTCCGCGCAATCCAGCGCCCGGGTGCTCTGCGCGCAGGGATCATGTACTACGCCAATGTCTGGCAGGACGCCGCCGACAATGCACGGCTTGCAGCTGTGCCCCTCGACATTCCGGTCCTTGGAATCGGCGGTGCGGCAAGTGGTGGGCCATATATCGAACAGCTTTTCCGCCCGGTGGCGACCAACGTCGCGGGCGCGGTCATTCCAAAAGCCGGACACTGGCTGGGCGACGAAAACCCGGAAGCACTCGCGAAGGTTCTTTCTGATTTCTTTGGACAAATGCCATCCCTGGCTGCGACGGATCGCTTCTGAGCGGCCCCAAATCGATGGCGATTTCGCCGCAACTGTCAAATGGAGCCAAGCCTGACCATGACCAACCCACTGCCTTCCGACCCTTTGCCAAACACGTCTTTCGTTCCCACCAACGGGTTGACCTACAAGGTACAGACCTGGGGAGAACCGGGCGCGCCTGCTGTTGTGCTGATGCATGGCTGGATGGGGACGTCGCATACCTGGCGCAAGCTCGCGCCGCTGCTATCAAAAAAGCGCTTTGTGATTGTTCCAGATATGCGCGGCTATGGCGGTTCGGACAAACCCGATACTGGCTATGATGCGGAAACGCTTTCGGCCGATATCCGCGGGGTGATGCAGCATTTCGGGATCAGGAAAGCCCATATCGTCGGACACGATATGGGCGCACTCGTGGCCTTCGTTTTCGCGGGTATCCATGCAGACGCGGCGCTCAGCATGACTTATCTCGACGAGCCTTTAGTGGGCTTCAATCTCGACCAGTTCACCACCTACCGCGAAGAAACCTACGGCGGATACTGGCATTTCGGCTTCAACACGGCGCCAGGCCTCGCCGAACTTTTGATTTCCGGCAAGGAACAAGCGTTCGTTGACTGGATCATCCCGTTGATGCACGCGCCGAACCCCGATGCCGTCACGGCCGATGATCGTCGTATTTATGCCGACAGCCTGTGTAGTCCGAACGGGATCACCGGATCGGCCGGCTGGTATCGCGCCACATTTGAAACGGCCCGGCAAATGCGCGCCATTGGTGAAGTCGGGTTCGCGATCCCCGTCATGGCCTGGGGTGGCGAGTTTGGTGTACCCGTCACGCATGCGCAATTCGCGGCGATCTCGGGGCGGGTGCGGGGCGGAACCATCCCGCGTGCTGGGCATCTTCTGCCGGAGGAAGTTCCGGAACGCCTAGCGACCGAGTTTAATGCTTTCTTCAACGAAGCTGAATCTCAATAGGTGGCCGGCAGTGTTCCTGGCGCTTTTGCGCCGCCATTTCTGTCACTCAAAGTTAGGCGAGCAAACGCCGAAAGCAGGCATTCTCGAGATTGAATTGGTCTCCGGAAATCCTCTGGCGGTTCAATCGCCAGGACAAGGCACTACCCGCGGACGTCTAGAAAGCTCGGTGCGATTCACTGTTTATTGCTGTCAATTGGCTCAAACGCTGAATTGTAACCTCACCGAGTGTTACTTTAGGCGCATGTAGACACCCGTGAAACTGACATTGTTCCCCCCACATCCGCCGTTGTCCTCAACGACAAGGTAAGGGCCGAATAGCCGCAGTCTGGCACGGCAGTCGGATCGGTCATCCCCAAGGGGTGTCGCGCCGTCGTAGCCTTCGCCGAGTGCAATCATGTTTGCATTTGGCAAGGGGACTTGTCCTTCGAGTGCGCCAATGTTGACGGCGCCTCGTTTCACGCGGTCCGGATCGAAAGCACCATATGTTGCCCGACCCGCAATCCTGATCTTGCCAGCCTCCTCCTGCTCGATGCGGATCTCGGCCTCGGCAGACCGATACCAGGTTCCGCTCCACGCCGGGGGCGAGGGCCGAGCAGTATTCACGACCTTCAATTCCGAAAGAGGAACAAAGCCGATTGTTTCGCGGAATTGGTTCTTCACGCGCCGGGCTATCGGCGAAATGAAGGTCCCGCAAGCAAAGTCATCCATGTCAGGGCCAACGAGCAGGAGATCGCCTGGCACGACGAATGATTTCAACTGACAGCTATCAACCTCGACCGGGCAATGCGGCGTCTTTTCGGTGCGGTTCTGGTAAAAAGACATATGCTGCGCGCTGGTGACCACCTGCATTAAGCGGATATCCGGGTTTTCCCGGCCAAAAGTGACGACGCCATAGCAGGCGCGCAGGCCGTGTTGGTCGCGCGCGCGAGTTGGCTCCGACCCGATCACTGATGCTGCGAGCGCCAGTATGATCGAGAGGAGTGGTTTCGGGGTCAGGCCAGGCATCACAGGTCCTTTCTGGCGACCAATCCAGAAATTGTCGAAAGGCCCACCGCACTGCCGGCCCGCCCCAGGAAGTCACGCAGGGCATCATGGATGCTTTCGTGGACCGATAGGGAGCTGAGGGCGCCGCGCTCGCGCTGGGCCACGAAAAAGAGGTCATGCTCTGCATCGCCGATGACAATGGCGATATCCGGGTCCCCACTGACGCCAGGCACTTCCGGCGCGCACAGCATAAATTCGCGGTCGAACACTTCGTAGGCAATCGGATCACCGAGTTGCGTGAGCAAGGCCTCGATGCGTCGTGCAGATTCGGCACGATCGACCAGTCCGGCAGAGCGAATGCGCAGGCTGTTGGACAGGTTGGTCCAGCGATTGGCGAGTGTGAGTTGAGGCATAGTCATTCAACCCGGTGAGACGAAGTTGGCGCGATAGGTGATGATCCAGTGTGCCGGCCCTGCCGTGCGGCAAAGCGGCATCTCTCGGCGCTCAATAAGTTCGAATGTGCCACCCTTGCTCCAGCCCCAATGCTCGCGTACTCCGCAATCCTGCGTGGCAGCACGAAAGCGAATGGCCCGAATGACGCCGCCATTCGGCAGGATCTCGACATTGGCGAGCAACGCGCCATCAGGGCGTTTCCCATCGAAGGTGGTGGAAAAGGTGTAAGGCACCGTGCGCGCGTTGAAGCCGCGAAGCATGTACCAAGCGGAGAGCCTGTTATTTGCTTCATCGGCGCACTCGTTCCTCATCAGGATGGCCGAGCCCCGCAAGGGATAACCCTGCGCGGTGCCCTCCATCGTCACAGGTTTGCAGCCCGGGACAGGCGGGAAGACCTTGCGCGGAATACCGCTGTCGAACGCTTCGCCGAAGGCTGCTCCCTCGACCGTCTCGATATCCGGTGGTGTGGGGTGGAGGTAATCCGTCAGCTCGCCATCCGGCTTCTTGACGAGGGCGCCGGGCGTGTCTGCAAGATCCTGTTGGACATCCATATAGGCAAGCGCCTCGTCGAGCCCCGCCGCGTTCACGCGTAAATTCTGCTTCTCGCCAATACTGATGGTGATCCGCTCGGATGATGATCGCAGGGCATGCAGGATGGTTCGGGCGCGGGCGCTGCGGAACCGGAAGCCGCCATTGCCCTCAAAATCCGCGACGTAGCTTACCGGACCCTTGGCTATCTCTCCGCCGGTCGGCGAGACAATGAGGCGAGCGCTGCTCTTTGACAGGCCATCTCCCTCCACCGCTGGCCCAGGATCGAAAACACGTATCTCAGGGGTTGCATCCCGGTGCGGGTGGTGTCGGATCTGCAGGAACGGGATCCCCGGCGCGGTGGCGGCCTTCGACGGCTCGGCAAACACCATGGCGGCGCAGACATTGGTGTTGTCGCATCCGACAATCCAGTTCCGGAACTGCTTGGTCTGTGCGGTGGCAAGGCTCGGCACGAGCGGTGAGAGGCTTAAGCCAAGCAAGACGGCCAGTTTGTTGGGCGAAAATGGCCTCATGCGCGTTCCTCCCAGACTTGCTCAAGATCACCAGCCATCACGCCGACGATATCGGTGCAGACGAATCCGGTTAGGTGGTTCTTCAGGGCGGGCTCCGGATTGACGATCAGGCTGCGGATCTGCTCGCCCCAATCCGCCGGGCTTGCCGGCCACGGGGTATCGGCGCTGCCGGAAACGCGGACACCGACAAAGCTCATATGCCGCTGGACCTGCCCCGGCGGAATGCAGATCATCCGGTGAACGCCGTTTTCACGAGCGGCAAGCCATCCCCAAGCGACATCTTCGATCAGAAGACTGGCGCGCCCGGTCGGGCGGCCGTCTGGCCCTTTTGCCGGTCTCACCATCCGGAAAGGGCGATGATTGTTATAGGCCCAGAGGCTGTACATAACGACCATCAGGTCGAGAAAAAGATGACTTTCATCCCCTCCGGCCAGTGCCATCAGGTCTATCCAGCACCCCTCGCGATCATTAGCGTTTATGCCACTCATGTGCGCGTCTCCTGCGGCGAGGTGTCCTTGGGAAAGGTGCCAAACCAGGCATGTGCGACGTCGCCGTGAAGCATGAAGCCGGCAAATCCGAGGGCGAAGATGAAAGGCGCGACGAGGCCCGGCACCATGCCGAGGAATGTCAGTAAAGGCATCGACCCGGACATGCCCAGAAGCGGTATAAGAACCGTGCTCGCATTGGCGGCCAGTGCCCAGATCAGGGCCAAGGCCGCAAGGATGCGCGGCCCCCAGGCGGCGCGAAAGCAGAAGGCTACCAGAAAGACAATCGAGACCAGAAAAACCAGCATGGTCGGGAGGACCAGAACCACTGTCACCGGCCGCGCCGAAAAAATGGCGTGCACCAGACCGCCGAGGGATGCCGACACGCCATACACCATGTTGCCGAGGGTCAGGGCATCATTTCTGTAAAGAACGAATAGGGTTCCGACGAGCGGCGTGAAGACCAGCAGCCCGAAAATGACCGCCATGGCCGAGAGGATGAAACCCGGCCTGGCCCTGGGTCTGGTGCGGTCCAGGGCGCAGGAGCGTGCGGGGACTGCCATTTCAGCGATCCATCGCGAAGAAGCGCAACTCGATCGCCCGCCTGGCTGTTGTATCCATCATGCATTGGGCGCCCAGCCAGCGCGCTATCGAGCCACCCGAATAGTGGATCTGGAAATAGGCGCATTTCCGTTCGCGATAGGCCAGCCACGCGCGCTGCACCTGCTGCAGCTCCTGGCCGGCCGCGCCTTTCGGGCGGTCCTTGTAATGGCGGTTCAGCAGCGCATCCCAGGCGCGGTACTCGTCAAGATAGCACCGCTCCATGCTGGCGGTGGTCTGGTTTTCGGCATGCTTGAGGCAGGCCGCGCTGAACTGACCGATGCAGGCATAGCCATGAGTGAGAAGCGGCTTCTTGTCGGCAAGGCAGGTTTCCATCCCCTCGACAAAGCCGACCCAGCCTCCTTCCTCCTCGTCGCGCTGCTGGGCAAGGGCAGGGCCTACGATGGCCAGCAGGATCGCAAGCGTGGCATAAAGCGCCTTCATGGAGATAATCCTCAGCAAGGGGGTTGGAACGATGCGGCGTTTGCCATGGCACCGTCAGGCACCGCCATGACGAGCGGGCGCGTGTAAGTTCTTGCCCAATAGCCGGAGAGGATGCCGGCACAGCTGAGGCTGCGGCGTTCTTCCGCGAGTTCGAAGGCTCGGCCATTCCACGCCCAAAGGCGCTGGATGCCGCATGCTTCTATCTTGGGCGGCGGAACAGGAGCGATCCATTGCTCACGGACGAGGCCGGTTTCGGCGTCCAGACGCGGGGTTGCCAGCAAACCCGGCTGGCCGGTGGGGCTTTCGGGCATGACGCCCGGAAAGGCTGCCGGCACGGCCGTGCCATCCGCATGCTCAATGACGAACAGATCACGCCGCAGGCCTGGCTTCGGATCGCATGGGGTAACCCAAAGCGTCCGGTCAGGGCGACGTTGATCTCCCAGGAGCCGATAGCCGATCGAGGCATCGAGCCCCGGCGATCCGCAGACCTGCTGCCGGAGCCGAAGGGCGGCGGCCGAGGGCGGGGGCGGAGCCGCGAGCTTCGGCAAGGGCGCCGTCACCAGGCTTGGCGGTTTCGGACGTGCCGGCATAGTTCCTGCGCTTCGTTCGCCCTTGTCGCGCAAGGCCGTTACCGTGCCCGTGCGAGATTGCGCTTGATCGACAAGGGAAAGAGCTTTTTCAATGCCTTGAACCGAGAGGCGTTCAAGAACAGCGCCCTCCCGCGTGATCACATGCAGTTGGGCCGTCTCGTCGAGCGCGCCGAGCAGCATCCCGACCTGTTGAGGCGGCACTTCCCAATACTCGGTTCCGCGGTGATGCAAGGCGATATCAGGGTGCGGAACCTTGCCGCCCGCCAGACGAAGCCACTGATCTGCCTGTCCGGAAGCATGATGACCCGGTTTGCGCGAGCGCAGAGCCAGGAAAAACTGTGCCGCATCTTCCGGCCCGCCCTGCCGGTGGATACAGATGCGCGACATGCCGAAGGGCGAAGGCTGGGCGACGCGCAGCTGGGTGAGCTGCGAGGCGTTGACAAGCGAGCAGCTGGCAGCGTTGTCGCAGGAGACCACCCATTCGCCGCTTTCCTCAAGTGTCAGCGCCGAGGCCGACCCCGCCGCCAAGAGAAGGAAAGACGGCATCATGGCGAGTAATGCCCGCCGGCGACGCCATCGCGTGGTGGAACCCTGCGGCATCACGGTCAACCCTGTCCCGACGCTTTGGCCGCCGCCGCATCCTTGCGCAGCTTCCGAAAGCCCAGGAAAAGACCGATCAGCAGGGCAAGGGCACTGCCGATCATGGCGGCGATGCCGTCGACATAATGCTGGCGAAAATTGAGGTTTCGGCGCTCGAGGCTGTTCTTGTAGGTCAACACCTCGCGATTGCCGCTGGAGAGCACATAGACGTCCTGTTCGGAATCGAACTCAGCCTTGACGGTCCGCGTGATGATCGACCTCACGTCGGTCTCGGCCATTTCGATGGAAGGCACGCGCAGCTTGAGTTCCGCGCTCCCATCAGCCGGTTTCAGCGTCATCTCATAATAGGAAGTCGTCGCGCGCGTGCGCTTGCTGGTGCGCGCGACGCGAGAAGCACCAGTGATCGTGCCCTCTACCGTCTGGAGGCTTTCGCGGGAGGGCGGGCCGGAGAGGACGCTATATCCAATCATGCCTGCACCGATGATAAGGCCGAGGATGCCCAACTTGGTGAGCCATGACTGACGGAAGATTGCGATGATGGTGCCCATGGGTAGCCTTTCTTTTGCCCGGTATGGCGGCGGGTTATAGTTGCGTGAGAGAGCGGCAGCGCAGGAAGTCATCTGACCAGATGCCGCCACCATGTTTCGCCTTCATGGTCACGGCCATCCATTGATGGCCGTCCCTCATTCTGAGGGTCTGGATGGCGTTGAAACGCCTCGGTTTCTGGCCTTTCCCGAACGTGATGCAGTTCAGCTGGAGCCTCCAGACAGGTGGGCGCCCCATGATGCGCAAGACCTCACAGGCATAGCCGGCATCACCTTCGTAGAGGGCGGGATGGCGGATTCGTTTCAGGCCATAGACATGAAGGCGGTTACGCGGGCCGTCACAGAGCATGCGCTCGCCAGCCCAGATGCCGCGAAAATCATGCTGCGCCTTTGCCGGGGTTCCGAAAGAAAGCGTGGCTGTCGGGATGAGGCTGATGCCGAGCATGATGGCACAACGACGTCTCATTCAGCGGCACGCGCAGCTCTGGCCTTGGCCTTTCCGGCTTCTCTCCGACAAAGATCCGGCCCCCATGCCTTACCCTCCCCTGATCCCGAAGATCGGTATGGAGAGAGCAGGCCCAAACGGACTGTGCGCTGGCGCACAGTCCGGACGATTCCTCATTCTAGCCTGGCCTGAATTCGCTTGTCGGCATGGGGCCTGACATCGAAAAGCGGACGATGACCCCGTTGCACAAACGCATCGAACAAGCACTGGAACGCGCGGGCTTTTCTGCGATGACGCCAGCCGAAGCGAATGCCGGCCCATTTGCCCGGCGTTCCTGGGAAACGGGTTATGTCTGGCTTGAGCCGTTCACCTATTCCGTCGCCTTCGTGACGGCGCCGCATGACTACACGGCGACCCTCGCTATGCTGGAGCCGTTGAGCCCGGCCGTCTGGGGCTATGATCTGAATCTCAGGCAGCACGCCGCAAAGACCGAGCTCGTCAGGGAGTTCCGATTTGTGGCGATGACGGAAATCGATCAGGCCAGCGAGGAATTACGATGGCTCGGTTACCGGCAGCAGGGTGCTTTTTGGGTCCGGCATGATGCCACCTGCACGGTGCCGGCGCTCGCCCCTGACCATGCTGGCGAAATCTTCCCTTGCCTCGGCTGGGTGCCGGTTCCGAGTGCCATATCCGCGTTTGATCCGGCCGAGCAGCGGCCAGGCTTCTGTTCGCGGATCATTCCGCCGGGAGGCGATTCTGTGCCGGATGTGCGCGGCTATCACTTCATCTATGGCGGCTACCCGGTGAAACACATTGCCCGTCGGCGGATTGTCGCGCTGCTGGACCCGTCCCGCCCTGATGCCGATCTCCCCATGCTTGTGGCTGAAGCGGTGACACTCGGCTATGGCGATGCATAGGTACGGATCCAATCTGACGGCGAAAGCCCCACGCAAACCGGCATTTCGCGACGCTCCAGCAGGAACCAGCTTCCACCATCCCAACCCCAGGCGCGCTGGGTGCCGCAATCCTCGCGACCGGCCGGGCCGGAACGCGCGCGGAGAATGCCGAAATCAAAATCGAACACGCTCTCCGCAAAACTGGTTTCGCCCGCATTGAGCTGAACGCGATCGCCATCCGGCAATTCCAGCGCGGTCGGGAGATCGCCGTCACTGCGCGCCTGATACCAATGGCGGGTGAGCGTGTCGCCCTTGCGGCATTCCACTGCCCACAGGGTAACACCGCCCGGCAGTTCGAATTGTCGGTAGCGCCCTTGATCGGCCTCGACCGAACATATCCGCCCCATGCGCTCGATCCCCGGAATGCCGGAAGGCACAACCTCCCTGGCAGACAAAGCGCGCCGGCGCTCCTCCCGCGGTGGTCCCACCTGCGGCGAGGGCAAGCCTGCCCCGATCAAGGCTTGGCGCATGAGATCGCCGCGCGACTGCGCGAGAAATTTCCAGGCCTCCAGAAATGTGGATGCGTCGATTGTCACGCTGGCCGCGCTGCCTGTCCAGGCGACGGCGATGCGCTGTCCCTTGCCGAGGGCATCGAGCCATCGGGCAGCCTCCCTGTCTGGAATTGTGAGCCGCTGGCCATGCAGCTCGAACCTGTCCACTATGTCCTCGCCTGCCGTGCGGAGGCCATTGCTGCAGAGAGAACAGATAACCGTGATGGCGCGCGGGGTCGGGTTGCCATCCGGCAGCGGAATGACCGCGAATTCAAACCCGCCGGGTGATGTCCGATCCACGCCGATACGCAGCACCACGGCCGGCCCGGCGGGGTTGGGAGGGGCTGCCATCGTACCCACCGCCGTACACTCGGCCTTGTTGTCGCAACCAACAATCCAGTTGCCGAAGGTGCGAGGCTGGGCATGGGCCGCCAGGGTAGCGAACATCGCGATCAACCCGAAGGCAAAGGGTGCAGCCATGGGCATCACGTCACGGCGGGGCATAGTTAGGCCTTCATGTTGGAATGGTTTCATGGCTCGCAGGGATAGGTACCGCCCTTTTTCTCGTCGAAGCAGATCAACGGGGGCGGCGGGTCATTGGCGCCGCGGCAATAGCGGGCTTCCTCCCGCCGCGCCGGGTAATCGAGATAAGGTTCGGTCTCGACTAGCATCTTGAAGCCATTGGCTTCCATTGTCAGGGTTTGGCGAAGCTCGAACCGCTTGCCCTTTTTCTCCGGTGCGTCCCAGGTTTGGCACGACAGCCGCAGTTTCCAGACCGGTCTCTTGCCAGACACGCCGAGGATACGGCAATCCAGACTGGGTTCGCGCGCGCTGCGTTCCGGAAGATCCACGCGCTTGCGGTCATAGACCAGCATGAAAACATCCGACCAACGGCAATGCGCATCGCTTGCCCAGGTGCCGCGAAAGTCGTTCCGGCCAAAGGGCGGTGGCTCATCCGCCGCAACGGGCGCCAGCAGGGCCAGAAGCATGATCGCGCTGATTGCCAGCCTCGTGCCAGATGCACGGGCCGCTGCTGGTATGAAGGCAACGGGCATCATCAACCCCTCCGGTAATTGCGCAACTCGATGGCGCGGCGGGCGGTTTCGTCCAGAAGGCAGATCAGGCCCTGCCAGCGGCCATGATCAGCACCGCCATGATGGAAAGCGGCGTAATCGCATTTGGCAATGCGGTAGGCCTGCCAGCGGCGCTGAACCTCCGCCATACGCTCGCCCTTCACCCCTTTGGGTCGTTCGCTGAAATAGCGGTTCACCAGCCGTGCCCAGGCGGCCAGTTCCGGCTCGTAGCATTTCTCGACATGCACAATGGGTTCGCGCTGGGCAATTTCGAGGCATTGGCGCGCGGCCTTGCCGATGCAGGCCTGGCCGGCGGCATCGCTTTTCCCCTCGCGGATAAGGCAGGCCTCCAGCGCGTCGGAAGTGGGTGGCCAGCTGATCTCGTTGCTGATCGCTGGTTGCGCAAGAAAGATGCCCATCGCCAAGAGTTGTCCTTGCCGGAGCAAACCTTGCCGATGGCGGCGGCGTACGGGCTCAGCGCTGGCCGGCGGGTTGCTGGCTCCGGCGAAGGTGCAGCACTTCATTCTCGATTGCTTTCAAGGATTGCAATTCTGCTTCCTGATGTTTCAGGCGCAGACATTCGCTGCGCGCCCGCGAGGCGGCGCACCGGATCTCGAAGGAAATCCCCTAGATGAGGCGGGGTGCGATGGGCCACGCAACCACCAGCCCGAGGCAAAGCAGAACCGGTAGACCCACGATCAACAAGGCCAGCCTTGTCGCCTTGCGCCGCGCTTGCTGTGCGGGCGCATTGTGTCTGGTGGCCATGTCACCGCATCAGCGGCAGGAACACGATTTTCCGATCTGCATGTTGTTGTTCTTGGCGAAATTCTCGGCATCCGAGCGATAGCTGAACCGCCGCATGGTGCAATAACTGGTGCCGAAGGCGCTTTTCAGCTGGGCTTCGTCGCGGCTGTCGACATCGTATTTGCCATGCTTGCAGATCAAGGCGTAAGCGCTGGCAGGTGATGCCGCCAGAACAGCCATGATGGCAGCGGCAGCAAGGGTGGGCAGGCGATTTTTCAGACCAGATGACATCTTCTTCTCCTTGAACCGGGAACCGGCATGCGTTTCCGGGGCATAATTCCGTGTGGTGGAGCGCAGCCGGCAAAACCGGTTTCCGGCAATGTTGCGCTGGGCCCCTTCTGGCTTGAACGGAGAGACCGTCCGGGAATGATGGATGCTGCTGAACATGCTGCAGGACTGTGCGCTGGCGCACATGTCGATGCTGCCGCTTGTGCTTGCGTCACGGCCTTCTCCTTCGCATACTTCGGGTTCTTTGAGGGACCCTGCTGTGCGGGCAAGATGAGCCAAACCTGCAGGAGTTGCCATGATCACGCCTTACTGCGCAGCCTTTCCGATCCGCCGCCCTTATACGGCGCTGTTGATCGACTTGCGCGATCAGCTGAATAGTCTGATCGATCAGATGGAAAACGAGTCGGGTCGCACTCTGCCGCCGTCAGATCGGCCCATGGTGACCGAAGAATGGGAGGCCTACAGCCACGGCCTGATCATCGGTCGGCTCGACTGGGACCTGCCCGGCCTTGTCCTCACATGGGCTGTCAACGATGATGACCCCAGGCCCGCCGGGCACTCTCCTCGCTACAGTTTCGATCTCTCGGCGCTCAAGCAGGCTGCCCTGGAGACACCACAGCCGCGTGAATGCTTCGAAAGCTACGCGCTCTATCTGCTTTCGGAAGCACAGCGCCATCTCGGTGATTTTTTCCGTGACGGCCCCACGGATGATATCCCGTTCGATCGACACACGATCTTTGCTGAAGGCATTGCTGGTCAAGCCAAGCCAATCTGGGTTCACGCCATATTGTTCACCTTTGACGACCAGCATTCATGAGCGGCGGGTTTCGTGATGGCATGTCACCTGATTGAATTGAGCAGCAGTCCATGTGCTGGCAGGACCTCGCACATGATCTCGTCCGTGCTATCGATCAACTTGAAACACAAACCCAACGATCGGCCGTTGAACAGCACGAGCCTTCGATTTTGCTGACGGTTGAGCCGGGGATGACAGCTATCCGATTGGCCGCTTGTCGGTCTGACGGCGTGGTGATCCCCACATCGCCGGCGGGCGTCAGGCTGGGTCTTGGTGCGCTAGCGGCGGTAACGGATCGAGGCCGTGACGATGGCACAACCCCTGCCAATGCGTCCATCGACCGCGCTGTCAGCAAAGCCGCTGCCGAAATGATGAGTTGGTCAAAGGACCCGGAGACATTCAAACTGGTTGAGCGTCGACGTTTCACGCTTTTTCTGGCTTGGCCAGATGGCACCCACTCCAGGATCGATGAACTCGCTTACGGTCTTTGGGATGAGTGAGCGCCTGATTCCCCATAACTGCTGGACGTGACGTCCCGACGATCCAATTAGAAGACTCGATGATCCCAAGCGGCATGAGTTCCGGCTTGTGATCTTGCCGGCAGTAGAAGACATCAAACGTTGGCCTCTTGCCCGTTTTTCGGTTCAGGGATTCGATGGCGAGCGTACTCCGGTTCTCGCGCATCGTGATGCTCTGATGCATATGAATGGCCAGCGATGGATCTATGCCGTCCAATCGCTTGCAGCTCAGTTCCAGGTCCCAGCGGGGCAGAGTGCCCCGCTGGGAAAGGAAGCGGCACGTCGTCGAATGCACCGCGACCAAGTAGTCTTTGCAGCTCACACTGCCGTTTGACGTTTAAACCCCCGCAAAAGGCGTGAACTGATGGGGTGCGAGCGCTTCAAATGTCAGCTATCTGCATCGCCAATGCCGCTAGCCGTCATTCCGCTTCCGGCCCCTTTTCCGACGTTCAATCTCCCGCTTCATGCCCGCGCTCGCGGTCCCTTGACTGCACTCGCTCTTGTGCAAGCCGTTCAAGCATTTCGGTCTGTTGCCGCCTGAGTTCGGCCATCGGATCGATTGGAATTGCGGGGCCCGCCGCAGGCTGAGCCTGTTCGCTCACCAGTGATCGAGCTGCCACTGGCGTTTCAACCCGCGTAGGATCCTTCGTCTCCTGCACGCGCTGCTGATCGATGCGTTCTGCCATTTTGTCGAGGTAGCGACTCGCTTGCGCTGTGAACCTCTCGCGCGACCCTTCAGGGAGCATGGATGTGACCTCGGCAATCCGCTGGTTCATCTGGCGGAGATCGCGCAGCATGGCATCCGCAGATCTCTCAGCATTTTCCGTCATCTCTGGCGCTCGAACTTTGTTGATGGGTGATGGATCGGTCGAGATTGCTGGCTTCTGCGAAAGCGCTGTCTTGAGGGTGTTGAGCGCATCGCCCGCTTCTTTTGCTACGAAGAGCCGCTCGGCCATGGTTCTCGCGGTTTCGTTGGTCGGATCCGCTTTCGCCAGGCCGCGCCAATGTTCGAGACTTTCGCTCACGCCCGCACGCTCGCGCTCGGTCATCGGAATGCGAACGGGGTTGGCGCGAGCGATTGCCATACGTTCCTCCGCATTCCGGATGAGTTTGGCGTTTCGGGTATCCCTAGCATAGGCACGATCCTGCTCTTTCCGCTCGGGCCTCGGGTTTGTGGCGACATCGACAATGGATTTGTCCCTTGGTCCATAGGAGCGTGAGGACGCCTGTTCCGCCGCGCGCGTGGCGACGATCTGCAGGCCATGCTCGCGGGCATGGGCGGCATAGTTCACACGCCATTGCGCGAGATCTGTGGGGCCGGGATGGAGCTTGGCTCCACTCTCGCTTCGCACAGCCACGATCGCATGGGCGTGGATATGCCCCGCCTCAGCCTTGTCCGTGTGCACGCCGAACATGAACTTGTGATCGGCAAACTGCTGGTGAAGAAAAGAGCGGACAGCATTCGTGAAGACCTTCACATCGGTGCCCGCCTTGGCCGAGACCACCATATGCATGGTATCCCGTGGGCTCTGTGACCGGAGAAGACGACCCCAATCTCGCGTGACGTCCCGGATATCATCTGCGTTGCTAATCGGCCGCTGGAGATGGTCGAGGGCAGGGGCCTTCGAGATGAAGCTTGAGAGCCTCTGTCCGAGAGCATCCCGCCCATGTCCCGGCGTTGCAGGTTCGATGCTGATGCCGTGCTGAGGATAGCCCGTCGCCGTCTCGATCCGCGCCTTCATGGCCGCTTCAGACCGCGCATCGAACACCTTACGAACGGGCGCTTCCTCGGTGGTTCCCATGCGTTGCTCGACCACGCGAAGGCGAGGTGGCAGGGGAGGGCGCACATCGCCATTTGCACGCGCTTCGCGATTGGCTGCCTTTTCTTCGGGCGAGATTGTCCTCGCCATGACGACGACGGCACGCGCCTCGATCTCTCCGCTGGCGCGGACCTCAATCCTGATAGCATGACGATGCCCCTCGAAGGCCGCTCCAGCAGCGGCGGCCAGACGTTCCCGATCTTCGCTGTTGTCACGCATACCACTGAGCTGGAGGCGGACAGCCACCACATCCTGGCTGGGTTGGCGCTTCTCGAAGCTTAAGGACCAGGCCTTGATCTCGTCGGCTACAGCTGCCTTGTCGGGGAGACGCTGGCCCGAATGCGTTTCGAGTTCGACCTCGTCCCGTTCGATGTATTGGGCAGACGCCGTCGCCCGTGTCGCCCCATGCGCATAGGAAACAACCTTGACCACTGCTGGCTGATAGCCCCGGGCGAGAAGCGTCGCCGTTGAAACAGTGCCCGCATCTCCCCACGATGCCAATCCAGAGGCACCGACGCCACCACCAGCTATTCCTCTGAGCCCGACAGAAAAGCCCTCTGGCTCGCGTCCGCCACGCGCCGCGATTGCGGTAAGCCCCCGGCGTCGCTCGTCGTCTCGATCGCCGGTGATTGTCTGTCCAGGGCGAGATGAGCCCGCATCCAAACCTCGGATGCCGAATAGGCCGGCACCACGACTGCGCCCGTTGCCAATCCGCGCAGCTAAAGCAGCATTCGCCGCCAGCCACGGCGAGGGGTCAAAACCGGGGGAGGGCGCCGCTCTCATTCTGCCGCGCCCCTCGCTTCGAACCGTGCAGATGCAGAAGCCTGCAACCCAGCTCGCTCGCGCAGGCCGGCGGACTGACGTATCGCCGCTTCACCGAGTGCGGAGAGCTCTGCATCAAGCGCCTCGATCAGCTCGTGCAGCCCCCGCCAAACCGGTTCGCTGTCGGCGATCCCCACGGCCTCCCCGCGATGGATGGCTTTGAGCACCTGCATGAGGTTGCGCCCGACGATCCGCACCTGAGCCGCGAGATCTTCAATCTGCGCAATGCTCTCGGTCGAGAGGGCAGGGCCAACCTCTACCGCGGCGCGCACCAGACGGCGCACGAGATCGGATTTCCCGACACCAAATAGAGCCGAGGCCTGCTCCAGCAGATGGAAATCCGCCGCGCTCATCTCCACCCGCAGGGAGCGCTTCTCGTCACGGCCTGCCACCGGTCGCCCCATACCAAGCCACTCCATTCGTTTGCAGATTCTGTTTCCATCGACAGCGGACAGGAGAACCTAACCCCGCGTCAGCGCCCTCTGGTTTGAACAACAAACCGGTATCTTGTCAATACATAACAAACAATATATTGCATGATATATAAACCGCAAGGGCCCCACAGCGCTGTTGCCGATAGGGGCCTGCTACCCCGGGGTGAAACGTCCATCCTTTCAATCTACAAAGGCTCGGCTTTCAATCGGCGGTGTTTCCATTTTCGATTGGACAGCTTTGGACTTTATTTTGGTCGGCCGGCCAGCTGGGCAGAACGGTCTAGATTGCTTTTGTTATCACTGTCTGATAAGTCTCTGCCTATGGAGCGCGATCAAACACTCGACACCTTGCTCGACCTCGATGGTCTTGTTTTCGTGGTCGAGCAATCAGGTCAGCATTGGGTGAAGTTCGAAGTCAGAAGTATCACCCCAACGCGCGAGAAACCGCACGGGCTCGACTACAGTCTGACGCTGCATGGCCCATCCGGGGAGCGGCTGGTCGGCTTCGACAATGCCCATTCGGTCAAGGCCAGCGAAGGCCCAGGCGGGAAACGCGAAGTCTGGGACCACAAGCATCGCCTGAGAACGATACGGCCCTATGACTATTCAACCGCAGCTGCGCTGATCGAGGATTTCTGGAAACTCGTCGATGATGTGCTGGAGGAACGAGGAGTAAAGCGATGACGACACTGACCATCGGCATCCTCCCTTATGAGGAGATGAAAGCTCGCACGCTCGCGATCGCTCGAGGGACGATTAAGCCGTCTCCCGATGATCCAAAGATCTGGTTGCCTTCAACCGAGACGCTCGGGCGAATCCTGTCTGGCCCCAATCGAGCTTTGCTGGCCGAAATCATCCGATCGAAGCCACAGTCCCTGACGGAGCTCGCAGAGCGAACTGGACGCAAACTCTCAAACGTGTCCCGTACCCTGAAGACCATGGAACGCTACGGGCTGGTGAGCCTCAGAAAGGCGAGTGACGGACGCCTCGAACCCGTGGTCGGGTATGACGATCTCACAGTGAGGCTTCCTATAGGAAGTGCTGCATAAGGCCCGAACATGCTGTCGCACCTCATCACCAAAAATCACGCCGGCCTCATGCTGACGGGCGATTATTGGTCGCTGAAAGCACTGCATGAAATGGCGCATGACATCAATGAGCGCTCCCCCTTGGTCAAAAACAAGGAGGGAACGTTCCTTGGATTTGCATACGATATCCGCAAAGCCTTCGAAGGTCAGCGCGAAGTTATCAAACCGCCGAGACACGCCCCTGAATTTGGCGTGCGCTACGGCGTAAAAATTCTGTGGCCCACGCTCCTTCTGCAGCAGCATATCCTCAGGCAATCGTTGGCGTTCCTAGAACATGGCCGTCGATATCAGGCTCTGACATATGCTCTCGAGGCGGCAATCGAAGAAGGTTTGATGGAGGATTTCGGAGCCCTTGGCCCGAAGATCATCAAAGCATGGGGCCGGCTGAACGGGTCTGACCCAAACCTCGTGGACAAGCTCCATGGACGAGCAGGCCTGTTTTGCTCTTGGTCCAAGTCCCAACGGGCGCGGGGTTTCTTGGCGCTAATCGAAAGCTTCGACCCGATGTTTGAACGCCTTTATCCGCTCCAGCTCCGCAATGGCGATAAGCCGATGTTGTCACCTGCGGAATTTGAGGGGTGGGAGAACCGGGAATGGCCTGATCCCAAGTGGTGATGACGGCGAAGACGCCAAACAACACGCGGAAACAGGATTCGCATAAGGATAATTATGGAACTAACATATTGATATTGCTTGATTTTTTTGGGAACACTTATTCAATTCCGCGAAGCGATCGCCCTGATCGCGGCATTGAGCCCTAGCAGTCATTGGCAGTCGCTATCCCTTACGCGTAATGAAGGTAAAGTCCGTCGAGCTTGCTTTCACGGCCAAGTCGAGCCAGTTCTCCTTAAAGTCGGGTAAGTTGGCGTGTTCGAGCGCCGCAGCGGCCACCGCAGCGCAGTAAGCGATCCCGACATGTACCGTCGACCCCAAAAAATCGAGGAACCGGGTCAGGTCCGGCGGGTAAGCTAGGTCGGTGTCGCTATCAAAGATGCGGTGCCGTTCGCCATCGACGAAGGTGTTGATCGCAGTCTCCAACACAGCGTAGCCGAGAAAGGCCTCGGCTGGTGCGCCAGGTATCATCAGGACGGCATTAAGTTCCGGCCGCCATTCAAGGGTCTTCTGGCTCAGTAAGGGGTTGATGTGACCAACCGCGATGTTCCGAATGTACTTGGCGAATTCGAAGCCACGCCGATGCGGCGTGATGATCTGCGAAATGGTCGGATGCTCTTTGTAAAGCGCGCGACATATCAGAGGGCATGGCGCTGATTTCCCGCTAAACAACGCTAAGGTCGAACGTGTGGTGAACATTGTTATGCCACATGCCGTTTGGACGAGAGATTGAGCGTTTTTCGGCTTGTTGCCTGTGCGGCGCGATCCCAGAGGAAGTCGCCGGAGAAGGCGATATGCTCCCAACCGACTGGCGAGGTATGAGCCAGTATCTCATCGGAGATGGGCTCGCCGGCTGATCTCAGATGCGCTACGGCGTCGGCCATATAGGTTGAGTTCCAGTAGACGATCGCGGCGATGACGAGGTTCAATCCGGAGGCACGGTATTGCTGGGCCTCGTGGCTGCGATCGATGATCCGGCCCTGCCGGAAGGTGCAGATTGCCTGGGTCAGGGCGTGGCGCTGTTCGCTCTTGTTGAGCCCGGCCTGGCAGCGGCGTCGGAGCGAGGGGTTTTCCAGCCAGTCGAGCATGAACAGGGTGCGCTCGATCTTGCCGATTTCCTGAAGGGCGAGATCGAGCTGGTTCTGCCGTTCGTAGGCGGCGAGTTTTCTCAGCATCACCGATGGCGCGACATGACCTGTTTTGAGCGAGGCGACGAGACGAACCACGTCGTCCCAGTGCTCACGAATGACGTCAGTGCGGATTCGCTTCCCGAGGATGGGAGCGATGCCAGGATAGGCGGCGGGAACATCGATCGGGATCAGTCGCCGATCCGGGAAGTCCCGCATTCTCGGACAGAAACGGAAGCCGAGCATGGCGCAGAGGGCGAAGACATGATCGGTCGCGCCGCCCGTGTCGGTGTAATGCTCCGCGATGCCGAGACGGGTACCATGATGGAGCAGTCCGTCGAGAACATAGGGGGCTTCATGCGCCGCTGCCGAGATGACCTTCACATGATAGGGCCCATGCTGATCGGAGACATGGGTATAGAAGCTGAACCCGGGATCGACGCCATACCGGGCATTGATATCACCGCCTGTGGCAGCACGCTTCCCGCCGCGGAAGAACTGCCCATCCGAACTTGATGTGGTGCCATCCCCCCAGGCCGCGGCGATCGGCAGGGCGTGATGCGCATTGATGATGGTGGCGAGAGCCGCGCTATAGGTATCCTCGCGGATATAGGCATCCTGGGTCCAGACAAGCTGATCGCGCGTGACGCCTTGGCTGGCAGCTGCCATGCGGGAAAGACCGAGATTGGTCGCATCGGCGAGGATCGCCGCCAGCAATGCACTCCCATTGGGGCATTTTTCGCCAGTGCGCAGATTTGTGAACGACGATAAAAATCCCGTTTCACGCGCCACCTCATGCAACAACTCTGTGACGCGGATGCGGGGCATCATCGCATCAAGCCGATCGGCAAGGGCCTCTGCCTCGACAGATGCAGAGGCTCTGACCGGGGCGACGGTCAGGCGGCCATCGATGAAGCTGACGCCCTCGAGCTGGTTCCGTTTGAGGCGTTGCGAGAAGCGCTTCAGCCGCCAGTCGAGTTCCCTGCCACGCTGGTCGAGCCATTCATCGGCTTTTGTCGGTAATCTCAATGCCGATGCGATTGGCGCGGCGACGGCCGCCGATACCAGATAGCTGTCAAAGCGACGGTAGGCAGCCGACTGCTCGACCCAGACATCCCCCGAGCGCAGCTTGTTGCGCAGATGGGCCAGGACCGCCGTTTCATAGAGGCGGCGATTGATCCTGCCATCCGGCCCGATGACCAGCTTGCACCATTCCTTCCTGAACGGCATCGGCGCATCGGGCGGGACTTCGCGTTTGCCCGTTCGGTTCAATTCGCGAAGGATGCGGATTGCGCCAATCGTTCGCTCGCTCCCGCGTCCGGCCTTGAACTCAAGCGCCTCTATCAGTGCCGGCGCAAACTTTCGAAGCGTCGCGTAACGGTCAACGGCCAGGATAAGGGGGTCCTCATTCGCCGCTTCGGCGAGGGCTGCGACCTCGTATCTTACCTTGAGGAGGTTGGCCCATCCGACAGCTTCGTCGATCGCCCCGATGGGATCGACATCATGATCAAGCGCAGTGGAAAGCGCGTCGATCGTGCCACGGAACAGCCGCATCAGCCGGGAGACATCCTTTGACGTCGTGGCATACCGCCGGGTTTGCATATTTTTCGCCCGCAAGAAGGCACTGCCGATCAGCTTGTCGGCCATCTCGATCGCAGTATCCGTCAGGCGCTCTTCAAGGTCGATCAGGAAAGCAACCAGCGTGGCCCGGCGGCGCGACACGGCATAGCGTTCGATCAGATAAGCCGGCGATACCCGGCCCTCCCGCACGAACTGACGATAGCGATCAGGGTGAACCATTGTGCGTGCTTTGGCGGGAATGTCGATTGCCCGCACAAACCGTAACCGGTCAAGAATCTCGCGAACATGGTCCGGCTTCGGTGCCGCAGGAATGGTTTTCAGCCAGGAGAGCGGCGTGATGCCCATGTCGGTGTCGAGAACGAACAGCCCGTCGAGTTTTTCGACCTGATCCGGCCCCAGGCCAGACAAAAGAGCATGCATGGTTTGTTTTCGCGCGCGTGCCCGACCGGCAATTCCGGCGCGCTCGATCGTCGAGATCGCGGGCAGCAGGATTTTCGCCTGCCGCATGGCGTTGATCACGCCCGCTGCAATCACAATCCCTCTGTCCGTCGACCAGGCGGCATCGGCCGCCGCCGCGATCATGAAGGGGATATCGGTCCCGGCCACGCCGCGAAGCCCAAGCGCCACGGCAAGTTCACGGGCATGATCGGTCATCGTCTGGTCGCGCGCCGCGTAATCGGCGATCGCTTCAGCCGGGATATCAAGCTGCGCTCCGATGAAGGATAGCAATTCCTCCGGTATGCCGGGAGCGCGATCGAGAATCTGCGCCAGTGTCGTGCCGGGATAACGAAGCAGCGCCAGTTGCAGGCCAACACCAAGCCGGTTTCGGTCTTCCCGCCGCAACCGGATCAGATCAAAATCCGCGACCTCGAAAGTGTAGAGCCGGGCAAGATCATCCTGCCCGGTGGGGACGCCCAGCAACTGATCGCGTTCGGGATCGCTCAGCAACGTGTGTTTGGCCATTCAAGTCTCCTTCCTTCGTCCACAAAAGGGCTTTCCAATCTATGGACAATCTCGGATAAAGAGACATAGTCTGTGGACGGATTTGGGATGCTTCCACAGGCCTGACCATGCCCGTCCACAGAACGTCCGTTTGGGAGACACTATTAATGGCAGATATTCTTGGGTATGCGCGAGTCTCGACTGGCGATCAGGATGTCGCCGGGCAGACCATGCGCCTTGAACAGGCCGGCGCCATCAAGGTGTTCACCGACATCAAATCAGGCAAAAGCATGGATCGGCCGGGTCTTGCCGATCTCCTCGCCTACGCCAGGCCCGGTGATACGCTTGCCGTCGTCCGGCTCGACCGTCTTGGCCGTTCTCTGGCGGAACTGCTGACAACGGTGACCATGCTGCGAGAACTGGGCATTGCCCTTCTCAGCCTCGAGGAGAAAATCGACACCTCCTCGGCCGCCGGCGAACTCGTCTTCCATGTCTTCGGCGCCATCGCGCATTTCGAGCGACGCCTGATCTCGGAACGGACCAAGGATGGTATCGCGGCTGCAAGGGCAAAGGGGAAGCGCCCCGGTCGCCAGCCACTCGACATGAAGAAGGTCGAGGCCGCCATCACACTGGTCGAAGCAAAAACCGCACCGGCAGAAGCCGCAAGGCAGCTTGGAATCGGCAGATCAACAATCTATCGCGAAATGCGCCGCCTCGGTATCAACCGACCGGCTTGACGCAAATTCTCGCTTCGTTCCACCTTACCGTTGTTGGGCTCTGAGTAGCAACGGAACAGAAAACACACATAAGCTTGCCTACAGGTCGTCGATTCCTGCGGTTCGGGGATCGCGCAGCGGCCTGAGTTCGCCACGCGCGATGATTTCCGGCAGTGTGAAGGCGTAACGGCCGAGCATGTTGATGTGGCCGAAGCTCAACGGGGAAAGGTGGGCGACGTCCTCGGACTTCACCTCGTATCCTTCGGCGCGCAGCTGATTGAGAGCGGCGTCCATATAGATCGTGTTCCACAGGACGACGACGTTGACCACCAGGCCGAGCGAGCCGAGCTGGTCCTCCTGACCGTCGCGATAGCGCTGGCGCAGTTCGCCACGCTTGCCGTGGAAGATCACGCGCGCCAGCCTGTGGCGATTTTCGCCGCGGTTGAGCTGTATGAGGATGCGCCGGCGATAGCTCTCGTCATCGATGAACCGCAGCAGGTAGAGCGTCTTGATCAGGCGTCCCAGCTCCTGGAGCGCACGGGCCAGTTTCATCGGGCGATCGTTGGTCTGGAGGGTGCGGGTGAGCCCGGCGGCCCGCACGACGCCGAGTTTCAGCGACCCGGCGAGGCGCAGGAGGTCGTCCCAGTGGTCGGCGATGAGGCGCACGTTGATCCGGTTCGCCGCAAGCCCGTCGAGCAGGCCGTAATCAGCTTTCCTGTCCACCCGCCAGAACCGGGAGCCGCCGATGTCGGCGATGCGAGGACTGAACTGGTAGCCGAGGAGATGGAAGATTCCGAAGATCGTGTCGGTGTAGCCTGCGGTGTCGGTCATGATCTCGGTTGGAGAAAGCTCGGTTTCCTGCTCCAGGACGAGGGCCAGGAGATAAAGGCTGTCGCGCAACGTTCCGGGAATGGTGATCGCGTTGAGGCCGGTGTACTGGTCGGACGCCAGATTGTACCAGGTGACGCCGCGCTCGTGTCCGAAGTAGTGAGGATTGGGGCCGGAATGAATGGTGCGCACCGGCACGACAAAGCGCAAGCCGTCGGCCGAGGCAACTTCGCCGCCGCCCCAGGATCGGGCGAGTGGGACCGCGTTCTGCGCCGCCACCAGTGCTGCGTTGGCGGCGGTCAGCGTCTCGGCGCGCAGAAAGTTCTGTTTCACCCAGCTCAGCCGCGATCGGCGAAGCGCCGGGCTGTCCCGCCGGACAAGCGGCTCGAAGCCAGTATTGCAGGCTTCGGCCAGGAGAACCGCGCTGACGCTCGTCGCGATGTCCTCGGCGCGTGAACCACCTTCGCTCGCGTGGGTAAAATGCTCGGCAAATCCAGTCCGCGCCTGTATTTCGAGGATAAGTTCAGGCAGATCGACATGCGGGAGTCGGGTCTCGATTTCGGTGCGAAGCGCCACGAGGCTCGGCGGCTCCTCGATCTTGTCGAGCTGCGCGACCGACAGATCGACGCCGCCGGCCGTCGTCTCGAACGACAGCGCCGGGTTGGCGGGCGCGCGATCGGCGGTTTCCCGATAGGCGAGATCAAGGCGTGTCGAAAGCCGGGTCAGTTCCTCGTCGGCCGACGCCGAGACCCCGACCGTGCGACAAACGGCCGGGCGAGCCGCTTCCCAGGCCGCGCCGGACAGAAGACCCTTGCGTGGATCGGCGTAGCGCAGCGACCGGGACGCAAAGACATCCCGCCGGCGGATCGTGCGCCGGAGCTGATCAAGTACGCACAGCCGATAGCCGAACAGGTCAATCTTGCCGTCGGCCGCTTTCAACTGGCCAATCCACTCCTTCGGTGCGAAGGCGGCGGGTGCGGGTCCAGACCGTTTGACGCCATCTTGAAGGGCACGCACGTGTTCAACGGCATCCAGGAGCGACCTGCCCGCCGGAGCCGCGTCGAGGTCGAGCCCACGCAGCAGCGCCGGCGCGAAGCGAAACTGCCCCCGGTGTTTCCTGAGTTCGGCGAAATAGACGTCGTCGGGCGGCTCGGCGAGTGCACCCACCCGGTCATAGGCGGTTTTCAGGAGATCGCGCCCCACGGTCTCGAAGATGACGGCACGAACCTCGGCGTCCGGTGTCGCCTCGTCGAACAAAACGGCGGCGGCATCGCGCAGCTTCAGCGCAGCGGCATCGAGGTCGCGAAGCGAGCGCAGACGCGCCTCCCTTGAGGCCGCCTGCGCATTGGAAAAGATCGTCGTGGTGACGACGTCGAACAGATCGATGACGTCGTCGCTGGCGCTGGCCTCGAGTGTGCGGATGAACGCCAGAAGCGTTGCGGTCCGCCGATCGTCCGGAAGTCGGGCGACCGCCTGTGCCTTGGCAGCGGACGCGAAGCGGGCGAGCGCATTGATGCGACCAGGCGGCAGCCTGTCGATTTCCGGCAACCCTTCCGTGATGACGCGGATTTCGTCGAGACGCGCCAGCGCCCGGCTGATCTCTGGGCCGCTCTGGATATAAGGACCGTCCCGAAGGCGATCGAGGGGGCTCTGGCGGACACCTTCCGGCACCACGACGAGAGCGTCGAGCCGCTCTCGCTGTTCGGGCGTCACCTTGTCGACGAGGCGGCGGAACAGACGGGCATTGGCGCGCGCGCGAACGCGGGAGACCGTCCGCTCGAGCACCGACAGTCCCGGCAGCAAAACCTTGTTGGCGAGCAGAAAGGAAACAGCTCTATCGAACAGCGCCGAGGGCCGGTCGGTGCCGGTCCAGCAAAGGGCGTAGAGAAAGCGGCTCAGCCGGAACGACACGCCGGGATCGGTGACGGAGCGATAGCCATAGCGTGCCCGGATGCGCGGGATATGTCGCCAGCGCGCCCGGTCGTTCGCATAGGCGAAAATCGCGCCCGGATCATTGAGGCCGAGTTGCTCTGCCGCGTACCCCACGGCGGACGCCGGAGCTGTCGCAAGGTCCTCGAGAAACACCCCGAGCAGGCGAACCGATCCGAGCTGGACGGCGACGCCCAGGCGGTTGCGATCGCCGCGATGCTCGGCGACAAACGCGCGATCGGCGTCATCGAGATAGAAGTACCTGACCAACTGATCGGAGGTCGGCTCGTCCGCGAAACGACCGTAGCGCCGGACCTGGTCCTCGGTGAGGAAGCTGACCGGCACGGGCTCTCCTATTTCGCGGCGACCGAACGCTTCTTGAGAAGATCAGCGGCACGCGGGCGCGGTTGGCCCTTGCTGTCGACATAGGCATAGAGCGTCGACAGCGAGACGCCGAGCTGGGTGGCGACATCACGGGCGCTGTTTTCCCGGTCCGCCATCATCGCCATCGCGGTCTTAAGCTTCGGACGGGTCATCATCCGCGGCCGTCCGCCGGCGCGACCCCGGGCTCGCGCGGCGGCCAGACCTGCCATCGTGCGCTCATGGATGAGATCGCGCTCGAACTCGGCGAGCGTGGCGAAAATGCCAAAGACAAGTCGCCCCGTCGCCGTGGTCGTGTCGACGTCACCGGTCAGCACCTTCAGCCCGATCCCCTGCTTCTGAAGCTCGCCGACAAGCCCGACGACATGCGGCAGGGATCGTCCGATCCGGTCGAGTTTCCAGATGACAAGCGTGTCGCCCTCGCGAGCGGTGTCGAGTGCCTGGGCAAGGCCGGGCCGCTCGGTGGCGCGGCCCGAACAGACATCCTCGTAGATCTTCCGACAGCCAGCCTTTTCGAGCGCATCGCGTTGAAGGTCGAGGCTCTGCTCGGCCGTCGACACCCGCATATATCCGATCAGCATGGTGATGTTCGCCCCCTTCGTCTATCAACGTAGCGGGGGCCAGGTTTTCTGGCTATAGGTTTATCCAAGGCTTTATATGAAATCGGCAGATCGTCGCGCCAGATTCGCCGGCGTGTTGTTCCGAGGTGCAGAAAACCGGGGTTTGTTGCGATGCCCGACACAGACCACCGCCCGAATGTTCCGGACCTGCCGCCGGAAGACAAGATGGGCTTTGCCGTGCCGAAGACGCCGGCCCACTCGCTCATGCTCCTGAACCGCTACATGCGGACCGACATGCTGCAGCACATCCATGTGCGTCTTCACAAGATGAGGGATGAAAACGAGCCCGGTTCCCCTTTGCATCATATGGCGAAAAGCCTCGAACAGGTCATCGGCACCTGGGACGGCATCAACCTGGTCGAATGCTTTACCCGCAACCACCTCCATATCGATCCGGATTACGAATTCCGGCCGGAGCAGGATTACCTCCACGACATCAGGCTGATGAAGCATCACCTCAAATGCCACAGGTCAACGATCAAGGAGCTGGATCGCTGGCGCTAACGCCGTGCCGGAATGTCGGAAAGCCCACCTCGGCCGCTTAAGTGAGTTTTCTGTTCCGTTGCTACTCAATGCCC
>Ga0056912_1000352_pt1 | contig 40946 bp, 38 predicted proteins | sample EBPBio232013_DNA_FD_55028 | JGI IMG/M metagenome (GOLD analysis project Ga0056912, IMG submission 55028) | Wastewater treatment Type I Accumulibacter community from EBPR Bioreactor in Madison, WI, USA - Reactor 1_5/23/2013_ DNA | ecosystem: Engineered > Bioreactor > EBPR > Anaerobic-Aerobic >... | reverse complement strand
ACGGGGTGGCCATCGGTGGGGTTCGCGCCGATCACCAGCACGACATCGGCCTTTTCGACCGATTTGAAATCCTGCGTGCCGGCAGAGGTGCCGAAGGCGGTGGAAAGCCCATAGCCCGTGGGCGAATGGCACACGCGGGCGCAGGTATCGACGTTGTTGTTGCGGAATGCCGCGCGCACCATTTTCTGCACGAGGAAGACTTCCTCGTTGGTGCAGCGCGAGGAGGTGATGGCCCCGATGCTCTCGCGCCCGAACTGCCCTTGCAGGCGTTTGAATTCGCTGGCGACATGGGCGATCGCCTCGCCCCAGCTCACCTCGCGCCAGGGCTCGTCAATTGCGGCGCGGATCATGGGTTTGGTGATGCGGTCTTCGTGCGTGGCATAGCCATAGGCGAAGCGGCCCTTGACGCAGGAGTGGCCCTCGTTCGCCTTGCCGCTCTTGTAGGGCACCATGCGGATCAGCTTGTCGCCCTGCATCTCGGCCTTGAACTGGCAGCCCACCCCACAATAGGCGCAGGTGGTGACCTTGGAATGCTCCGGTGTGCCATGGGCGATGACGCTCTTCTCATTGAGCGTCGCTGTCGGGCAGGCCTGCACGCAAGCGCCGCAGGAAACGCATTCGGAGGAGAGGAAATCCGTGCCGCCCGGCGAGACGCGGGCATTGAAGCCCCTGCCGGAGATGGTGAGCGCGAAGGTGCCCTGCACCTCCTCACACGCGCGCACACAGCGGTTGCAGACGATGCACTTTGAGGGATCGTAGGCGAAATAGGGGTTGGAGGCATCCACCGGCAGCGCGAGCGGGGAAGCCTTGGCAAAATGATTGGCCCCGCCTTCGTAACGCACTTCGCGCAGGCCCACAGCACCCGCCATATCCTGCAATTCGCAATCACCATTGGCCGAGCAGGTGAGGCAATCGAGCGGGTGATCGGAAATGTAAAGCTCCATCACCCCCTTGCGGAGTTTGGCGAGGCGATCGGTCTGGGTGCGCACCACCATGCCCTCCTCAGCGGGGGTGGTGCAGGAGGCGGGCGTTCCCTTGCGCCCCTCGATTTCCACAAGGCAGAGGCGGCAGGAGCCGAAGGGTTCGAGCATATCGGTGGCGCAGAGCTTGGGGATTTTCGTCCCCATCCGCATGGCCGCCGCCATCACCGAGGTGCCTTCCGGCACGGTGACCGCGACGCCATCGATGGTGAGGGTGATGGTGGTGGCGCTCACGCGCTTCGGGGTGCCGAAATCGGTTTCGATGATCAGGGACATGTCAGATCACCCCTCAGCTCTTTTTTTGCGCGTTTTCTTCACGCGAACCGGTTCCCACTTCGCTTGAAAACGCTTTTGTGGGGTGCCGAAATCGGTTTCAACAACGAGCGACATGGGTTTACTCCGCAGCCAAGGCGGCGCGCGCGCCGAAATCTTCCGGAAAATGCCTGAGTGCGCTTTCCACCGGGTTGGGGGTCAGCCCGCCGTGGGCGCAGAGCGAGGCATCGCGCATCAGGGTGCAAAGATCGGCCACCAGCGCGAGGTTTTCCGCCCGCTTCTCGCCCTTGATGGCGCTTTCCAGCGCTTCTGCACCACGCACCGCGCCGATGCGGCAGGGCGTGCATTTGCCACAAGACTCCGCCGCGCAGAACTCGAAGGCGAACTTGGCCTGTTTGGCCATATCCACGCTGTCATCAAACACCACGATGCCGCCGTGGCCGAGCATGGCGCCGATGGCGGCCAGCGCCTCGTAATCGAGCGCGACATCGAGCTGATGGGACGGCAGGTAAGCCCCCAGTGGCCCGCCCACCTGCACCGCCCGGATGGGGCGGCCCGAGCGCGTACCGCCGCCGAACTCCGCGATAATCTGGCGCAGGGTGACCCCGAAGGCGAGCTCAATGAGCCCGCCGCGTTTGACATTGCCGCCGAGCTGCACGGGCAGGGTTCCGCGCGAACGCCCCATGCCATAGTCCGCATAGGCCTTCGCGCCCTCCGAGAGAATGAACGGCACCGCAGCGAAGGTGAGCACATTGTTGACCACGGTGGGCTTGCCGAAGAGTCCCTGGAGGGCTGGCAGTGGCGGTTTGGCCCGCACGACGCCGCGCTTGCCCTCAAGGCTTTCGAGCAGCGCGGTTTCCTCGCCACAGATATAGGCTCCCGCGCCCAGACGCGCCTCGATATCGAAGGCGTGCGGTGACCCCAGCACGCAAGGCCCGAGCACGCCCGCCGAGCGCGCCACCTCGATCGCGCGTTCCATCGCGGCAAAAGCATGGGGATATTCGGAGCGGATGTAGACGTAACCTTTCGTGGCCCCCACAGCGAGGCCCGCAATCGTCATACCCTCGATCAAGGTGAACGGATCGCCTTCCATCAACATGCGGTCGGCGAAGGTGCCGCTATCCCCTTCATCGGCGTTGCAGACGATGTATTTCTGCGACGCCGCCGCGCCCAGCACGGTTTTCCATTTGATGCCCGCGGGAAAACCAGCCCCGCCGCGCCCACGCAATCCCGACTGCGTGACCGCCTCGACAATGGCCTCGGGGCGCATGGCCAGCGCGGCATCGAGCCCGCGCAGACCGCCTGCGGCGCGATATTCATGGATGGAGAACGGATCAATGCGGCCGCAACGCCCGAAGGTGAGGCGCTGCTGCGCTCTGAACCATGGCAGCTCCTCGACCGGCCCAACCCCCAGTGCATGTACGCCGCCGGCGAGGAAAAAGGCGTCGAAAAGCCCCTTCACATCCCGCGGGGCGACAGGGCCATAGCCAAAACGGGTGCCGTTGGCCCCTTCCACTTCCACCAGCGGCTCCAGCCATGCCATGCCGCGCGAGCCGGTGCGGATGATCTCGATGGCAAGGCCGCGTGCCTCGGCTTCGGTTTTGATCTGGCCCGCCACCGCATCGGCCCCCATGGCGAGGGCGGAGGCATCGCGCGGAATGAAAACGCGGATGCTCATCATGCCTCCTCCCCGGCCAGAACAGCCTCGACAGGCGCGCCGTTGATCAGGGCAGAGAGGCGCCCGGCATCCAGACGCGCGACCGGCGCGCCGTCCACCAGCGCCGCCGGTCCCTGTGCGCAGAGGCCAAGGCAATAAACGGTTTCCAGACGCACGCTGCCCCGCCCCTGCGGGGTGACGCCATGGTGGACCGCCGCGTGCTGGACCAATGTTTCGCAGCCGAGCGACTGGCAGGCCTCGGCGCGACAGAGCTGGATGCGACGGCGCGGATCAGGCGTGCGGCGGAAGTCGTGATAAAAGCTCAGGACGCCATGCACCTCAGCGCGCGAGAGGTTGAGCGCTTCTGCCACCAGCGGCACAGCGGCCTCGTCAATGTAGCCGAAACACTCCTGAAGCGCATGCAGGATAGGCAGGGCCGCCCCTTCCCGATCCTTGAGCGCATCAATGACGGCCTGTGCGACCGTATGGTTCCAGGGGGCGATATCGGACATGGGTTCTCCGCCACGCGCGTCAGGTTGCGCCATCGGGACTGAATCTTCGCTTCCGGCCCGGAAAACTCAAATCGTTTCTTTCGTTCGATTGATTGTTTTTACCTATGAAAGAACCCGAGTTTACGGATTTTTTACGATCATGATCGCTGACGCCACGCTCTGGATCGCCATTTGGCGGGAATTGCGCAGCCATTGATAGCCCTTCGCTATCGATAAGGTTGGCACACTGGCACCTCTGCCACCATGCTGAAGAGGTTGCGCACGACAGGGGCCAGGGGCGCGCGCTCGGCGGCGATCAGCCCGATCGAGCGGCTCGCTTCCGGCTCCACCAGCGGCAGGGCGCGAATGCCATCGGGAAGCCCGAAATAATCCAGCAACTGGCGCGAGACGATGGAGCACATGCGCCCCAACCCGGCGTGGGACACCAGATTGAAAATGGAGTTGGTCTCCATCAACGGCTGGGGCGCGGCGCCGACAGAGCGGAAAATGCCATCGATAATGCGGCGGTTCTGCATGTCCTTGGTTAGCAGGCACAGGTCCAGCCCCGCAGCCTCGCGCCATGAGACGCTCCCCTTGCGGGCGACCGCCGAGTCGGCACGCGCCAGCAGGATATAGGCTTCCTGATAGACTGGCTTGGCGATGACGCGCTCCAGCGGCTCGTTGTCGAGATACGTCAGGCCGACATCGAGCTCGAAATTGTCGATGCGGGTCTGGATTTCCTGCGAGGTGAGCGAGAGCACAGTGAGCGCCACGCCGGGGTAAGCGGCGCTGAAAGGGGCGGTCAAGTGCGTCACCATCGGCAGGGCAGTGGGAATCGCCCCCAGTCGCAGCCGCCCGCCAAGACCCACACGCATTTCGGCAATGGTGTCGCGCAGGGTCTCGCCCTCCGCCAACATGCGCCGGGCATGGGCCAGCACGACCTCCCCTTCGCGCGTCAGGCCGCGATATTGGCGACCGCGCTCCACGATCAGCACGCCCAGCTCATCCTCCAGCTGCGCGATGGCGGCCGAGAGCGTGGGTTGGGAGATGTTGCACGCCTCCGCCGCGCGGCCGAAATGCCGCTCGCGCGCCAGCGCATCGAGATAAACCAGCTGCTTGATCTGCATCGCGCGAGGGGAACAGGCCCGGCGCGCTTTGGCAAGAACGGAAATGCCGAGGCCTTACGTGCCGCAAAAGGTGACGCAGGGCGGGGAGTCCGCCGGCGGCGGCGCGGCGAGATCCTCCTGCCCCGGATGCGCCGCGAAAGGCGCCGAGATCACACCCAAAAGGCGCTCGAAGGGGGCCAGATCCGCCGCAGTTGCGGCATCGAGGGCGGACTGAACCGTGTGGTTGCGCGGAATGTAAAGCGGGTTGACCCGATCCATGACATCAGCACGCGCCCCGGCATCGCCTTCACGGGCCAAACGGGACTGCCACGCCTCGAGCCAGGTGGAATCGCCGCCGAGCATAGCGCGGGCAGGCATGGCATCGCCCCGCGCGGCATCGGCAAGCGCGCGGAAAAACAGCGTGAAGTCCGGCTTATGCGTGCTCATCAGGCGCATCAGACCTTGCAGCAGGGCGGCATCGCCCTCCTCCTCGTGCTCTAGGCCGATTTTGGCGCGCATGACGCGGCTCCATTCACGGGCATAAATCTCGGGGAACGGCGCAAGCACGGTATTGGCCGCCTCCACCGCCGCGCTGTCATCGGCATTGATGAGCGGCAGCAGGCATTCTGCGAGGCGCGCAAGGTTCCATAGCGCGATATTGGGCTGGCGCGAAAAGGCGTAGCGCCCGGCGTGATCGATGGACGAGAAAACCGCCAGAGGATCATAGGCATCGATGAAGGCGCAGGGGCCGTAATCAATGGTCTCGCCGGAGATGGCCATGTTGTCGGTGTTCATGACGCCATGGACAAAGCCGAGGCCCATCCAGCGGGCGATCAGCGCCGCCTGCCTGTCGCGTACGCGGGCGAAAAAGCGCAAGTAGCGCCCCTCCTCGCCCACAAGGTCCGGATCGTGGCGGGCAATCGTGTAATCGGCCAGTTGGCGCAGCTTCTCAACGTCGCCTTGCGCGGCAAAAAACTGGAAAGTGCCGACACGGATATGGCTGGAAGCCACGCGCGCGAGCACCGCGCCGGGCACCAGCGCATCGCGGTAGATGGTCTCGCCGGTCGTCACCGCTGCGAGCGCGCGGGTGGTGGGCACGCCCGCAGCCTGCATGAACTCGCCGATGAGATATTCGCGCAGCACCGGGCCGAGCACCGCCTTGCCGTCCCCCCCGCGCGAGAACGGCGTCTTGCCCGAGCCCTTGAGGTGGATGTCGCGGCGCGCGCCATGCGTGTCGATCACCTCGCCCACCAGCAGGGCGCGGCCATCCCCCAGGCGGGGCGAGTAATGCCCGAACTGATGCCCGGCATAGGCCATGGCGAGGGGAGAGCCGCCTTCAGGCGAAAGACTGCCGGCGAAAATCGACGCGCCTTCCGGGGTGTCCAAGGCGTCAGCGTCCAGCCCCAACTCCTTAGCCAGCGCGAGGTTGAATTTCACCATTTTCGGCGCGGGACAGGCCGCACCCTGCCACGGCACGAAGAAGCCCTCCATGTCGCGGGCGAAAGAATTGTCGAAGGCAAAAAGAGAAGCGGACATGCCCCCGATATGGCGCATGCCCGCTGAAACGACCAGTGGTGTCGGGATAGGTCAGCCGAAGCGCCCGGTCACGTAATCCAACGTCTGCTNCTTCTCCGGCGCAAGGAAGATGGTGTTGGTGGAGGCGAATTCGATCACCTCCCCCAGATACATGAAGGCGGTGTACTGCGAGATGCGCGCCGCCTGCTGCATGTTGTGCGTGACGATGGCGATGGTGAAATCATGGCGCATCTCTTCCAGCAGATCCTCGATCTTGCCGGTGGAGATGGGATCGAGCGCCGAGGTGGGCTCGTCGAACAGAATGACTTCCGGCTGCTGCGCGATGGTACGCGCAATGCACAGGCGCTGCTGCTGGCCGCCCGAAAGGCCCATGCCGGAGGACTTGAGCTTGTCCTTTACCTCATCCCACAGCGCAGCGCGGCGCAGCGCAGCTTCAACGCGGCCGTCCAGTTCCGATTTGGCGGGCTTTTCATACAGGCGGATGCCGAAGGCCACGTTGTCATAGATCGACATGGGGAACGGCGTCGGCTTCTGGAACACCATGCCCACGCGCGAGCGCAGCTCGTTCACATCGACGTTCGGGCCGAGAATATTGTAGCCGTCGAGCAGGATTTCGCCCACCGCGCGCTGCTCGGGATAGAGCGAGCAGATGCGGTTGAAAATTCGCAGGAGAGTCGATTTGCCGCAGCCAGAAGGGCCAATGAGCGCCGTGATATGGCGATCCTTGAAATCGAGGTTGATGTTCTTGAGCGCCTTGTTCTCGCCGTAGAAGAAATCGAGATTCTTCACCGCGATACGGACGGGCGCGTTCTCGTTGACGACCTGAGGGCTCGAGGACGGGGGGGTGAGCATCGGGTTTTCCTCGGTAAGGATACAGACTGGGAACAGGGTTCCGTCGGATGGAAGAAGAACGGGGGTGCCTTACTTGTCGCGATGGACGAGCGAGCGAGCCGCCACCGAAAGAAGCAGAATTGACAGTGTGATGATGAGCGAACCCGCCCAGGCCAATTGCTGCCAGTTTTCGTAAGGCGCCGAAGCAAACTGGTAGATCGTCACCGGCAAGTTGGACACGCCACCGGTCAGGTCCGGACGGAACCAGAAGGTGTTATTGAGCGCCGTGAAGAGCAGTGGCGCGGTCTCGCCGGCAACGCGCGCCAGCGCCAGCAGGATACCCGTCACCATGCCAGCCTTGGCGGCGCGCCACGTGACAGAGGTGATGACCACAGAAAGAGGCGCGCCCATGGCCGAGCCCGCTTCTCGCAAGTGGTTCGGAACGAGGCGGAGCATATCCTCGGTGGTGCGCACGATCACGGGAATGGCGATGATGCCCAGTGCGACACCGCCGGCCCAGCCGGAGTAGCCGCCCATCGGCATCACCATCACCACATAGACGAACAGGCCGATGAGGATCGAGGGGGCGGAGAGCAGGATGTCATTGATGAAACGGATGACCTCGGCCACCTTGGAGCCCCGGCTGTATTCCGCGAGGAAGGTGCCCGCGAGCACGCCGATGGGCGTTGCGATGGCGATGCCGATGAAGGTCAGCAGCAGCGAGCCGACGATTGCGTTGGCAAGGCCACCGCCCTGGCTGCCCGGGCCGGGCATGGTGGCCGTGAAGGTGGCGACGGAAAGACCGCCGATGCCCTTCACGATGAGCATGCCAAGGATCCAGAACAGGACGAAGACAGCCAAACCGGTGAAGAGGGTGGTGGTCACCTTCATCAAGCGGTCTGCGAAGCGGCGGGCAGGACGCACGCGGCTCCAGCCGGGTTTGGCATTCGAGGTCGGGGTCGGTTCAGACATATGATGATCCTCCCTCAGTAGCGCTTGACGCGGGCGACGAGCAAACGCGCGATCACCAGCACCACGAAGGTGACAAAAAACAGGATGCAGCCGAGTGCGATCAGCGCATGAAGCTGAAGACCAATCGCCTCGTTGAACTCGTTGGCGATGCGCGAGGCGATCGTCGAGCCCGGGTCCAGCAGGGAGGCGGAAAGGCGGTTGGCATTGCCCACCACGAAGGTCACGGCCATCGTTTCACCGAGGGCACGCCCCAGACCCAGCATCACCGCGCCGATGATGGCGACGCCGGCCTGCGGGATGAGCACATGATTCACGACTTCCCAGGTGGTGGCACCGATCCCGTATGCGCTCTCGCGCAGGACGGTGGGGATCTGGTCGATCATGTCACGGGTGATCGACGCGATGAACGGGATGATCATGAAGGCAAGAATGAAACCTGCCGTCAGGATGCCCAACCCTGAGGGAGAGGCCGATTTGAACAGCGTACCGACGATGGGCATGCCCTCGACAATGCTATTGACCGGCTGCTGGACGTATTTGGCGAACAGCGGCACGAACACAAACAGACCCCACATGCCGTAGATGATCGACGGCACGGCCGCCAACAGCTCGATGGCAGTGGAGACGGGGCGTTTGAACCAAGGCGGCGCAAGCTGCGTCAAGAAAATGGCAATGCCGAGAGAAAGCGGCACGCCGATGACGAGCGCGATCAGTGCGGTGATCAACGTGCCGACGATGGCAGGCCAGGCGCCGTACTGGTCGTTCTGGGTGTCCCAGACCGACGATGTCAGGAAGCCGATACCCATTTCCCGGAAGGCAGGCCAGCCGCCTACGATCATCGAGAGCATGATGCCGGCCAGCAGCACCAGAACGAACCAAGCAGAGGCGCGGCTGGCATGCCGGAAGAAGAAATCGAACCCTTTTTTCGGAGTGGCGCGCGGCACATAGGTCGCTCGCTGCGTCTCTGCGCTGGAAGTGCTCATGTCCACCATTGTTGTCTCTGCATTCCGGTCGCGTTCTGTGGCCAGATTGGCGGAAGGGGCAGCAAGCGCCTCTCCTCCGGCAAACGCACCGTCCAATGCTTTCTGCGCGGCTTCAGGCGCTTTGCTCATGACTTTTCCCAAACGCTTTCAAAACCATGAAAACCGGCCCGGCGAATGCCGGGCCGGCCATTTGGGATTTACATCACAGGCTTGCCGTTGTTGACGATGGCCTTCCAGCTGTCCTGCACCTTGGCCTTCACGTTGGCCGGCAGCGGCACGTACTCAAGGTCAGCGGCCAGCTTGTCGCCATCCTTGTAGGCCCAGGCGAAGAACTTGAGCGCTTCCTTGGCCTGTTCCGGCTTCTCGGCGTTCTTGTGCATCAGGATGAAGGTGGCAGAGGTGATCGGCCAGGCATCCGCGCCCTTCTGGTTGTTCAGCAGGATGCCGAAGCCGGGCGCGGAGTCCCAGTCAGCATTGGCGGCGGCGGCCTGAATGGACTTCATGCCCGGTTCCGGGAACTGGCCATCGGCGTTCTGCACCAGCGCGTGGGAGAGCGCATTCTGCTTGGCATAGGCGAATTCGACGTAGCCGATCGAATTGGCGATCTGCTTGACGGAGGCCGAGACGCCCTCGTTGCCCTTGCCGCCCACGCCCACCGGGAACTGGACCGAGGTGTTGGCGCCGATCTTGGCCTTCCAATCGGCGGAGACGCGCGAGAGGTACTCGGTGAAGACGAAGGTGGTGCCCGACCCGTCCGAACGATAGACGACGGTGATGTTGCTGTCGGGCAGCTTCACGCCCGGGTTCAGCGCGGCGATCTTGGCGTCGGTCCACTTGGTGACGGTGCCGCCGTAGATTTCAGCCACGAGCTGGCCGGTGAGCTTGAGGCCGCCCGGCTTGATGCCTTCGATGTTGACCACCGGCACCACCGCACCCATCACGGTGGGGAACTGGGCCAGGTTGTCCTTGGCGAGATCCTCGCCCTTCAGCGGCATATCGGAAGCGCCGAAATCAACCGTCTTCGCCTTGATCTGGCGGATACCGCCACCCGAGCCGATCGACTGATAGTTCAGGCCGTTGCCGGAGCTGGCCTTATAGGCTTCCGCCCACTTGGCGTAGATCGGGAACGGGAAGGTCGCGCCGGCGCCGGTGATATCGGCTGCCTGCGCAACGCCGGAAAATCCAAGGGCTGCCGCCACGATCATGAACTTGCGCATCGCTTATCTCCTCGTGATGCCGTTTGTCGTCGCATTGCCAAACGCCATGAATGTTACAACTGGATGACAATGATGTCACAAAGTGCGGTATGGCGCTTTTTCCGGCGCAAGGCCGCCCGGCTCCAGAGCAAACTTGGGCGGTTCCGGCTTTACGGACGGGCCATGGCCGGGGCACGATGGGGTGCGGCGCGCGCGGCGCGGCCAGCTGGGTGAGTGTTGATGCGCCTTTGGGGTTTTTTGCGGATTGTTCTGATTGCCCTGGCGGTGGCGCTGCTGGCGGCCTTCACCATTCGCACTCTGCGCCACATCGCGGCCAACAGCGCGCTGCAACCGCTGAAGCTGGCCGTCTCGAAAACCGACACGACCGACATTGCCACGTTGCGGGCTTTCTCGCAGGAGCTGCAGGAGCGCGGGCAACGGCCAGGCCTTCGGCTGATCGAGGTGGAGGATTCGCGGGCGGCGGCGCGCGCGCTCTCCTCAGGCGCCAGCGACCTCGCCGTGATCCGCCCCGATGTGGAAACGCCCAACGGGTCTTCTGCCGTGATGCGCCTGCGGGCAGCGCCGCTCGTTCTGGTGACGCGGGCGAAAGGCGCTGAGGTCAACAACCTCTCCGACCTTGAAGGCAAGAGTGTGGGACAGGACCCGCGCGACTCCGCCATTCTCGATGAGATCAACGCCGCCTTTGCCCAGACCCAGCGTAAACCCGCGACACGCAAGATCCTGACCGCCGAAGAGATCGAAAGCGCCCTCACCAGCCGCAAGGTGGATGTGGTGCTCTTTACGCCCTCGCTCAACAAGGATCAGGCGGGGCCGGCGCTGGTGCGCAAGCTCTCCACCAGCGGCTCCGGCTTCCGCGTGAGTGCCGTGCAGCCGGATGATGTCTCGGCGATCATCGCGAGCCTGCCGGCGGTGCCGATCAAGGAGAGCGGCCTGCCTGCCGCGCTGCGCGAGGAGGATGTGGAGGAAGTGGTCTGCGCGAGTTTCGTCATCATGGCGCGCAATTCCGTGGACCGGACGCAGGTCGCTACCTTCACCGAGCGCATGTTTTATATGCGCGCGGCCATCGCCAAGCGCTCGGGCCGTCCGGCCATCTTCGGCGCCGTGGCCGGCGACAGCGTCACCGCCACCGCCATGCCGCTGCACAAGGGTGCGATTGAGTATTACGAGCGCGAGCAGAAGACCTTTCTTGAGCGCTACAGCGACCAGATCTGGATCGGAATCGCGTTTTCCGGCATGGTCAGCTCGGTGTTCGCGTGGCTTCTGCGGCGGATCAACCGGCGCCGCGCGATCCATCACGACAATGTGTTCCGCGACCTTCAGGCCTATGCCACGCACATGCTGCACGTGAACGATGCCGATACGCTCGGCGTTCACGAGGCTGAGTTCGATGCGCTTTCAACGCGCGTGGTGGAACTCGCCCGCAGCGGCACGCTGGATGAGGGCGATGTTGCGGCCATCCGCCTTGCGCTGGACCATGCCCGCCATGCCTTCGAAAGCGCCCGCATCAGGGTTCTCAGCGCGCCGCCACGCCCTACATCTGCTGCCTCCCCTTCGTAAGACCCTCCAAGGAAACTCCATGTCCGGACCCAAGCTGTTCCAGCCGATCACCATTGGCGAAAAGAGCCTCTCCAACCGCATCGTGATCGCGCCGATGTGCCAATATTCCGCCGAAGGCGGCGCAATGAACGACTGGCACCTGATCCATTATGGCCAGCTTGCCCTTTCGGGTGCGGGCGTGCTGACGCTGGAAGCCAGCGCGGTGGAGCCGCAGGGGCGCATCACCTATGGCGATGTGGGCCTTTATGACGATGCCACCGAGGCCGCGATGAAGCGCGTGCTCGAAGGGGTGCGCCGCTGGTCGGACATGCCGATTGCCATCCAGCTCGCCCATGCCGGGCGTAAGGCCTCCTGCGAAGTGCCGTGGAAGGGCGGCAAGCAGGTGCCGCCGAACGATGCCAACGGCTGGCAGACCGTCTCCGCCAGCGCCCTGCCCTTTGCCGCCACGGACAACGCGCCGCAGGCGCTCGATGAGGCCGGCCTTGCGCGCATCAAGGCCGCGTTTGCTCAGGCTGCCAAGCGCTCAGCCCGCCTCGGGATCGACGCGATACAGATCCATTCGGCCCATGGCTACCTGCTGCACCAGTTCCTCTCGCCCCTCTCCAACCAGCGCACCGATTCTTATGGCGGCAGCCTTGAGAACCGCATGCGCTTTCCGCTGGAGGTATTCGATGCGGTACGTGCGGCATACCCTTCGGAGCGCGCCGTGAGCGTGCGTGTTTCCGGCAGCGATTGGGTGGAAGGCGGTTGGGATATCGAGAGCACCATCGCCTTTGCCAAGGCGCTCGAAGCGCGGGGCTGCTCGGCCATCCATATCTCCAGTGGCGGGCTTGATCCGCGCCAGCAGATTCCGCCGGGGCCGGGCTATCAGGTGCCCCTCGCCCGCGCGGTGAAGCAGGCCGTGACCATGCCGGTGGTCGCCGTGGGGCTGATCACCGATTATGACCACGCTGAATCCATCGTCGCGACGGGGGATGCCGATATGGTCGCGATTGCGCGCGGCATTCTCTACGATCCGCGCTGGCCATGGCATGCCGCCGCGCATCTGGGCGCGCAGGTCAAAGCCGCGCCGCAATATCTGCGCAGCCAGCCCGCTCGCTATCGCGACCTTTTCGCCAAGCCGTGATTTTACCCTCGAAGGTGACCTTTTCTTTGAAAGGTCACCCTCCGTGTTTCAGCCCCGCATCATGGCGAGGGCATCCGCAAAGAAGCTCTCTGCACCGAAATTGCCGGATTTGAGCGCCATCAGCAGGCCCGCGTGATGCGCGCCGATCGCCTCTAACATCGGCACACCCGCCGCGATCTCCGGCCCCAGACGAAACGCCTCGATCGCCAAGCGATCCACCGCCGCGCCGGAGGTTTCCCCACCCGCGACCACCAGGTGCCTCACGCCCAAGCCCACCAGTGCTTCGGCGAGGCTCGCCATGCCTTGTTCAATCGCATGGCCCGCCGCATCGCGCCCGAAGCGCGCCTGCACGGCCTGAACCTGATCGGGCGATTGTGAGGAGGCGATGAGCAACGGTCCCTTGGGCAGATGCTCGCGCGCGAAGGCAAGGCCGCGCTCCACTTCGGTCGCGCCGTTTTCCACCAGCGCTGCGGCATCAAGCTTGAGCACCGGCATCACATTTTCTGCCGCTGCGATCTGTTTGAGCGTCTGCGCCGAGCAGGACCCCGCAAGGCAAGCGGAAAGCGCCGGGCCATTGCCTTTGGCCCCGCTGCCGACCGCGGCATGAGCGCTGCGCATGGCGCGCGCCAACCCCAGCCCGAGGCCGGACGCACCGATGGAGAACGGCGCTTTGGACGCCACTTTGCCCAGCGTTTCGAGGTCTTCCTCGGTGATGGCATCGACAACCGCGCCGCTGACGCCTTCGGCCTTGAGGGCTGCGAGGCGGCTTTCCAGCGCGCCAACGCCCGCCCGCACGACATCCCAGTTCGCCAGCCCCACCTTGGCGCGGCTCTGGCGCTGCATCACACGCATAAGGTTGGCATCGTGCATGGGGTTGAGGGGGTGATCTTTCAGCGGGCTTTCGTTCAGCGGCACGCCGTTCACAAACAGATTGCCCATGTACACGGTGCGCCCGGTTTCCGGGAACGCCGGGGTGATCAGCGCCACCTGCCCCTCTTCTCTCTCTTGCCCTGCCACCCCGAAGGTGTCGAGCATGGGGCCGATGTTGCCCTCATCGGTGGAATCGAAGGTCGAGCAGATCTTGTACATGACGTGGGTTGCGCCCGAGGCGCGCAGGAATGCCTCCGCCGCGCGCGCCTTTTCCACGGCTTCCGCCGCCGGAACCGAACGTATCTTCAGGGAGACGACCATCGCCTCCGCCCCGGCAATCGCGCCCGAGAGCGAGGGTGCGGGGATGCCAATGGTCTGCACAGTGGCCAGACCATTCTTCTGCAGCGTGTTCGCGAGATCGGAGGCGCCAGTGTAATCATCGGCGATGCAGCCCAGCTTCAGGGTCATCGGGCGGCTCCCTTGTATTTGGCGAACCAGCCGAGGCCCGCAACCGTTTCGCCCTTGGGGCGATATTCGCAGCCGATGAAGCCGTCATACCCCATGGCATCCAGCGTTTCGAACAGGCGGGTGTCGTTGAGTTCGCCCGTATCCGGCTCGTGGCGCGCCGGGACCGAGGCGATCTGGATATGGCGCGTGATGGGAAGCATCGCTTCCAGCCCCTTTGTTACATCGCCGTGGATGATCTGGCGGTGGTAGATGTCATATTGGAGCGCGACATTGGGCAGGCCGAGGCGCGCGATGAACGCGGCGCACCAGTTGAAATCATTGAGGAAGTAGCCCGGCATATCGCGCGGGTTGATCGGTTCGAGCAGCAGATGGAGCCCCTTGGTGGCCAGACGCTCCGCGCCATGGCGCACCGCGCGCTCGTAAGCGAGCAACGCCTTGGGATCGGATTTGTCCGAAAGCCCCGCCATCATGTGAAGCTGTTTGACGCCGCTCGCCTGAGCATAGGTGAGCGCGGTTTCAACGCCCGCGGCGAACTCCTCGAAGCGCTCGGGCAGAGAGGCGAGGCCGCGCTCGCCGGACGCCCAATCGCCCGGCGGCAGGTTGAACAGCGCCTGGGTGAGACCATTGTCCGCGAGCGCTTTGGCGATGGCTTCGGGCGAAACCTCGTAGGGGAAGAGGTATTCAACCGCCGTAAAACCGGCGTCCGCCGCCGCCTTGAAGCGATCAAGGAAGGCGTGCTCGTTGAACATCATGGAAAGGTTGGCGGCAAATTTCGGCATTGTCAGCCCTCCTGTCCGGGCAGCTTCGCGCCGCCGACCTGCGCATAGAGCCGCGCGACGGATGAATCATCATCACGCCCCATGCCCACCGCCGAGGTCATCAGAAACATTTGCAGCGCGGAGGCGGCCATCGGCACGGGGAAGCGCTGCGAACGCGCCATATCCTGCACGATGCCGAGGTCTTTCACGAAGATTTCGGTGGCGGAATTGGGCGAATAATCGCCCGAGAGCACCTTGGTCATGCGGTTTTCGAACATCCATGAGTTGCCCGCCGAGGCGGTGATCACCTCATAGACCTTATCCAGATCCAGCCCCTGCCGCGCGGCAAAGGCCATGGCCTCGNNNGCTGCGGCGATATGCACGCCCGCGAGCAACTGGTTGATCATCTTGAAGGCCGCGCCCGCGCCTGCGGCATCGCCCAGCTCGTAGAGCTTGGCGGCCATGGCATCGAGCGCGGGGCGCGCTGAAGCAAAGGCCGCTTTTGACCCCGACGCGAGGATCGTCAATGCGCCTTCCGCCGCGCGGCGCGCACCGCCAGAGATCGGCGCATCGAGATAATGCACGCCCTTCGCCTCAACGCGGGCCGAGAGATCACGCGCAATCGCCGGGTCCATGGTGGCGCAGGAGAGGAAGACCGAGCCGGGCTTCATGGCAGAGGCCACACCGCCCTCCCCGAACAGCACGCCCTCGGTCTGGGCGGCGTTGACCACCACGCAAACCACGATATCCGCGCCTTGGGCCGCATCCGCCGGGGATGTGGCAGCGCGCCCGCCCGCTTCGGCAAAAGCCGCCAAGGAGGTAGCGCTAACATCATACCCCGAAACAGAATGCCCGGCTTTCAGCAAGGATTTGGCCATGCCGAGGCCCATGGACCCCAAACCGATGACACCAACAGATTTCGGACTATTTTGCACTGCAACAGCCTCCGGCACGGCATTTTCTCCCGATTTTTTATGCCTTGCGGGTTTGCCGCAAGGGATCAAAAAAAGAGCTAGCAGAGTTTGGCAGCGCTGCCAATTCCTGATTGCTTACGCACCCTGACTTCGCTTACCCTAGGGCAAAACAAGAGCCATCGACGTGCCCTTGCGGAGCCCGGATTGACCCAGCGCGACGATTTTAACGCCCTCACGACCAGCGCGACGTTGGCGGATGTCGCACGCGCCGCCGGTGTGGGCGAAAGCACGGCCTCGCGGGTTCTGCGCGGCAAGGGCGCCGTTTCCGAGCGTACACGCGCGAAAGTTCAGGCCGCCGCCGATAAGCTGGCCTATGTGCCAAACCGGCTCGCAGGGAACCTGGCCTCCACAGGCTCGAACCTCGTCGGGATCATCATCCCCTCGCTCACCAACATCGTTTTTCCGGATTTCCTGCGCGGTGCGAACCAGGTGCTGGAGGCGCATGGGCATCAATCGGTGATCGCGGTCAGCGAATATGAGGCCGAGCGCGAGGAGCGGCTGATTGCCTCCGTGCTGAGCTGGCGACCAGCGGGGCTGATCCTTGTCGGGCTGGATCATACCGAGGGTGCCAAAGCCCTGCTGCGCGCCAGCGGCACGCGACTGGTGGAGGTGTATGACACCGACGGTGTGGGGCTCGACCGGCTGGTGGGCTTCTCCAACCGGCAGGCCGGGGCGGTGGCGGCGCGGCACCTGATCGGGCGGGGCTATCGGCGCATCGGCTATGTCGGGCACCGGATTCATCTCGATATCCGCGCGGTCAAACGCTTCGAGGGTTTCGAGGGTGCCTTGCGCGAAGCAGGCCTGAGCGTTGTGGCGCAGGAGATCGGCACCGGCACCTCCTCGGTGGAAGCCGGGCGGGAGGGACTCAAACGCCTGCTCGCACAGGGCATTGAGATTGACGCCTGCTATTTCTCCAATGATGACATGGCCTTGGGCGGTTACTTTCACTGCTTGAGTCACGGGATTCAGATCCCGAATCAACTCGCGATTTTCGGGCATAACGGGTTGGATCTCGCCCGCTTTGCGCCCCAACCACTGTCCTCCATCCGCACGCCGCGCGCTGCCATGGGGGAGGTCGCGGCCCGCATGGTGCTGGGGCAGGAGCAGGCCAAGCTTATCGATATCGGCTTCGAACTCCTCGAAGGGGGAACCACATGAGTGATGTGCAAGCGCGCGAGGCGATCTGCCGGTTCGGGCGCTCGCTGTTCGAGCGCGGGCTGACGCCCGGCTCCTCCGGCAATATCTCGATGCGGCTGGAGGACGGCGGGTGGCTCGTCACGCCCACCAATGCTTCGCTGGGGTTTCTTGACCCCGCGCGGCTTTCAAAGCTGGATGGTGCGGGCAACCTTGTTTCCGGCGATGCACCGACGAAGGAAATTCCGCTGCACAGCGCGATTTACGACACGCGCAGCACGGCGAAAGCGATTGTGCACCTGCATTCCACGCATTCTGTCGCGGTTTCCATGCTGCCGGAGATTGATCCGCGCGCAGCGCTGCCGCCGCTGACGCCATACTTCGCCATGCGGGTCGGCCCCTGTGCGCTGCTGCCCTATTACCGGCCCGGCGATCCTGCCGTGGCCGATGCCATTCGCGGGCTGGCGGGGCGCTATTCGGCGGTGCTGCTCTCAAACCACGGGCCGGTGGTGGCGGGGGAAAGCCTTGAGGCAGCGGTTTATGCGACCGAGGAGCTGGAGGAGACGGCCAAGCTTTTCCTGCTGACCAAGAACCTCAATCCGAGATTCCTTTCCCGCGCCCAACTCGATGATCTGACAACGCATTTCAAATGCGAGACGGCAGAGCTGATCGCTCACGACGAGGCCGATTGCACGGATGCGGGCTGCACGCAGCATGGGCTAAAAGGCAGATAGACCTGAAGTGTCATGCCCGCCCTTGGGGCGGGTATCCATGACTTTGTCGAGCCGCCGTTAAGTCGTGGATGCCCGGCACGAGGCCGGGCATGACGCGCTTCAATCCTTACGGCAGCTTGCCGCCCAGCTCATCCTCGACATGGACCTTGATGATCTCATCGAAGGTGGCCTCGGCCTTGAAGCCGAGCGACAGGGCGCGTGACGCATCAAAGGCGCGCGGCCAGCCGGAAACAATGCGGATGATGGTTTCATCCGGCATGCGGCGGATGAGTTTGACGGCCTTTTCGCCCGCAACGCGGCGCAGCGCCTCAATCTGCTCGCCGACAGTGGCAGCGAGGCCCGGCATGGTGATGGCGCGGCGCCAGCCCATTTTGGTCAGGTCCATGGTCGCGGCGTGCATGAGGAAGCCGACGGCGGAGCGGGGCGAAGCATGCCAATGCAGCACGCTGTCATCCACCGGCAGCACCGCCTCCTGCCCCACCAGCGGCTCACGCAGGATGTTGGAGAAGAAGCCCGAGGCGGCGGCATTCGGCTTGCCCGGACGGATGCAGATGGTGGGCAGGCGAATCGAAATGCCATCCATGAAGCCCTTGCGGGAATAATCGGTCAGCAGCAGCTCGCCGATGGCCTTCTGCGTGCCGTAGCTGGTCAGCGGGGTCGAGAAGAACTCGTCGTGGATCAGCTCCGGGAACGGCGCGCCGAACACCGCGATCGAGGAGGTGTTGACCACGCGCGGCACATAGGGGGCCTTGGCACCCTCGGCGCGGATCGCATCGAGCAGGTGGCGGGTGCCGTCGAGATTGATGCGGTAGCCCTTGTCGAAATCGGCCTCGGCCTCACCGGAAACGATAGCGGCGAGGTGGAAAATCACATCCGGACGGCCCGAGACGAGTTTGGCAGCAACCGCCGCATCCGAGATATCCACAGCCAGCGAAGTCACCTTGCCGCCAAAGCCGGCCGGCGCGGGGGCTTCCACCACATCCGCCAGGGTGAAGGCGGAAATCGATTTGCCGCCGAGCGCGCCGTCCTTGGCGAGACGGGCGGTGAGCTTGCGGCCCACCATGCCGGCGGCACCGATAATGAGGATATGCATCGAAAAAGGCTCCTTGGGTTGGTTGAAGCGCGGACTTGAGTGAAGAAACCTGCGCAGCGAGAAATTTTTTGCTTCCCTTTCCGAGCGGATACCATACAATGGGAGCGCTACCAACAAGAAAGAATGCTTCAGGGACGAGACGGCAAGGCGGAGTGGGAGAATAGGTTTTCCGAAACATATCAGCATTTTGAGGCTTCGATAACACCCCGTTTGAGGGCTTGAAGCGGCAAAATTCGAGGGGGTGCCCGCTTGCGTGGCGCCCTTTGTTCGGACTTAAATTGGCACCGCTGCCAAAAAACGACAAACCCCGGCACAAGGGGCAAACGAGGAAAGTAAAGGCATGGCTTCGGTCGACATCGTGAACGTGCGCAAATCCTTCGGCACGGTTCCGATCATCAAGGGCGTGGACATCTCGATCGCGGATGGCGAATTCGTCATCCTCGTCGGGCCGTCGGGCTGCGGCAAATCCACCCTGCTCCGCATGCTCGCGGGGCTGGAACACATCTCGGGCGGTGAAATCCGCATCGGCGATCGCGTCATCAACGATGTGCCGCCCAAGGATCGCGATATCGCGATGGTGTTCCAGAACTACGCGCTCTATCCGCATATGACGGTGGAGGAGAACATGGCGTTCTCGCTCAAGCTGCGCGGCGTGGAGCAGGCCAAGATCGACGAGCGGCTCAAGCCCGCCGCGCAGATTCTGGGCCTGACGCATCTGCTGGATCGCTATCCGCGCCAGCTGTCGGGCGGCCAGCGCCAGCGCGTCGCCATGGGCCGCGCCATCGTGCGCGATCCGCAGGTGTTCCTGTTCGACGAGCCGCTCTCGAACCTCGACGCCAAGCTGCGCGTCTCGATGCGCACTGAGATCAAGGAGCTTCACCAGCGCCTGAAGACCACCACCGTTTATGTCACCCACGACCAGATCGAAGCCATGACCATGGCCGATAAGATCGTGGTGATGCATGACGGCATCGTCGAGCAGATCGGTGCGCCGCTCGAGCTTTATGACCGCCCGGACAACCTGTTCGTGGCCGGCTTCATCGGCTCCCCGGCCATGAACTTCGTCAAGGGCAAGCTCGACGCCAATGATCCGACCAAGTTCGTCACTGCGGGCGGCGTTGCGCTTCCCGTGGGCAAGGCGCCGGATGCCGCCAAGGGCAAGGACCTCATCTACGGGGTTCGTCCGGAGCATTTCCACCTCGCCGGTTCGGGCGGGCTGCCTGCCCGCGTCGTGGTGGTGGAGCCTACTGGTTCCGAAACGCAGGTCGTGATCGATATCGGTGGGCAGGAACTGGTGGCGGTTTTCCGCGACCGCATCTCTGCCAAGCCGGGCGAAACGCTCTACCTCACCATCGAGGCGGAAAAGACCCACCTCTTCGACGCCGCGAGCGAGCGTCGTCTCTGATCAGGGAAAACACCCGGCATCTCGCGGGAGATGCCGGGCGACAAAAACATCAATCCCGCATGTTCTTAAACGGAGGAACCTCATGACCATTTCCCGTCGCGACCTTCTCGCCGGAACCGCTGGCCTCACTGGCGCTCTGGCTTTTGGCGGCACCCCGAACCTCGCTTTCGCGCAGGCCGAACCCAAGTTCACCCCGGAAAAGGGCGCTTCGCTCCGCGTGCTGCGCTGGGCCCCTTTCGTGAAGGGTGACGAGGACGCCTGGCTCGCCAACACCAAGAAATTCACCGAACAGACCGGCGTCGAAGTCAAGATCGACAAGGAAAGCTGGGAAGACATCCGCCCGAAGGCCGCGGTGGCCGCGAACGTCGGCTCCGGCCCGGACATCATGTTCGTGTGGTTCGATGATCCGCAGCAGTACCCGGAAAAGCTGATGGATGTCAGCCCGCTCGCCAACTACCTCGGGGCGAAGTACGGCGGCTGGTATCCGGGCCTCGAAGGCTATGCCAAGCGCGACGGCAAGTTCATCGCCCTGCCGCTGGCGGCCATCGGCAACGCCATCATCTATCGCGACAGCCACATGAAGGCGGCGGGTTTCTCGGAGTTCCCGAAGGACACCAAGGGCTTCCTCGAGCTGTGCAAGGCGCTTCAGGCCAAGGGCACCCCGGCGGGCTTCGCGCACGGCAAGGCCGTGGGTGACGGCAACAACTACGCCCATTGGCTGCTCTGGAGCCATGGCGGCCAGATGGTGGACAAGAACGGCAAGGTCACCATCAACAGCCCCGAGACCATCGCGGCGCTCAACTACGCCAAGGAACTCTACAAGACCTTTATTCCGGGCACCGAGAGCTGGCTGGACATCAACAACAACCGCGCGTTCGTTGCTGGCCAGATCTCGCTGACCGCCAACGGCGTTTCGCTCTACTACTCCGCCAAGAACGATCCGAAGCTGGCAGAGATGGCGGCGGACCTGCGCTCGACCAACTTCCCCATGGGCCCCGTGGGTAAGAAGGTGGAGCTGCACCAGACCACCTCCACCATCATCTTCAAGCACACCAAGTTCCCGCAGGCGGCGCAGGCCTACCTCAAGTTCATGTATGAGCAGGAGCAGATGAACTCCTGGCTGCAGGGCTCTTCGGCCTATTGCTGCCAGGCGCTCAAGGCCTTCGAGAAGAATCCGATCTGGACCTCGGACCCGATCCACAAGGCCTATGCCAGCGCCTCCGACACCCTGCGTCCGAACGGCTTCGATGGCCCGCTCGGTTATGCCTCGGCGGCGGTGATGGCCGACTATGTGGTGGTGGACATGTTCGCCGAGGCCGTGACCGGCCAGCGCACCCCGGAAGAAGCCGCCAAGCGCGCCGAACAGCGCGCCAGCCGCTACTACCGCGTCTGATCCGCGTACAAGCTTCGCCCAGGTTCCCACGTGGGCGAAGCCTTCGCGACATGATTTCGGGGGTCCTCCTCCCCGATCCGGCCTGCCCCTGCTCTCCCCGATCGCGGGGCAGGCCTTCTTCCTTTGTTTTTGAACCGGCCCCATGTGCCGGCGCTGCGAGGCATTGAGACGCCATGACCGCTCTTTCGAGGACCACGCCTGCGAGCCCCTCGCTCCTCCATTCCCTGGGGCAAGGCAAAAACTTGCCCGGCTTGCTGTTCATGCTGCCTGCGGCGGCCTTCCTGCTGTGCTTTCTCGCCTATCCGCTGGGGGTGGGCACGTGGCTCGGTTTCACGGATACGCGCATCGGCCGGGCCGGCGTCTTCATCGGCCTTGAGAACTACGAGGCGCTGTGGTCGGACTCGGTGTTCTGGCTCTCGGTGTTCAACACCATCCTCTACACCTCGGTTGCCTCGGTGCTGAAGTTCGCACTGGGCCTGTGGCTGGCGCTGATTCTGAACGAGAACCTGCCGTTCAAGAGCTTCTTCCGCGCGGTCATCCTGCTGCCGTGGGTGGTGCCGACCGTGCTTTCCGCCATTGCCTTCTGGTGGATTTTCGACAGCCAGTTCTCGGTCATTTCCTGGGCGCTGATGAAGTGGGGCTGGATCGACAAGCCGATCAACTTCCTCGGTGATTCCACCTCGGCGCGCGCCTCGGTGATTGCCGCCAACGTGTGGCGCGGCATCCCGTTCGTGGCGATCTCGCTGCTGGCGGGCCTTCAGACCATCTCGCCCTCGCTTCAGGAGGCCGCCTCGCTCGACGGCGCGACCCCGTGGCAGCGCTTCCGCTATGTCACGCTGCCGATGCTCACCCCGATCATCGCCGTGGTGATGACCTTCTCGGTGCTGTTCACCTTCACCGACTTCCAGCTCATTTACGTGCTGACCAAGGGCGGACCGGTGAACGCCACGCACCTTATGGCCACCCTCTCCTTCCAGCGCGGTATTCCGGGCGGGCAGCTGGGTGAAGGCGCGGCGATTGCCGTGTCCATGGTGCCCTTCCTGCTGGCGGCCATCATGTTCTCGTTCTTCGGGCTGCAGCGGCGCAAGTGGCAGCAGGGTGGAAACGACTAAGGAGCGCGGGCGCGCGGGTTCCTGCGCGCCCCTCCCGTCCCTTCGGCTTCAAGGTAACAAAAACATGGCTGACACCAAAAACACCGCCACGCTGAACGACGAAACCGTCGGCATGGGCTATCTCGACAACCTGCCCCGGCGCATCCTGACGCTGTATCTGCCGCTGGGTGTCTTCACCTTCGTGCTGCTGTTTCCGTTCTACTGGATGGCGATCACCTCGGTGAAGCCGAATGACCAGCTGACGGATTACGCCAATTACTCGCCGCTCTGGGTGGTGGGGCCGACGCTCCAGCACATCAAGTACCTGTTGTTCGAAACCAGCTATCCCGGCTGGCTCTGGAACACGATGATCGTGGCGCTGTGCTCCACGTTCCTCGCGCTGGCGGCTTCGGTCTGCGCGGCCTATGCGATCGAGCGTGTGCGCTTCAAGGGCGCCTCGAATGTGGGTCTGATGATCTTTCTGGCCTATCTCGTGCCGCCGTCGATCCTGTTCATCCCGCTGGCGTTCATCGTCTTCCACTTCGGCATCTATGATACCAAGCTGGCGCTGATCCTCACCTATCCCACCTTCCTCATTCCGTTCTGCACCTGGCTGCTGATGGGCTACTTCCGCTCGATCCCCTATGAGCTGGAAGAATGCGCGCTGATGGACGGTGCCTCGCGCTGGCAGATCCTGACCCGGATCATCCTGCCGCTGGCGGTGCCGGGGCTGATCTCAGCGGGCATCTTCGCCTTCACGCTGAGCTGGAACGAGTTCATCTATGCGCTCACCTTCATCCAGTCCTCCGAGAACAAGACCGTTCCGGTGGGTGTGCTGACGGAGCTGGTGCGCGGCGACGTGTTCGAATGGGGCTCGCTGATGGCGGGTGCGCTGCTCGGCTCGCTGCCGGTCGTCATCCTCTACTCGTTCTTCGTGGATTACTACGTGGCCTCGATGACGGGTGCGGTGAAAGAGTAATAGGGTAGGCGCTACCAGCCTCCATGTGAGGCACCCTGCCCTCGCGTCAGCGAGGGCTAGGCGCGACCGCGACGCCGAACAGGATGCGTCAGTATCCGTTGTGAGGGAATGCCTGCCGTGCGCAGCCTTCGGCAGGCAAAGAAAACAGGAAACTGAGAGACATGTCCAAGAGCATCATCATCACCGGCGCGGGTTCGGGCGTGGGCCGTGCGGCCGCCATCGCCTTCCTCAAGCGCGGTGACCGTGTGACCCTCGCGGGTCGGCGCATCGACAAGCTGGAAGAAACGGTTGCCATGAGCGGCGCCCCTGCCGCCAACGCCCTGTGCATGGCCACCGATGTCACCCAGCCGGATCAGGTGCGGGCGATGTTCGACGCGGCAGTGGCCAAGTTCGGTCGCCTCGATGTGGTGTTCAACAATGCCGGCACCAATGCACCGGGCATTCCGCTGGAAGATCTTTCGGTCGAGGACTGGAAGGCGGTGGTGGACACCAACCTCTCCGGCCCCTTCTACGTGATGCAGAATGCCTTCCGCGTGATGAAGGGCCAGACCCCGCGCGGCGGCCGCATCATCAACAATGGCTCGGTGTCTTCCGAAGTGCCGCGCCCGGACAGCGCGCCCTATGCCGCCACCAAGCATGCCATCCGCGGCCTTACCCGCGTCGGCGCGCTCGACGGGCGCAAGTATGATATCGCCGTCTGCCAGATCGACATCGGCAACACCCTCACCGATATGGCCGTTGCCATGACCAAGGGTGTGAAACAGGCCGACGGCTCGATTGCTGTGGAGGCGGTGATGGATGTCTCCAACGTCGTCAAGACACTCGAATATCAGGCGGATCTTCCGCCGGAAGCCAATGCGCTCTTTGTCACCGTGATGGCGACCAAGATGCCCTTCGTGGGGCGCGGTTGACGCGCTGCGCTGGCCCGTAACGTCTGTCGAGTGAAAGAAAAATGTGGGTGCGCGGTTCCCCACCCCGCGCCCGCCTTAAGGTGAAGTTGACACGGCCAGCGTTCCACGGAATAGACCTTAAGCAATCACAATCGACAAGTAGCAGAGAACTCTTGTCAAATTCGGGGGATGGCTTGGAGCAGGAGCCGGACGATCTTCCCTCCGCACGGCCGCGCAAGCGCGCCACGGGCAGGGCCACCATCGCGGATGTCGCGCGCCTTGCCGCCGTCAGCCCCATGACTGTTTCTCGCACCCTGAAAGACCCGACGCTGGTGACGCAGGAGCTGCGTGACCGCGTAATGGCCGCCGTGGCGGAACTGGGCTATGTGCCCAACCTTGCGGCGCAGACGCTCGCATCCGCCCGCTCCAACATCATCGGGGTGATTGTTCCCTCGATTTCCAACTCCGTTTTCGTCGAGACGCTGGCGGGCATCCGCGATTGCGTTTCCGTTGCCGGGTATCAGGTCATTATCGGCGAGACACTCTATTCGGCCGATCAGGAGCGCCAGCTCCTCTCGACCCACCTCGGGCGCGCGATCGACGGCGTGCTCGTCACCGGCATTGATCTGCACAAGGATGTGCGCGAGGGCTTCGCCCGTCGCAACACGCCGTTGGTGCATATGATGGATCTCTCGCCGGACCCTGATGCACTCTCGGTCGGCTTCTCGCAGTTCGCAGCGGGCGAGGCCGTTGGCCGCTACATTGTGGAGCGGGGCTACAAGCGCCCTGCCCTGCTGGCGGCACAGCTTGATCCGCGCACCATGAAGCGTCGCGAAGGCTTCCAGCACGCGCTGGAGGAGGCCGGGCAGAGCAGCTTCGTCGAAATCCTGACGCCGAACCCCTCCTCTGTGGGGCTGGGCGGGCAATTGCTCTCACGCCTGCTCGGCGCGCACCCGGATTGCGATGTGGTGTTCTGCGGCAACGACGATATTGCGCTCGGCGCGCTGTTCGAATGCCAGCGGCGCGGCATTCCCGTTCCGGGCAAGCTCGCCATCATGGGCTTCAACGATCTGCCGTTTGCGCAATATGCCGTGCCGAGCATCACCAGCGTCACCACGCCGCGCTATGAAATCGGCTTTCAGGCCGCGCATATGCTGCTGCGCCAGATTGACGGCATCGCACCAGAGCGCAACTGCATTGATCTGGGCTTCCACCTCACGTGCAGAGAGTCCGCGTAAGGAAAGCTGCGCCCGCCGCTTGATCCTCTCCTCCACCGATGATAGCGCTATCATCGTGAGGCACGAGACAGTGTCACGGAGGAATCATGTCGCTTGTTACCCAGCTTTTCTCGCTCAACGGCCGCATCGCGCTGGTCACCGGCTCCACGGGCGGCATCGGCGGTGCCTTGGCCAAAGGGCTGGCGCAGGCGGGCGCGAAAGTGGTGATCAACGGGCGCGACGAGGCCCGCGCCGCCAAAGCCGCGGAAAGCCTGCGCGCCGAGGGCTTGGATGCCACGCATGCCGCCTTTGACGTGACGGCCCCCGAAGCGGTTGCAGCGGGCGTTGCGCGCATCGAGGATGAGGTCGGCCCCATTGGCATCCTCATCAACAACGCCGGGGTGCAGCAGCGCGCCCCGGCCGAGGAGTTTCCGCTCGATGGCTGGAAGCGCGTGCTGGGTGCGAATCTGGAAGGCCCCTTTTTCGTCGCTCAGGCCGTGGGCCAGCATATGCTGGGCCGAGGCGAAGGGCGCATCATCAACATCTGCTCGGTGATGAGCGAGCTGGGCCGTGCCTCCATCGTGCCCTACACGGCCTCCAAAGGCGGCATCAAGATGCTGACCAAGGGGCTTGCGACCGAATGGGGCCCCAAGGGAATCAACGTGAATGGCATCGGGCCGGGCTATTTCGCCACCGAAATGAACACCGCGCTGGTGGAAGACGCCAAGTTCACCGGCTGGCTGGAGCAGCGCACACCGCAACGCCGCTGGGGCAAGGTGGAAGAACTGGTGGGCGCGGCCATTTATCTGGCTTCACCCGCCTCCAGCTTCGTGAATGGGCATATTCTTTACGTGGATGGCGGCATGACAGCTTCAGTCTAGGAAAAGCCTGATCGTGGTCTGCAACGAGCGCTCTTGTGCGCGCTGGTGCTCACGTACCGAGGGGTACGCTGCGCTCCAGTGCTCCAAGATCACCCGTTTCGACACACGCTGAGGCTTTTCAGCGCCTCAGATGAAGGGGGGCGGCAAAGAGAGCCACAAATACCCCGGTCATGCCCGCCCTTGGGGCGGGCATCCACGACTTTACGGGTTCACTTCAGCAGCCCGCGGCCCGCGAGGTAGCGCATGAGGTGGCTGACGCCATAAGTCCACGGAGCGCATTCGGTGGAGGAGCGCATCCGGTTGACCAGCTTTCCGAGCTTGGGGGAAGCAATCGTCACCATATCGCCCATCTTGTGGGTGAAGCCGCCGCCGGGCGTGTCGCGGTCTAACGTGGGGGCGAACATGGTGCCGCAATAGAGCACCGCGCCATCGGGATATTGGTGATGCTTGCCCAGCATCTGCGCCGCGAGATCCGCTGGATCACGGCTGATCTTGGCCATGTTGGACGAGCCTTTCATCACGAAGCCGTCCTCGCCTTCCACGGTCAGCGAGATTTCGGCTTTGCGGACGTCATCCAGCGAGAAGCTGGCATCGAAAAAGCGGATGAAGGGGCCGAGCGCGGCGGAGGCATTGTTGTCCTTCGCCTTGCCGAGCAGCAGCGCGGAGCGGCCCTCGACATCGCGCAGGTTCACATCATTGCCCAGCGTTGCGCCCTTGATCGCACCTGATGATGCCACCACCAGCGCCACCTCCGGCTCCGGGTTGTTCCAGGTGGACATGGGATGCAGCCCTGCATCCGCCCCGTGCCCGACAGCGGACATGGGCTGGGATTTGGTGAAAACCTCGGCATCCGGGCCAATGCCCACCTCAAGATACTGGCTCCAGACGCCCTGCTCGATCAGCAGTTTCTTGAGCGCCATGGCTTCCGGAGAGCCGGGTTTCAGCTTGCCCAGATCATCGCCCACAAGGCGCTGCACCTCGGCGCGAATCCCCGCCTGCGCAGAGGCGTCCCCCCGCGCGCGCTCCTCGATGACGCGCTCGAGCATCGAGGCCGCGAAGGTGACGCCGGCGGCCTTGATGGCGTGAAGATCAATCGGTGCCAGCAGGTGATGCGCGCTCGCGCCGGAGAGGACATCGGCCAGCGTGCCGATGCGCTCGCCCGTGGCCGATTTGAGCGCCACGGCGGGATCATCGGTTTCGCACAGGTCACGCATGGTTGGAAATTGCGCTGTGATATCAAAGAGGACAGCCGCTCCGTCCTCCTTGCGCACCGCAACGATGGCCGGCCCGCCATGGTCTGCCCGCCACAGACGCCCGGCCAAGGCTCCCTTGGCGCCATCGTCCGGCAGGCAGTCCATCACACGGGCGTTCAGCATCGTCTCTCTCCCTTTTCCCCGCCCAGTCGCCGTGATGGCGACAGCGCTTCTTGACGGGCCTCGCGAATTGTTATGTTATCGCTACCAAGCAACGCTTCGCGTCGTCAAGCACCGTCTCCGCACGGGCCTCGATCGAGCGTGAAAAGAGATTTTCTGAGGGAAGGAATTTCGATGTCCCGGCGTCTTACGCCCCAAGACCTGCGCTCCAAGGCCTGGTTCGACAACCCCGCCAATCCGGATATGACGGCGCTCTACCTTGAGCGTTATCTCAACTTCGGCCTCACGCGGCACGAGTTGCAATCGGGCAAGCCGATCATCGGCATTGCGCAGACCGGCTCCGATCTTTCGCCCTGCAACCGCCCGCATCTGGAGCTGGCGCAGCGTGTGCGCGAGGGCATCCGCGAGGCGGGCGGCGTTGCCATCGAATTCCCGGTGCATCCGATTCAGGAAACCGGCAAGCGGCCGACCGCCTCGCTCGACCGCAACCTCGCCTACCTCGGGCTGGTGGAAATCCTCTACGGTTATCCGCTCGACGGCGTGGTGCTGACCACAGGCTGCGACAAGACCACGCCGGCCTGCCTGATGGCCGCGGCGACCGTGAATATTCCCGCCATTGTCCTTTCCGGCGGCCCCATGCTCAACGGCTGGTTCAAGGGCGAGCGCACCGGCTCGGGCACAGTGGTGTGGAAAGCGCGCGAGCTGCTGGCCGAAGGCAAGATCGATTATGACAAGTTCATCGAACTTGTCGCCTCTTCCGCCCCCTCGGCGGGCTATTGCAACACCATGGGCACCGCCACCACCATGAATTCGCTGGCGGAAGCGCTGGGCATGTCGCTCCCCGGCTGCGCCGCCATCCCCGCGCCCTATCGCGAGCGCGGGCAGATCGCCTATGAGACCGGCAAGCGTATTGTCGATATGGTGTGGGAGGATCTGAAGCCCTCCGACATCATGACCCGCAAGGCGTTCGAGAACGTCATTCGCGTCAATTCCGCCATCGGTGGCTCCACCAATGCACCGATCCACATCAATGCCGTGGCCAAGCACATCGGCGTGGAGCTGAATGTCGATGATTGGGAGACGCTGGGCCTCGAGGTGCCGCTGATCGTCAATTTGCAGCCTGCCGGTGCCTATCTCGGTGAGGATTATCACCATGCCGGCGGCGTGCCGACCGTCGTCAACGAGCTGATGAAGCACGGGCTGATCCATGAGGACGCGCTGACCGTCAACGGCAAGACCATGGGCGAGAACTGCCGGGGCCGGGAGAGCGAAGCGCCCGATGTCATCCGCACGTTTGAGACCGCGCTCAAGAAGGCGGCGGGCTTCAAGGTGATGCGCGGCAACCTCTTCTCCTCCGCCGTGATGAAGACCTCCGTGATTTCGGACGAATTCCGTGCGCGTTACCTGTCCAACCCCGCCGATCCCGATGCTTTCGAGGCCAAGGCGGTGGTGTTCGACGGGCCGGAGGACTACCACCACCGCATTGATGACCCGGCGACAGGCGTGGACGAGAACACCGTGCTCTTCATGCGCGGCACCGGCCCCATCGGCTATCCCGGCGCGGCGGAAGTGGTGAACATGCGCGCCCCGAGCTATCTGCTCAACAAGGGGGTGACCGCCCTGCCTTGTGTGGGGGATGGTCGCCAGTCCGGTACCTCCGGCTCGCCCTCCGTGCTCAACGCTTCACCCGAGGCTGCGGCAGGCGGCAATCTCGCCATTCTCAAAACAGGGGATCGCATCCGCTTCGATCTGAAGAAGGGGCGCATCGATGTGCTGATCTCCGATGCCGAGATCACCGCGCGTCGTGCGGCGCTTGAGGCTGAGGGTGGCTACCAGTTCCCGGCCTCGCAGACCCCGTGGCAGGAGATCCAGCGCGCCATCGTCGATCAGCTCTCCGAAGGCATGGTGCTCAAAAATGCCGTGAAGTATCAGCGTGTGGCGCAGACCCAAGGCCTGCCGCGCGATAACCATTGACGGTTCGGCGCGGTGGGGGCTGCAGCCCCCGCCGCGCTGCACATGTTCTGAAAAGGCTGCCCCCGATGCGCGTTGCCTCTATCGGCGAATGCATGGTCGAACTCGGCGCGCATGGCCAAGGCCAATACGCGTTGAAGTTCGGCGGTGATACGCTCAACACGGCCACCTATCTGGCCCGCCTCGGCATTGAGACCGGCTACATCACCGCGCTCGGCGACGACCCCTATTCCGATGCCATGCTGGCCCAATGGGCGAGCGAGGGCATCGACTGCGCGCAGGTGAAGCGTCTGGCGGGCCGCATGCCCGGCCTCTACATGATCGAGACCAACGATCAGGGCGAGCGGCGCTTCTTCTACTGGCGCGACCGGGCACCGGCGCGCGAGCTGATGGACCTGATGGACAGCGCGCTGGAAGCGGCTCTCGCCTCCAGCGAATGGGTCTATTTCTCGGGCATCACGCTCTCGCTTTATGGCGATGAGGGGCGCGGGAAGTTCCTTGCGCTTCTGGGGCGGCTGAAGGCGGCGGGCGTCAAGCTGGCGTTTGACGGCAACTATCGCCCGCGCGGCTGGGCCGGGGCAGAAGCAGCCCGCGCCGCCTTCAAGACGATCTATCCGCTGCTCGATCTTGCGCTGCCCACCTTCGAGGATGAGCAGATGGTGTTCGGAGATGCGGATGCCGAGGCCACCGCGACGCGCCTGCTCAGCGCAGGGGTTCGCGAAGTGGTCGTGAAGGAAGGCGCGAAGGGCGCGTTGGTGGCAACGGCGGACACCCGCGCCTTGGCTGCGCCCCCTGCCCCGCTCCAGCCCGTGGATACCACGGCGGCGGGGGATAGCTTCAACGCGGGCTACCTCGCCGCGCGCCTGCGCGGACTGAGGCCCGAGGCAGCCGCGCGCGCCGGACACCTCATGGCGGGCGCGGTGATCATGCAGCGCGGGGCCATCATTCCGATGGCGGCCATGCCCGCTTTCGATTGGAAAAAGCTGGGAGAAGCCCGATGAGGGAACGTCAGGACAAGGTGCGGGATTTTCTCGCGGCCTCCCCCGTGGTGCCGGTGATCACGATTGAGGATGCCAACCATGCCGTACCGCTGGCGCGCGCGCTGATCGCGGGGGGCATTTCCGCTATTGAGATCACCCTGCGCACCCCTGCCGCGCGGGCCGCTGCGGAGCGTATCGCCAAGGAGGTTCCGGAAGCGCTGCTCGGCATCGGCACCGCGCTCACCGCCGCCGATCTTGAGGCTGCGCGGGCCTTGGGCGCGCGTTTCGCGCTCAGCCCCGGTGCGACGCCCGCGCTGCTCAAAGCCGCAAGCGCGCAGGACCTGCCCTTCATCCCCGGCATCGGCACGGCCTCCGAGCTGATGCAGGCGCTGGAATACGGGTTTGATGTGGTCAAATTCTTCCCGGCGGCGACCATGGGCGGCATTCCCGGTCTCAAAGCGCTCTCCGCCCCCTTCCCGAATGTGCGCTTCTGCCCCACCGGAGGCATTTCAGAGGCCAATGCGTCGGATTGGCTGAAGGAACCCGCGGTTCTGGCCGTCGGCGGTTCGTGGATCGCGCCGCCGGATCTGATCCGTGCTCAGAACTGGGATGAGATCGAAAAAAGGGCGCGCAAGGCCTCCACCTTACGCGCCTAGGGAGAGCTATTTATTCTGTAGTGCCTTGCCGAACGCCTTGTTCGGCAAGGTTTTTTATCAATACACCGCGCGGCCGCCGGAAATATCGAACACGGCCCCGGTCGAGAACGCGCAATCCCCCGAGGAAAGCCACGCGATCATCGCCGCCGCTTCGTCCACCTCGAGGAAGCGGCCCATGGGAATGCGCGAGAGCATGAAATCGATGTGCTGTTGCGTCATCGATTTGAAGATGTCGGTCTTGGCGGCCGCCGGCGTGATGCAGTTGACCAGCACGCCGTGCTGGGCCAGCTCCTTGCCGAGCGACTTGGTGAGGCCGATCAACCCCGCTTTCGAGGCCGAATAGTGCGAAGCGTTGGGGTTGCCCTCCTTACCCGCGATCGAGGCCACGTTGACGATGCGCCCGTAGCCCTTTTCCATCATGTGCGGCACCACCGCATGGCAGACGAGATAAGGCGCAACGAGGTTCACCTCGATGACACGGCGCCAGACCTCGGGGGAAAGCTCCCATGTCTTGGCGTTGCCACCGGTGATGCCCGCATTGTTGACGAGAATGTCGATCTTGCCGTGGCGGTCGATCACCGCTTTCACCGCGGCTGCGATGTTGTTTTCATCCGTGAGTTCAACGACATCGGTGCTCACCGCGCCTTTGGCGGAGAGCACGGCCTTAGCGCCGTTCAGCGCCTCAGCATCGACATCCCACAGCACGACGGTGGCACCGGAGGCGAGCATGCGCTCGGCGGCGGCGTAGCCAATGCCACGCGCACCCCCGGTGATGACGGCTACGCGGCCGTTCAGATCAATCTGGTTCATGGTGATCGCCGTTTCTTCAAGCGTTCACAGTGGTCTGGCGCTGATCGCCAAGCCCCGAGATGCCCAGCGTGATCACCTGACCAGCCTTGAGGAAGACCGGCGGCTTCTGGCCCATGCCCACGCCCGGCGGGGTGCCGGTGGCGATCACATCGCCCGGCTGGAGCGACATGAAGCGCGAGATGTAGGACACCAGCGTTTTCACGCCGAAAATCATGGTCTTGGTGGAGCCGTTCTGGAAGCGCTTGCCATCCACATCCAGCCACATCTCCAGCGCCTGCGGGTCCGGCACTTCATCGGCGGTGACGAGCCACGGGCCGATGGGGCCGAAGGTGTCATGGCCCTTGCCCTTGTCCCAGGTGCCGCCGCGCTCCAGCTGGTATTCACGCTCGGACACATCGTTCACGACGCAATAGCCGGCGACATAATCCAGCGCATTCTCTTCCGAGACGTATTTCGCTTCCTTGCCGATGACGATGCCGAGTTCGACTTCCCAATCGGTTTTCTGCGAGCCGCGCGGAATTTCCACGTTGTCATTCGGGCCGCAGACCGCGCTGATCGCCTTGGTGAAGAGGATCGGCTCGCTCGGTACCGGCATGCCCGATTCAGCGGCATGGTCGGAATAATTAAGGCCGACGCAGATGAACTTGCCGATGGAGCCGACGCAGGCGCCGATGCGGGGGGTGCCGGCAACAGCGGGGAGCTTGGAGAGATCAAGCGCGGCGAGCTTCTTCTGGCCTTCCGGCGAGATGGTGGCACCGTTGATGTCGGCGATGACGCCGGAGAGGTCACGCAGCGTGCCCGAAGCGTCGAGGATACCCGGCTTTTCCTGCCCCTTGGGGCCAAAGCGAAGCAGTTTCATCTGGCATTTCTCCCGTTGCCGCCCGTCGTTGCGAGGGCGCCCTTGCTCCGCGCGAGCAGGATCGCTGGCGGAAGGACGCGGTTGATGGCGGCGTTGCTTCAGATTTAGACAGCTCGGCGATAACCCGATAATGAAAAATGAGGATTGAATGATATGATCTGGTTATCATGGCAGAACACACCTCGCTTCTCCCCCATATGCTGGGCCGCCTGCGTCTGCGGCACCTGCACCTTGTCGATGCGCTGATCCGCTCCGGCAACCTGCACCGCGCGGCCTCCGAGCTGCGCATCACCCAGCCTGCGGCCACCAAAGCCTTGCAGGACATCGAGGAGGTGCTGGGAGTCGAGCTGTTCACGCGGTCCTCCCGTGGCATGGCCCCCACCGCCATCGGCACGCTGGTGGGCGAAGCCGCAACCCGCATGATGAGCGAGACGCAGCGCCTTGCCACCGACATTTCGATGCTCGCGGCAGGCGGTTACGGTCAGGTCGCGCTCGGCACCATCAATGCCGCGACGCCGGATCTCATTCCGCGGGCGCTCGCCATCCTGAAGGCGCGTTATCCGCGCCTCACCGTCAATGTGCTCACCGGGACCTCGGACCAGCTGCTGCAACTGCTGGAGCAACGGAATCTGGATGTCGTGCTGGGCCGCCTGACGCAGACGCGCCATCGTGCGCTGTTTTCCATCGAGCCGATCGGCAATGAGGATCTCTGGGCTTTCGGCGCGCGCGAAACGATCGAGGCGCTGGGGCCGAACCCGGATATTGAAACCATGGTGCGCCTGCCGTGGGTGCTGCAACCGCGCACCTCGCCGTTGCGCGGCATGCTGGACCGCATCTTTGCGCAGGCAGGCTACGCGCGGCTCGACAATGTGATCGAAACGGCCTCCATCTTCACGACGCTTCAACTGGTGCGCACGGGGGGGATGATCGCCTGCCTGCCCATGACGATCATCGCGCAAGGGCTGGCGGAGGGCGAGCTGGCGACGCTTCCGCTGGATATTCCCAATCTCATGGAGAGCTATGGGCTGATCCTGCGCAAGGATGAGGCCGTGCCGCAAGGCGCGGCGCGTGTGATTGCGGCGCTTCACGCCGCGCGCGGCGAGGCCGCGCAGAACGGGTAGCCCTCACCCTTGCTGGCGAGGCCAGGAGCGCGCCGTCCAGTTCAGGGTCAACAAGGCCCAACCGAGGCCGAAAAACCAGCCCGCCAGCACATCGGACGGCCAATGGACGCCAAGAAACAGGCGGGAGAGCCCCACCAGCAGCGCCGTGGTGCCCGCCACCGCCCAGACCATCTTGCGGGCGGCGGGTTCCCGCACGGTCAGGGTCAAGAAGCCGCCGATGGTGAGCACGATGGCGGCTGTCAGCAGCGCATGGCCCGAAGGGAATGAGCGCGTGAAGGTGGCCGCCAAAGCCTCCACGGCATCCGGCCGGGCCCGGTCCACCGCCAGCTTCAGCAGGCTGGAAAAGGCTGTTGCGCCTAGGGCACTGGCCAGAAACTGCACGGCAAGCCCCGCCCGACCCTTGGCGAGCAGGAACCCTGTTGTGGCCAGCACCGCCAGCCCCAACACCGTGAAGCTGCCGAGGGCGGTGAGATCGCGCACCGCTTCGAGCAACCAAGCCGGTTGCTGCGGGCTCAGGCGCAAATCGTCCAGCAAGGTGGCGTCCGCTTGACGGGTGAGCCCGGCGACCACCGCAAGCAGCACTGCGCCACCGGCGGCAAAACTGGCCAGCGCGAGGCGCAGGCGAAACGGGTGGGCGGCCTCAAGGCGCGGGCCGTTGGTGTCAGGTGTCGGGGGCATGGAGATACAGTGTTTCCGGGGCAACGTTGAACACAATGGGACCGTGGAGACGGCAGGCTTCGCCGTCAATCGAAAGGGCGACGGAACGCTTTTTGCGGCGGCGCACGATGAACCGCGTGGCGGTGAAGCTGGTGAGGCGATCATGGTCGCGCCAGCGGCCCTGTGCTGCGAGCCAGAGCAGCTTGAGGCGCGCGGAAAGGCCACCTGCTTCCAGCAGATGCACCTCCAGCAAGCGCCCCTCAAGATTGGGGCGGCGCCACGGCATGCCCTCGAAATGGTTGGAGGTCACCAGAACGGTATCGGCATAAAATTGCCGACGCTTCTCACCCTCGCCCAGCTCGACCTCGATCGGGCGATAGGTGAACAGCGTGCGCAGACCCGCCGCCACAAATCCAAGCGCGCGCGAGAAGGGAAAGGCACGGCGCGCGTTTTCGCGTTCGCGGGCCATGGTGCTCATCAGTCCGAAGCCGGCGTTGGAGTGAAAGCGCCGCCCGTTGACCTCCGCCAGCGACACCGCGCGCGGAGTACCGGTGCAGATGGCGTCAATGTCGTGCGCGAGATCGCCGGTCAGCCCGAGGTCGCGCCCGAGCAAATTGAGCGTTCCCAAGGGCAGGATGGCACAGGGCACAGGGGAGGCCACAAGGGCATCGAGCGCGTGGGAGAGTGTGCCATCACCCCCCGCAAGGACAAGAAGCCCCACCGTTTGAGGATCAACGGCCTTCAAAGCGGCGTTGATGTCCTCTCCTTGAGCGAAAACAAGGTGGAGGACTCCGTTGTGCCGGGCAAAACCTTCGCTGAGGGTGCGGGCGAAGCTTTCTTGGCCCATTTGCAACACGCGCCCGGCGCGCCGGTTGATGACCACGACAACCTCTTTGGGCGTCGCCCGTGCCGAGGCAGGAGACGCTAGGGGTTTGGCAGGCATGCGGGGCTCCCGGGTTCACGCGGGTGGTAACGCGTGAACAGACAAGGGGTTCCCTACCCCTCGCGGATCACGCGGCTCACGGGCTTATCTTGGGGCGCGGACACGCCTTCGACCAGTTCCGGCACCGGAAATTCCAGGATTGAACGGGTCTGCGCTGCCCGCTCGATGCGGAACGCGCCACCGAGCTGACGCGCAAAGGAGTGCACCAGCATCATACCGATGCTGCGGGCTTTGGCGGCATCGAACCCCTCTGCCAGCGGGTGGCCATCATTCTCCACCACCAGCGTGGCGCGCCCCTCAGCATGGCGCAGGGTCACCGTGATCTGCCCGGAGGGATTATCGGCAATGCCATGCTCGAGCGCATTGTTCACGCATTCCGCCAGCACCAGAGAGAGCGGCAGGAACTCATCCTGCACCAGTGCCAGCGCCTCGATATCGCTCGAAAAGCGGACCCGATCGCTCATTCCGGCAGCATCTAGCGCCTTGCGACCGAGATCCTCGACAAAGGCATTGTCGAGCACGCCATCGGAATGGGCGGGATCGTGGAACATGCGGTTGATGTCGGCCACCACCGCAATCCGGCGCGAGGCTTCGCTCAGGGCATGGCGGGCGTTTTCATCGCTCAGCCCGCGCGACTGGATCGAGAGCATCGCCGCGATCATGTTGAGGTTGTTGCCGACACGGTGCTGAAGCTCCTTGAAGAGCGCATCTCGCTGGGCCGCAAGCGCCAGCGCCTCCGCACGTGCATTCTCGCGCTCCTGAAGGGAGCTGAGCATCCGGTCAATCACGAGAATATCAATAGCGACGATGAGAATGAAGAAAGCCAGCGCCAGCGCCGTCTGCCCTGTGAGGGAAAAGGTGAGAAACGGCGGCAGGAAGAAATACCACGCCGCGATGACGCTGAGCGTAGCGCAGAGCACCCCCGCCGGTGTGCCGAACAGAAAGGTGGTGATGACCACCGCGGGCAGGAAGGTGAGATAGGGAAAGCCCGGCGGCAGCACGCCATCAATCGCGAGGCGGATGAGGAAGGCGATCAGAAAGATAAGGATGCTCGCGCTGCCACCGGCGAGCGGATGCGTGTCCATCCAATGGCGGGCGCGGGCGAATTTGCGATAGAACGTCAAGCATTTCCCTTTCTCGCAGTCGCCCGGCTGATGGCATATATCGGCATCAGCCGAAGAGCCAATACAGCGCGATGATAGGCAACGGAACGCCGATGGCAAGCATGACAAGTGTTCGCATGATCAACTCCATGAATTGTGACAATAAAAGCGAGCTTTAGCGACCATCGATCTTAAGGCCGTTCTTGCCCACCTCGATTTCGATGGTGCCGCGCTTGTCACGCTCGTTGACATAGGCGGTGACGGCGCCAATGGCGACAATGGCCAAAACGGCGACAAGAACCACGAGGACAGGGCGGGAAAGGGTCATATGCGTCGATCTCCGGTTTCATATGGAGATAACGCGCGGCCCGGCTTTACGTTCCGCTGAGGCGCGAGTTCTTTCCTGTTCCTCATCCGGGAAGAAACGGGCCGCGCTCCTTGCCATATTCCGCATGGACAGCGCTGGCGATGGCCAGAAACGGCATGGCGAGAAAGGCTCCCGGAAAGCCCCAGAGCCATGTCCAGAAGATGACCGAAATGAAGACCAACAATGGATTGAGGGTCATGCGTGTGCCCACGACGCGCGGAGTGACGAGGTTGGCCTCCACCAGACTGAGCGCGAAAAACACCAGCAACGGCATCAATCCGTCGAACAGGGTCGGCGCAAACAGCAGCGCATAAATGACCAGCGCCCCCTTGATCATCAACGGGCCGACAACGGGCAGGAAGTTGAGCAGGAAAACCATCATCGCCCAACGCATCGGGCCGGGCACATCCAGAATGAAGAAGCTGAGCCCCACCAACCCCGCCAGCACAAGATTGACGAAGCTGACCACCACGAAATAGTCCGTGAGGCGGTTTTCGACATTTGAATAGGTTTTCAGCAGCATCAAGCGCTTTTCCCGCCCCTTGACCGACATGGTGACGGAGCGGCGGATTTCATCCCGCCCCGCCAGAAACAGGATGAGCGTGAAGAGGAAGATCAGCAGTTGCGAGAGTGCCGGGGTGAGCAGTGATACCGCGCGCCCGGCCCAATCAATGACGGTGGCCTGATCAATCCCCGAAAAGCTGAGGCTCGCCGCGCCAGAGAAGAGGTTGGCCGCCCCGAACCCTTGCGCAAAGTGGCTGGAAAGACTGGCGAGCCGCTCCTTGATCTGCGGCACCAGCGTCGAGAAGGTATCGAGCGCCGGCATGAGCGAGGAGGCCAGCACCATCAGACCCGCCGAAAAACCCACCACCAGCACGGTGTAGGTCAAGCCGGGCGGCACCTTGTAGCGCCGCGCGCGATCCCCCAGCGGACCCATGATCAGACCGATGACGATGCCGGCGACAATCGGCATCACCACGGTGCGGGTGAGCGCGAGCATGGCCCCCAAGGCCAGCACGGTCAGGACGATAAGGCAGATGCCGATGATGCGCAGCCACTTCACGCTCAGGCGCTGCGCCCGTTCGCTGCGCGCGGCAGAAGCCGAGGTATCGTTGAGGGCGCGCAACACCTGCGGCTGACTATTCATGCGGAAAAACTCCTCCTGCTTGCGCAGGAGAAACGCTGCTGCCGTCCCTTCGGTTCCCTTGGGCTGCGTATTGGCGTCTTCAGGCGTGCCCCGCATATTCCGGTCGCAGGCGGCGCAACGGCAGGCGCATATGGCAGCGTGTGCCCTCCGGAAGGTGGTCCAGCGTCACCTTGCCATCAAGCGAGCGCGGCAGATTGACGCGGATCAGCACGTCACCGAAGCCGGTGCCGGGGGGGCCTTCCACGGGGGGAACATTGATCTCCTGCCAATCCAGAACGAGCATAGGGTCCACCCCCTCGGCCTCCACATGCCAGCGGATGGCCAGCGTGCCGAGGGCGTTGCGCAGCGCGCCATGGGTCTGCGCATTGGAGAACAGCTCATGCAGCGCCATGCCGAGGTTCTGCGCGGCCTCTGCCCGCACGGTGACACTCGGCCCTTCCAGCGTGATGCGCGTACCGATCAACCCCTCGCTGCCGCCCATCTGCGAGCGGATGAGGCTGACGAGGTCCGCCCCCGCGTAATCCGTCGTCACCAGAAGATCATGCGCGGCCGCGAGCGCCTGAAGGCGCGGGGCAAAGCGGGCGAGAAAGGCCTGCTTGTCCGCCGTGGTACGCCCGGTTTGCCGCGCAATGGATTGCACGATGGCCAGCAGGTTCTTCGAACGGTGGCTCAGCTCGCGCATGAGCCAGAAGTTGTTCTCCTCGCGCTCCTTCAACGCCGTGATGTCGAAGGCGCAGCCGAGGATGTGGNGCTCGAAATCCGCTTCTCCGGCGGCACCACCGGGCGGCGCGAAATGCAGGCGCAACCAGAGGGCATGGCCCTGCGGATCACTGATCTTGAGTTCGAGATCCCTCGCCTCGCCCCGCTCGAACACCGCTTCGAGCGCGCCGAGCAGCGCCGGACGGTCCGCTGGACTGGCCAGCGCGGCCAGATTCTGCGGCGCGCTGCGCAGGGGCGCGACATGGCTTTGAGGATCGGCCACCCAATCGATCTGCGCCTCGGGGGTTAGGGTGAAAACCTGAATGGAGGCGCTGCGCAGCGCCAGCGAAAGCTGCCGATGGAGCGATTCCAGCTCCTGCCGGGAGAGTTCCATCTCGCGGTTGAGATCGCTGATTTCAGCGCGTTTGGCGCTTTCAAAGGTGAGGTAGCGCGCGGCCTGTATCGCCATTTCGCGCAACTGTGAAAACGCCAGCAAAACCAGACCAATCGCCAGAATGACGGTTGCGAAGAGGAGCTTTGAAATCACTTCGCCCGCTCTGGCGCGGCGCACATCAAGCCGCTCCGTGAGAAGGGCACTCAGAGAGCGCTCCTCTTCCCGCAAGCGATCCAGCTTGGTCTTGATCAGCACCACATCCGCCCGCAACCCATCGGTGGAGGGCCATGCCTTGCGGGCTGAGACGATGGAGGCGTCGATGGTGGTCATGGCGTCCTTGAGCAGCGTATCGAAACGCGCGCGCGAAGGGCCGCCGGGCACAGTATTTTTGGTGATCCGCAGCTCCAGGAACGGCAGTTCCAGCTTGGCGCGGGTATAGGGTTCGAGAAAAGTGTCCTCGCCGATCAGGCCAAAACCACGCAGCGCTGTTTCCGCATCGATCACGCGGCTGAGCAGCTCGTGCGTCGCCTCCTGCTCAATGCGCATGGCGGCCACTTCGGAAAAGGCGGACACCAATTCAGAACGGATGCGCAGCGCCGAAATGACGGAAAAGACGGACATCAGCGCACCGAGAGCGAAGGTCGCGATGGCGAGCTTGCCAATGGTCCGAGGAACCCCCTCGGACCGGATCGCCTGTGCGAATTTTCTCATTCTGCGGACCTGACCTCGCGCCGGGGCGCCCTTTCAAACTGACACGTCGCCCCCGAGCGAAGGGAGCAGATGCCGTATCAAACGCCCGACAGCCCCGCGAGTTTCGTGCAAAAATGCACGCTCGATCAGGCAGCCTTCTCGGCCTTCTCGCCAAAGAAGAGCGCCTGACTGGCCAGGGCGGTCACCAGCGACGCCTGGAACGGCTTGGTGATGAGGTAGGTGGGTTCGGCGCGCTGACCGGTGAGCAGGCGTTCCGGGAAGGCCGTGATGAAAATGACCGGCGCTTCCACCGAGTCAATCAACTCGTTGACCGCCTCGATGCCGGAGGAGCCATCCGCGAGCTGGATATCCGCGAGAATGAGGCCGATGTCCTTGTCGCGAGCGATTTCGATCGCCTCGGCATGGGTGCGGGCAACGCCCACAACGGTATGGCCAACCTCTTCCATGATGGCTTCGAGGTCCATCGCGATCAGCGGCTCATCCTCGATGATGAGGACATTCGTGGCCACCTGATCGGCGATTTCACGGGTCGAGCGTGC
>Ga0056912_1000345_pt1 | contig 41837 bp, 41 predicted proteins | sample EBPBio232013_DNA_FD_55028 | JGI IMG/M metagenome (GOLD analysis project Ga0056912, IMG submission 55028) | Wastewater treatment Type I Accumulibacter community from EBPR Bioreactor in Madison, WI, USA - Reactor 1_5/23/2013_ DNA | ecosystem: Engineered > Bioreactor > EBPR > Anaerobic-Aerobic >... | reverse complement strand
GTGCGGTCATCACCGTGGAGGGCGCCGTGGAGCAGCCCGTGCCAGAACGGCGCGGCGTGTGGGTGTTCGCGCAGGATCTCGGTGGGTTCGCTGGCCGACAGGGGATTGGCGACCCAGCGCAGCACGTCCTCCAGGCTGCGCCCGGTCAGTGCAGCGGCGTGGAAGTACGCCTGGAGCACCTTGGCGGCCTCGGCGGCGTAGAAGCGTGCCGCGTCGTCCCCATGACCGCCGGCAACTGCGCCCTTCACGGTCCCGGCGCAGAAAGCTTTCGCGCGTCGCTCAGCGGTCATCGGGTCCACGCAGCCGGCGATCGGGTCCCATACCAGCTCAGGCAGACCTGCAGCGATCCCGAACGGGTCCAAGACGAGGCAGGGTCGGGGGCCACTGGATCGAGAGGTGAAGGACAGCAGCAGGTCGTCCCGTTTGGTCAGTGTCACCAGTGCCGCTCCGGGTGCTTTCAATAGGGCGGGGATCAATAGGTCGAGGGTCTTGCCGCTGCCCTGGGGTCCGATTACGCCGGCGGTGCGATCCCAGGGCACCCACAGCTGCCCACCACGTGGTTCGTGTGCCCATCCTAGGTACCACCCGATCTCCGTGGGGGTGATTCTTCCGATCATCGCCGTCCTCCACGACCCATGCCGCCGTACAGGTCCGGTCGGACGACGGGCGCCACCTTGCGCAGCCGTGCGACACCGAGCAGCTGCTCGGCCTCTCCCCTGGAAGCCATTCCCTGGATGCGCCCCGGACCCCACCGGTCCAGCCCATATTTCACGGCGACCCCCATCACAATCACAGCGAGGAGTTCCACGACCGTCATCCACACGTGCAGGGCAAGCGGCCCAGCGGGATGCAGCAGATGCGTCAGCCCTGCTGCTGCGTCGCCTGCCAGCAGTCCAGGAAGAGCGGTGAACAGTTCATCCTGGGGAGTGAACCGCCAGCCGTTGCCCGAAACCAGGTTCGCCAGCGCCCTGGCCAGGTGAACCCCCAGGATCAACGTCATCACCACCCCCACGACGGCAGCTAAAGGGATTTCCCAGGTCATCGGGTCGGGATTCGCTCGTCGGGATCGCTGCATCAGGATGCTCCTTTCCTCGCCGCCTAAAGCACTCGACCCGTGGTCGGGTGGTCACGAGCGACGACCCCGCTTGTTCCCTGTCGGTGAACAGGTGTGGAGAGGCGGCGAAGGCGCACTCACAGGTGGGCCGCAGCGGGGCTGACGTGCACTATGGCACCGGTCAGTCGAGGCACCTGCTCGGGCAGGCGGTGTTGCACGTCGTGGGCGATCGCGTGGTCGGCGTCGATAGCGAGATCGTCAGCTACGGTGCCGTCGGCGTGCAGGGTGTGCCCGATCCACCGGACCCAGACCTTGGCTTCTGAGGCGCAGCGCGTTGGCGATGACACTGACGCTGGAGAGGGCCATGGCGGCTGCGGCGATGATGGGTGAGAGCAGGAGCCCGAAGACGGGGTAGAGGACGCCGGCGGCGATGGGGATGCCGAGGGCGTTGTAGACGAAGGCGAAGAAGAGGTTTTGGCGGATGTTCGCCATCGTCTTCTCGGAGAGGTGTCGGGCTCGCACGATGCCGGTGAGGTCGCCTTTGAGGAGGGTGACGCCGGCGCTTTCGATGGCGACGTCGGTGCCGGTGCCCATGGCGATGCCGACGTCGGCGGCGGCGAGGGCGGGGGCGTCGTTGACGCCGTCGCCGGCCATGGCTACGACGTGGCCCTGGCTGCGGAGCTTGGTCACGATGTCGCTCTTGTGGTCGGGCAGGACTTCGGCCTCGACCTGCTCGATGCCCAGGGTCGCGGCGACGGCGTGGGCGGTGACTTGGTTGTCGCCGGTGAGCATGACGACGTGGATGCCGTCCGCACGCAGTGCTTTGAGGGCGTCGGGGGTGGTGGCTTTGATGGGGTCGGCGATGGCGAAGAGTCCGGCGAGCTGATTGTCGATGCCGATGTAGATGACGGTGGCCCCGTCGCCGCGCAGTTGGTCGGCTGTTTCCCGGGCTGCGGTGCTGTCGATGCCGTGGGAGTCGAGGAAGGTGGCGCTGCCGAGGACGATCCGGTGCCCGTCGACGGTGCCTTGGGCGCCGCGACCGACGGGTGAGTCGAAGTCGGTGACGTCGGGAAGATCGAGGCCCCGGGTAGTAGCGGCTTCGACGATCGCCAGGGCCAGGGGGTGTTCGGAGGCGCGTTCGACTCCGGCGGCAAGGCGGAGCAGGTCATCTTGGGAGCGGGTGCCTGTGGCGACGATGTCGGTGACGGTGGGGCGGCCTTCGGTGAGGGTGCCGGTCTTGTCGACGACGAGGGTGTCGACTTTCTCCATCCGTTCGAGGGCTTCGGCGTTCTTGCTCAGGACGCCGAGGCTGGCGCCGCGGCCGACCCCGACCATGATCGACATGGGTGTGGCCAGTCCGAGGGCGCAGGGGCAGGCGATGATCAGGACGGCGACGGCAACGACGAGGGCGTGTGCCAGTTTGGGGTCTGGTCCGACCAGCGCCCACACGATGAACGCGATCACGGCGATGACGATGACGACGGGCACGAAGATGCCGGCGACCTTGTCGGCCATCCGCTGGATGGGCGCGCGGGAGCGTTGCGCTTCTGAGACCATGGCCACGATCCGGGCGAGCATGGTGTCGAGGCCGACCTTTTCGGCTTCCATGACCAGCGCGCCGCTGCCGTTGATGGTGCCGCCGATGACGGGGTCACCGGTGGTCTTGGTCACCGGCATCGACTCGCCGGTGACCAAGGACTCATCGACGGCCGAACGTCCGTCCACGACGGTCCCGTCGACGGGGACGGCTTCGCCCGGGCGGACGCGGAGCCGGTCGCCGAGTTGGACGGCGTCCAAGGGGACCTCTTCGTCATCGCCGCCGTCGGTGATGCGTCGGGCCGTCTTGGGGCTGAGATCGAGCAGTGACTTGATCGCTCCGGAGGTTTGCTCGCGGGCCCGCAGCTCGAGCACTTGCCCGAGCAGGACCAGGGTGGTGATGACGGCGGCGGCCTCGAAGTAGACGTCGACGGTGCCGTCGTCGCCGCGGAACGAGGCGGGGAAGATCCCTGGCGCGAGTGTCGCGACAAGGCTGAACAGCCAGGCGATGCCGGTGCCCATCGCGATCAGGGTGAACATGTTGAGGTTGAGGGTGCGGACCGAGGCCCAACCGCGGACGAAGAAGGGCCACCCGGCCCACAGCACGACCGGGGTGGCCAGCAGCAGTTGCGTCCACACCGAGACGGTGGCCGGGATCAGGTCGTGCAGCCACGGGATGAAGTGGCGGCCCATCTCGAGGATGACGATCGGGATGGTCAACGCGGTGGCGACCCAGAAGCGGCGGGTCATGTCGGCCAGTTCCGGGCTGGGTCCGGTGTCGGCGGTCACGGTGACCGGTTCCAGGGCCATCCCACAGATCGGGCACGAGCCGGGTCCCGGCCGACGGATCTCGGGGTGCATCGGACACGTCCACTCCGACAGCTCTGCCTCGACCTGCTCCTCTGGGGCTACCGCCCCGGAGAGTGCGGCAATGGGAGCCAGGTGGCGGTCGGGGTAGCTGCGGAAGCGGTCGCGGCAGGCCTCGGAGCAGAAACGGTAGGTCGTGCCGTCGTGGTCGAGTGCGATGGCGGTCGTGGGGTCGACCTGCATCCCGCAGACGGGATCGACGCGATCGGTGGTTGTGGTGGGGGTGTCTGCCATCGGGTTGCACGCTCGCCGGGCTGGTGTGGCTGGCGCCTTTCTGTCGGGTCAGTGGTTCATGCCGGGCATGGTTCCGCCGCCGGGCATCTGGTGGGTGGGGTTCCACCCCAGGACAGTGGGGTCGAGCATCCCGAAGATCATGGCGACGTGAGCCACGACGAGGAACACGCCGACGCAGATGGTGTGCCACTTGCGCGCCTGGTAGGTGTCGCGCCCCCAAAGGCCGACCTCGATGAGACTGATGCCGATCAACGGGGCCGCGGCGAGCAGGTAAGACAGGACGGCGATCACGTCAGCGGGGCCGCGCCAACCACCGCCGCTGGTCAGCGGGATGACCGCGTTGCGCAGCAGGTGCACCACGATGCCGACCATCAGCGGCCCGGCGACCAGCCCGGCGACCCGGCTCAGAGAGCGAACCCACCCCGGAGGGTCAGCCCTGAAAAGAAGCACCAGCTCGGTGATGGCCAAGGTCTCCGCGAGGATGACGGGAGCGGCCATGAACAGCAGCAGGTTCCAGGGTTGGTTGACGGCGAGCAGGCCCATGTAGTGGGTCATGGACATGCCGCTCATTCCGGTCCCGACGGTCCGGTCGGGGATCAGGTAGCCGGCGACGGCCGCAGCGATAGCTACCGCGGCGAGAACCGGGGTGAGCGGCGCGGCCGCCTTTGTGGGTTGGGAACCGCGGGGGGTGGCCTGGGTGACGGTCACGGGTCTGTCTCCTGCTGGGTCGGTCTGGCATCGGCCGGGAACGTGGTCGCGGGTGCCAACTCTCTCGGGCCGGTACCGCGGTCGGGTCATGACCGGGTTGAGATTCGATGAAGGCGCCGGGGGCTGCTGAACAGTCGAGGTTCAGGGCTGGTCGTTCCCAGCGGCGCCTTGCCGGGGTGAGCCGTGGGTGGTGCCGTGGTTCATCCACAGCATCATGGCGCCCATCATCGCCAGGCACCCGAGCGCGTAGATCAGGCCGCCGGCTGCGAGCCGCCCGGTGGCGATCAGTGCCGCGACGACCAGGAGCATCGGCACGCACATGAGCCACATGAGGCGGTGGCGCCCGGAGGTGTGCCGCGCGGCTGGGTCGGGGTCGACCGGGGGTGTTGGAGTCGTGATCGGTGCGTAGTCCTGGGGCGTGTCGGGTCGGGTGGTCATGTCCGTTTCTCCTTCGTCGGTGGGCTCCGGGCCTGCTGTCCTGGGTGCTTCTTCAGCCTGGGTGAGGGGTGCGTTCGTGGGGTCGCCGTTCGATGAAGAGCCGGTTGGGTATAGGCGTGAAGGAGGACGTCGATTACGGACAGCCTTGGGAGTCACCCAGGCCTCGGGCATGGTCGCGCGCACGAATGCGGGAGTCACCCTTCGAAACGCTGTACGTAGGGCACCATCAGTCGGGCTCGTCCGTGAGGGCGGCAACGCAGGCGGTGAGATGGTCACGGAGCTGCCGACGGGCGTCGACGGTGAGGGTGGTGACCATGCGTCGTTCGACGGCTTGGACGGCAACGCTGGCGGCGTGCAGCTTGTCGAGGCCGGCCGGGGTGAGTTGGGTGGGCAGCTCACGCCCACTAGCGGCTTGCGCCGGCCGGGTGACCAGGCCACGGTCCTGCAATCCGCGCAAGACGAGGTTCATCGACTGGCGGGTGACGAAGGCGCCGCGGGCGAGGGCAGCGTTGGACAGGCCAGGGCGCCGGCCGAGCAGCTCGAGACAGGCGTACTGCGGCACTGTTAGATCTAACGGCCGCAGTGCTGCGTCCATGGCGCCGCGCAGGGTGGTGGCGGCCTGCTTGAGGAGGTACCCCAACGCCTGGTCGAGGTCGTTCACGGTCCCTACTTGACTCATGTCAGCATCCTGACACACACTGGAGGTGTCAATGTACTGACACTCAATCAGGGAGGATCCCATGACCGTCACCGGACCCGACTTCGTCGCATTGCAGGTCCGCGACCTCGACCGCGCCGCTGACTTCTACACGGGGCGGCTCGGACTGCGCCGGCTTCCCGGCCCACCCGGCGCCGTCGTGTTCGACACCCAGCCCATCCCGTTTGCAGTCCGCGAGCCGCTGCCCGGGGTGGACCTCGACGCAGCTACCCCCCGACCCGGGGTCGGGGTGGCGCTGTGGTTGCACAGCGACGACACCCAAGCGCTGCACGACGCCCTGGCCGACGTCGGTGTGCCGATCTTGGTCGCCCCGTTCGACAGTCCGTTCGGCCGGGCCTTCACCTTCACCGACCTCGACGGATACGCCATCACCATCCACGACAAGCGCTGACAGCCGGGCTGCAGACCCGTCCGTGAGCCGCACGCCGAGGTCTCGGGCTGAGCTCTATGCCGCTATCCGCCGGGATCTGCGAGCCGGCAGGTCCGCCCGCGAGGTGCAGCGCACCCATCATGTGACGTGGCGGACGGTCAAAGCCGCTGAGGACTCGGCGTGGCCGGCGGCCCGGGCGGCCTACCCCGCCCGGGGCTCAAGGCTGGACCCGTTCAAGCCGGTGATCGAGGAGATGCTGGTGGCCGATTTGGACGCGCCGCGCAAGCAGCGGCACACCGCCACCCGGATCTTCGCCCGGCTGGTTGACGAGCACCAGCTGACCGGTGTCTCCTACGACACCGTCCGCGCCTACGTGAGGGAGCGGCGACCCGAGGTGCGGGCCGAGCATGGCCGCGGAGAGCCCGACGTGTTCGTCCCGCAAACCCACCTGCCCGGCCGGGAAAGTGAGGTCGACTTCGGGGAGATCACGGTGCGGCTACGCGGCGAGTTGGTCACCTGCCACCTGTTTTCGCTGCGCATGTCCTACAGCGGCAAAGCCGTCCACCGGGCGTCGGCCACCGGCGGGCAGGAGGCGTTCTTCGAAGGGCACGTGCACGCCTTCGCAGTACTCGGCGGCGTGCCTGCCGGGAAGATCCGCTACGACAACCTCAAGGCCGCGGTGGCACAGGTCATCGGCTTCTCGCGGCAGCGGGTCGAGACCGACCGGTGGGTCGCGTTCCGCTCCCACTTCGACGTCGACGCCTTCTACTGCCAGCCCGGGATCAAGGGCGCCCACGAGAAGGGCGGCGTCGAGGGCGACATCGGCTTCTTCCGCCGCAACCACCTCGTCCCCGTTCCCGAGGTCGACTCCATCGCGCAGCTCAACGAGTTGATCGACGGCTACGACACCGCCGACGACCACCGGCGCATCGGGCACCGGCTGCACACCGTCGGCGAGGCCTTCGCGGCGGAGAAGACCCTGCTCAAGCCACTGCCCCTCGAACCGTTCGAGACCGGGCTGTGGCTGACCCCACGGGTCGACCGCTACTCCCAGGTCACCGTCCGCTCCAACCGCTACTCGGTGCCCTCCCGGCTGACCCACCGCCCGGTCCGGGTGCTGCTCAACGCCTCCGACCTGACGATCTACGACGGTCGGACCCCGGTCGCCCACCACGAGCGGCTCCTCGGCAAGGGCGGCAGCCGGCTCGAACTGGATCACTACCTGGAGGCGCTGACCCGCAAGCCGGGCGCCTTGCCCGGGGCGACCGCGCTCGAGCAGGCCCGCGCCGCCGGCACCTTCACCCCCGCGCACGAAGCGTGGTGGGCCGCAGCCTGCAAAACCCACGGCGACACCGCCGGCACCCGCGCCCTGATCGAGGTCCTCTTGCTGCACCGCCACCTCCGTAGCGAGCAGGTCGTCGCCGGCATCCAGGCCGCGCTGCAGGCCGGCGCGTTCACCGCCGATGCCGTCGCCCTCGAAGCCCGCAAGGCCACCGACACCCACACCTCCTCCACCCTCAGCAGCTACGGCGGGTCGACCGACGGCAAGCCGGTCCAGGTGCGGTCGCTGACCGAGCAGCGGCTCACCCACCTCCCCTCGGACACCCGGCCGATGCCCACCGTCAGCGGCTACGACCAGCTGCTCGGACGCTCCAAGGAGACCTCATGACCACGACAACACCCGCGCGCCGTGGGTTGACCGAGCAAGCCGCCGACGCCGCCATCGACTCCGCCTGCCGCATGCTGCGACTGCCCACCATCCGCGGCCACTTCGGCGAGACCGCCGACGCCGCCGCCCGGCAACAGCAGTCCTACCGGGCGTTCCTCGCCGAGCTGCTGCTCGCCGAGTGCGACGACCGCGCCCGCCGCCGCTCCGAACGGCGAATCCGCGGCGCCGCCTTCCCGCGAGAGAAGTCGCTGCGTGCGTTCGACTACGACGCCAACCCCAACGTCGACCCCGCCGTCATCAACACCCTCGCCACCTGCGACTGGGTCCGCCGCGGGCAGCCCCTGTGCTTGATCGGTGACTCCGGTACCGGCAAGAGCCACCTGCTCATCGCCCTCGGCACCGAGGCCGCGATGGCCGGGCACCGGGTGAAGTACGTCCTGGCCACCAAGCTCGTCAACGAGCTCGTCGAAGCCGCCGACGAGATGACCCTCACCAAGACCATCGCCCGCTACGGCCGGGTCGACCTGCTTTGCATCGACGAGCTCGGCTACATGGCCCTCGACAAGCGTGGCGCCGAGTTGCTCTTCCAAGTCCTCACCGAGCGGGAAGAGAAGGCCTCCGTGGCGATCGCGTCCAACGAGGCCTTTAGCGGCTGGACCAAGACGTTCACCGACCCCCGCCTCTGCGCCGCCATCGTCGACCGGCTCACCTTCGGCGGCAACATCATCGAAACAGGCACCGACTCCTACCGCCTCGCCCACACCCTCACCCAGCAGCGCAGCCAGACCGAGAAGTGACTCCCACCTTCGCGCGCATCCCGGCCATCAAGACGGGTCGAGCGACTCCCGAGTTCGTCCGCAACCGACTCCCAAGATGACCCCCGGAGCTAGCCCGGAGATTTCACGGCGGTGAGCGTGCCGTGACGTGAAAAGTGCCCTTGAGCTGCGAGGATGTCGATTGTCTAGGCCGATATCCGCGTGGTTCGAAGGGCACTTCCCAGGTGAGTAAGCGTAGCGGTCCCTATCCCCTTGTCCGAGTCGACACCGCGGCAGTGCCCGCGGTCGCGCACGCGGGGGGTGTGCTGCTGACCCGGACCGCGACCACCTCCGGGCTGGTCGGGGCGTTGAGTGCGGCGCTGACGCCGTGGCGTAAGTCGCTGGCCCGGCATGACCCGGCCAAGGTGCTGCTCGATCTGGCGATCTCGCTGGTCCTGGGTGGGGACGCCTGCCGTGATGTGGCGCTCATCCGCTCCGAGCCGGGCCTGTATGGCCTGGTGGCCTCTGATGCCACGATCTCGCGCACGATCGCGGCCCTGGCCGGCGACGTGGCCGCCGTGGAGAAGGCCGTGGCCGCGGCCCGAACCGCGGCCCGCGCCCACGTGTGGCATCGGGCCGGAACCCATGCCCCGAACCACGCAGCCTCAGCAACCGATCCGCTGGTCATCGACCTTGACGCGACGCTGATCACGGCCCACTCCGAGAAGGAGAACGCCGCCGCCACGTTCAAACATGGCTACGGCTTCCACCCGCTGTGCGCCTTCCTCGACCACGGCAAGACGGGCACCGGCGAACCGCTCGGCATGCTGCTGCGAGCGGGGAACGCTGGGTCGAACACGGCCGCTGACCACATCGCCGTGACCAAGACGGCGCTGGCGGCGGTGCCCGGGATCAACCCCTCCCGGCCCGGCAAGAAAGTCTTGATCCGCACCGACGGCGCCGGTGGCACCCGGGAGTTCCTGACCTTCCTGGACCGGCGCGGCCTGTCGTACTCCATCGGGTACACCCTGCCCACCAGCACGCCCCAGCTGTACGCGCTGATCCCCGAGACCGCCTGGCAGGTCGCCCTCGACGCCGACGGCGACGTCCGGGACGGCGCGGCCGTCGTCGAGCTCACCGACCTCCTCGCGGCTAAGGGTCTCCTCACGGGGTACCCGGCCGGGATGCGGGTCATCGTCCGACGCGAACGACCCCACCCCGGCGCCCAACTCCGCTTCACCGACGTCGAGGGGTACCGGCTGACCGCTTTCGTCACCAACACGACCCGTGGGCAACTGGCCGACCTGGAACTACGCCACCGGCGCCGGGCCCGCTGCGAAGACCGGATCCGCATCGCCAAAGACACCGGCCTGACCAACCTGCCCCTGCAGGGCTTCGCCCAGAACCGAATCTGGCTCCTGATCGTGCAACTCGCGAACGACCTGATCGCGTGGATGGGCATGCTGGCCTTCACCAGCACCGATGCCCGCCGCTGGGAACCCAAGACGCTACGGCTGCGGCTCTTCACCATCGCAGCCACCCTGGCCCACACCGGTAGGCAACGCCTGCTCCACGTCAAGGTCACGGCGCCCTGGGCGGGACTCTTCACCACCGGATGGGACCGCCTCGCGATCCTGGCCCCGCCCTGAGCAACGCCACCACCCCGCCCCGACAACCCGCAACACAGCCCTCGTCCGTGGAAGACGACGCCCACCGGAAGCGCCGCCCCGGGACATTGTCATACCCACCGGCCAGAATCAGCCCCACCGAGGCGTCAACGACGGCCCGGCCCCCACCAGCAAGCCCCCATGCAACATCCGGGCTAGCCGGTCAAGATCAGCGTGGGTTACTGCACGAGCACGGTGGTGGTGGCGGCGTTGTCGATGGTGCTCAAAGCCTTGCCGCCGACGAACCAGAGCACTTCGAGGGCCCCGTCACGGGTGCGGGTGGCGGCCATGGCCTCGACGGCCCCGAGGCTCTTGGGGTGCAGTGTCCAGGTGGCGCCGGCGTCGGTGCTGGTAGCGAGCCGTGCGCTGGTGGTGATCACGACGATGGTGCTCTCGTCGGCCCAGGCAGCGAGCACGACCGTCTCCGGCGGGTGCAGCGAGGTCCAGGTTGCGCCGTTGTCGCTGCTGGCGAGTAGCCCTTGGGCGGTCGTGGCAAGCAGCCGGCCGGTGCGCGGCGAGGCTGCCAGGTTTCTCGGTTCGGCCGGGATGGCCCGGCCGGTCCAGGCCTTGCGGTCGGTGCTGGTGCGCAGGGCGCCGTCGAATCCGGTCACGTTGGTGGGTCCGACGGTCAGTGCGTGGAAGTCGGACTGTCCACCTCGGGACTGCTGCTGCCAGGTGCGTCCCCCGTCGGCGGAGGTGAGCAGCCCGACCGGTCGGGGAAGATTGACGCCAACGCCGGGGTGGCCGGAGGCGTAGAAGGTGCCGTCGGGACCGACGGCAAAGCCCATGAGGTCGATGACCGGGCCGGTTTGGAGCAGCTGGCCACCGACCTGACGAAACAGGCCTTCGTGGGTGGCCAGCAGCAGATCTCCGGTCTTGGGGTCGCGGGCGATGCCGTGCACATGGGTGATCGGGATGGGCGCCGTGGCCGGCTGCGAGACCGCGACTGATCTGGTCGGGGTGGACCCGGCCGGGGTCGTGACGGCCGTTTGGCTCGATGACGCTGCGGACTGCGGGGGCGTTGGGGTGCACGCCGCCAGGACGACCGCGGCGGAGGCGGTGACAGCGGCCATGACGACGACCGGACGAAGCCTGGACCTGGTCATCGGCGGTAGTTGAGGGCGATCATCATCCCCGCCTCGGCGTGGTAGATGTTGTGGCAGTGGATCATCCAGTCGCCCTTGTTGTCGGCGTCGAGGTCAATCGCGAGGGATTGCATGGGGGCCATCAGGACGGTGTCTTTGCGCAGCCCGGAGGGCAGCGCAAAGGTGTGCCCGTGCAAGTGCAACGGGTGGCTCATCATCGTCATGTTGGTGGCGTTGATCCGCAGCCGCTGCCCGGCGGTCACGGTGAGGGGTTCGTTCTTGCCGAACGGTGCCCCGTTGATGCCCCACTGGTATGGCTTCATCGACCCTTGCAAGGCGAGGTCGGCGTTGGCGTCCGGGGTCTTGGAAGGCAGCATCGAAGACGTGGCTGGCTGGAGCTGGGAGCCGATCAGGATCTGGCCGGACAGTTCGCTCGGGTTGGCGTTCGAGCCTGGGGCGGTGCCGGTGCCGGTGCGGACCAGGGCCAGGCCTTGACCATCGCTGGTCTTGCCGAACGGCCTGGCCACCAGCGGGAAGACGCCGTCGGTGAGGGTGACGATCGCGTCATAGCGTTCGCCCATCCCGATGTAGAACGCCGATACCTCGGCGGGTTGTACGGCGTGGCCGTCGGTGTGCGTGATCGTCATGGAGTGCCCGCCCAGGGCGACGGTGAAGATCGTGTCGGAGGCGGCGTTGATGACCCGTAGCCGGACCCGTTGACCGGGTTTGGCGGTCAAGACGTCGGGGTCGGTGGGTGGTTTGCCGTTGATCAGGAACAGCGGGTAGGTCACGTCACCGGCATCCCCCCACGGCGCAGCCCCCATCGACATCCCGCCCATGCCACCCATCGACCCGTGGTCCATGCCTCCCATGCCACCCATGCCCCCCATTCCGCCGGTTGCGGGGCCGCCGTCGGCGATGAGCTTAGTGAGGATGTCGTCGGGGCTGGTGCCGGTGCCGTCGATCCAATCATCAAGAACGAGGACCCATTCGGCGTCGTAGCCGCCCGGCTCGCGCGGGTCATCAATGATCATCGGTGCGTACAGGCCCCGGTCGAGCTGTACCCCGACGTGCGGGTGGAAGAAGTAGGTGCCGGGGTCGGGGGCGGTGAACTCGTACACGAACGTCCCGCCGGGCCTGACGGGGTCCTGAGTCAGACCCGGCACCCCGTCGGCGGCGTTACGCAGCCGAATGCCGTGCCAGTGGATGGTCGTGTCCGCCGGCAGCTGGTTGTTCAGAGTCAGGCGTAGGAGGTCACCAGCGGTTGCCCGCACGAGCGGTCCGGGCACGCTTCCGTCGTACCCCCACGTCGAGACGGTGCGCCCGGCCAGGTCGAGGGTGACCGGTTTGGGGGTCAACGTCTTGGTGACGACCTTCTGCCCAGGGGAGGGAGTGAGTGCTGTCGGAGATCCGAACGGCGTGGTCGGCATACCCGAGCCTGTCGTGGAGGCGGTGCATGCGGTCAATGCCGCGGCCGAGGCCACGCCCAAGGAGCCGAGTAGAACGGTGCGTCGGGAAAGCAGGGGGGAGGTCATGATGCCTTTCGCAGTGGATGACGGTGAGGGTTTCAGTGGCCGTCGACGATGAGGCGGCGCCGTTGTTCGTACTCCTCGGGGCTGATCTCGCCTCGGGCCAGACCCTCCTTGAGCAGAGTCAGCGGGTGCGGTCGCTCAGGGTCCTGCTGGGCGCGTCCAGCGGGCAGCAGATGCCGGACGACCAGCAGGACCGCGATCCAGAAGGCGAGGGTGCCGGCACCCATGACCAGCCACATCCACCAGCCCATCCCAGACCCGTTGCCCCACATCATGGCAATCTCCTCTGTCACGACCGAGCCGACTCAGCGCGGCTCCTCAGGTCCACAGTGCGCACGGCACCTCAAGGCTGAACGGTCGCGGGGTTGAGGTTTGACGAAGACCGACCTGGGATGAGGGCATCCGCACCAGCGGGTGGGCCACGACCGGCGACACTGGTCGGCGTGAGCACACCACCGCCGCCGACCAGAGTGCTGGTCATCGAGGACGAGAAGACCTTGGCAGGCATGATCGCCGCCTACCTGACCAACGCGGGATATCAGGCCACCGTGGTCCACAACGGCACCGACGGGGTCCTGGCGGCACGCGAGCAGAACCCTGACGTGGTGGTCCTGGACCTCGGCTTGCCGGGGCTAGAGGGGATCGAGGTATGCCGCCAGATCCGCACCTTCAGCGACTGCTACGTCCTGGTGGTCACGGCCCGCAAGGACGAGGTCGACACCCTCATCGGGCTGTCCGTGGGCGCGGATGACTACATCACCAAACCGTTCAGCATGCGCGAGCTCGTCGCCCGGGTTCAGACCGTCCTGCGCCGTCCCCGCACCGGACCCGCGATCGCCGATAACGCCGGCGACGAGCCGGCCCGGGTGTTCGGCCGACTACGCGTGGACCCGGCCGGTCAGCGGGTCCACCTGGACGGGACTGAGGTGGCCTTGACTCCCACCGAGCGGGATCTGCTCATGGTGTTGGCCCGGCGCCCGACCATGGCCTTCAGCCGCGCCCAACTGATCCAGGACGTCTGGGGGCCTGACTGGTTCGGCGACGAACACCTTGTCGACGTCCACATCGCCCACCTGCGGCGAAAGCTCGGCGACGACCCCGAGACCGGCCGCTACATCACCACGGTGCGCGGTGTCGGCTACCGGATGGGGCCAGGATGAGCCCCCTTCGCCGCCGGCCCTCACGAGGCCTGGCCGCCCGGCTGCTGGCCGGACAATCAGTCGTCCTGGTCGCCGGCGCGCTCACCGTCGGGTTGGTCGCCGCGGTCGTCGGGCCGCCGATCTTCCACCAGCACCTGCTGGAAGCCGGACACCAGCAGAACTCCCCCGAACTGGTGCACATCGAGATGGCCTACCGGGATGCCTCGCTCATCGCGGTCGGTGTCGGCCTGGTCATCTCCCTGATCGCTGCCGGGATCGTCACCTGGGTGCTCGCCCGACGTTTACGTCGCCCCCTTGAACAGCTCACCGCGGCCGCCAGGGACTTGAGCCGAGGCCACTACGCGACCCGGGTTCCGGACGTGGCCTCCGGCACCGAGCTAGACACCCTCGCCAGCGCGTTCAACACCATGGCAGCTCGGCTCGACAGCGTCGAGGACACCCGGCGACGGATGCTGTCCGACCTGGCCCACGAGCTGCGCACCCCGGTCGCCACGATCAGCGCCTATCACGAGGGATTGCACGACGGGATCGCCCAGCTCGGGCCCGAGTCCCGGTCCGTGCTGACAGAGCAGACCCAACGCCTAGCCCGGCTGGCCGACGACATCGATGACGTCTCCACCGCGGAGGAAGGACGACTGAACCTCCAACTAGCGACAACCGCCGTCGCAGACTTGTTGTGGTCGGCCCATGAGAATCTACGCGATCAGTACGCCGATGCCGGCGTCAACCTCGTCATCGACGCCGGCGACGCGGCCGGGCAGAGCGTGCGCGTCGATCGATCCCGGATCGGACAGGTCCTGACCAACCTACTGACCAACGCCCTGCGCCACACCCACCCAGGGGGAACAGTGTCCCTCAGCGCCCAGCGGGTCGACGAGCAGGTGATCATCAGGGTCGCCGACGACGGGGACGGCATGAGCGCCGAACAGCTCGAGCACGCTTTCGAGAGGTTCTATCGCGGCGACGCCGCACGCACCCGCGACCGCACCGGCACCGGAATCGGATTGACCATCAGCCGCGCCATTGTCGACGCACACGGTGGGTTCATCACGGCGACTAGCCCCGGAGCGGGCTGTGGAACTGCCCTGGTGATCGAGTTGCCGGTCCCCAGGTGAGTCCACGTCTCAGCCGCCAAGGACGAGGCAGGCCGCCCGAAAGGCGCCCCGAGGGGTGGAGGCCGTTGTAGCTGCAAACAACAACGGCGCGCGGCGGCGGCCTGCAGCTCACTCGACCGGCATGACGCCATGTTCCTGAAGTTCTGCCACCTGAACGTGCTGCAACCGCGCAACCGTCTTGCAGGATCCGCTGGATCTCAACAGCAGGCGAGCTATCCCGGCGTGCTGGTAGGGGTGTCGCTGAGGTTGCCGATGCGCCAGATCTCGAAGATGTGGTGGGTGGGTCCGCTGGCGTAGGAGAACTGACCGATGCCAGTGTTTGTGCCTTGGGCTTCGATCGTGGTCTTGCTGGCGGGATCCCAGACGATCATGACGTGGCCGATCTGGTTGGGGCCGAGGTAGGAGTCCCAGAAGATCAGGTCTCCCGGGCGTTCTTGGCCGGCAGCGACACGGTAGCCGTTGCCGGCGGCGAGCCAATCACGTTGCGCGCCGGCGGTTCTGGGGATGGTGATGCCGATCTGGGCGAAGGCGGCGCGGGTGAATCCTGAGCAGTCGTAGGCGTCGGGCCCGTTGGCACCGAACACGTAGGGTTTGCCGATCTGGGCTTTGGCCCACGTCAGCATCGCGGCGACGCGTTCGCCTGTCAGGGGCGGCAGGTTGGGGTTGCCGTTGCCGCCGGGGCTGCAGTCGCTGGGGTCGCCCAGGATAGTTCCGCCGCCGTAGGCCTGGGCGTAGTACAGGACATCGTTCACGTACCAGGTGGCGTGGTTGTAGCCGAAGATCGCGGTGCGGACGCCGGCTTCACCACCGGTGGAGACCCCCAGTTTGGTGAGGTAGTTTGCGGCGGTGTAGATCGAGTCGGCGTCGTTGGTGATGATGGCGCGGCCGTCTCCGTCGCCGTCGACGCCGTACGTGGCCCAGGTCGCGGGCATGAACTGCATCAGACCTTGGGCGCCGGCGCTGGAGACGGCCTTGGTGCGGCCGTGTCCGGTTTCTTCCATCCCGATTCCGGCCAGCAGCGTCCACGGCAGCTTGTACCGGACGGCCGCAGCCACGTATAGGGTCTTGATGTTCTCGGGGATGGGCAGGGCGGGGTTGGTCAGGGACGCACTGCGGTCGGGGCCGGGAGCGGGCAGGGCGAACCCGATCCCGCCTTCGACGTCGGTTGGCACGGTACCTGCGGTGGGTGGGGGTGAGGGGGCGACGGCTTGACCGGTGAGGGGGGCGCCGTGGGCGAGCATGAACGGGATCGGGTCGATCGGGGTGCCGTTCTGCCGCAGCTCGAAGTGCAGGTGGTTGCCCGTCGATGCGCCGGTGGATCCTTCGACCCCCAGAGGTCGGCCCATTGCGACCGTGGCGCCGACGGCGATGCCGGGGTTGATGCTGGCCATGTGCCCGTACAGGCTTTGCAGACCCCCGCCGTGGTCGATGATCACGGCGTTGCCGTACCCGCCGAGCGGTCCGGCGTGGCTGATCGTGCCAGCGGCGGCCGCCACGACGGGCCCGGGTCCGGGCAGGGAGGCGAGGTCTTGCCCTGCGTGCAGTTGCCATCGCAGGTAGACCGGGTCATACCGTTGCCCGAAACCACTGGTCAGGGCGTACGCCTGAGCAAACGGCGGCCGCCAGGCGCCGGTGGCGGGGATCGCGGCGCTGCTGCATTCGGTGGCGCGGATCTGTTCGGCCACGGCGGGGGTTTGTGCGCTGACCAGGAAGGCTGCAGCGAACAGCGGCACGAACAGCAGCACCAACAGGGAGCCCAGGACAGCGGCAATCTTCTTCATCGCGGTGGCGTCTTCAGGCGGCGGTGGCGATGGCTTCGTTGGTGAAGGTCAGTTCCCGCTCGAGCGGGTGCAGGACGGTTTGGACCTTGTAGGTCTGCTCGCCCACGCACCACAGAGCGCGGCCCTTGGATTGCATGGCCCACCCGGTGATCAGGTCGCGGGCCATCGGACCTAGCCCGAGCATGGTGTCGAGGTCTTCAGCGACGCCAGCGCGTTGCCCGTGCAGGATCTTGATGTCGGCCAGGTGCAGCAGGTCTTTGGCGATGGTGGCCGCCTGGGAGCCGACGTCCCCGGCTGAGAGCAGGTCGGAGGGTTTGTGGGCGACGGCGAACTGGATGTCACCGCCCATCCCGGCGCAGCCACGGGACAGCCGTAGGTCGGCGTCGAAGGACTTGACCGCTTCGGGGCCGAGCCGCAGCTGTTTCCAGGACTCATCTCGCACCACGATGCGCAGGTCGCCGGGTTCGGCCATCTCCCGCATCCCCCGACCCCAACTGTTGAGGCAGGTCAGGGCGATCCCGACGGCGTCATCACCCAGGGGTTCCAGCCGGGACAGGGACAGCGATTGGATCGGGGCGGCCCAGTCCACCTCGATGGTGGTGTAGTCGTCGAACAGGCCAGCCAGAGGCCCGTTCACCAGCTGCCCCAACGCGTCGCGCAGCAACCGGGTTTCGTCCAGGAAGTGCCGCGCCGTGGCGTAGCGGCATTGCTCGATCAGGGCTGGGCTGGGGTTGTCCAGCAGGTGCCACAGCTGCGGGATGGTGGTCTCCCGCAGGTGGGTGGCGGCCTGGCCGTACCCGGTGAGGTCTTGCAGACCGGCCATGACGACACGGTCCTCGGTGGGACCGAAGGGGACGTGCACGGTGCCGATCCGCTGAGAGCCGACCAGTCCGCGGACCAGGGTGAGCCAGCGGCCGAAGATGATCGCGGCGCGGCTGGTGGCCTGCTCCGGGGACAGGCCGTCCCAACCTTGGATGAGCGGACCGAACGCCAGGGGGTTGATCCGAGCAGGCATGCCCGGGCCGATCACGAACGGCTCCACGCCCAGCGCACGGGCCAGGCGCTCGTATTCGTCCTTGGGGTCACCCAGGATGAAAGTGCGGTACCCGAAGTCCATCATGCGCAGGCAGAACGCTTTGGTGGTGGCCGACTTACCCGTGCCGGGTTTGCCGAAGGAGAAGATGTTGGGGTTGGTGACCGGCACGTCGTCGCGCAGCACCCACCCCAGCGGGTCGCAGTAGAACGATCCGCCCGAGAGCATGTCGATGCCCATCTGGGCCCCGGTGGGGGGTAGTCCGGGGGTGGCGATGAACGGCCACCACACGGGGGCTTGGTCGGAGGTCATGCGGTAGGTGGCTACCGGGGCGGTTGCAGGGGCCCACCCGGCGTCCACGCGGCGGGGGCCGCCGCGGGGGACATGGTGGAACGGTTTGGGTTCACGGGCAGCCTTGACCGGTGTGGGGACGGTGGGCAGATCGTGGCCGAAGTCGGCCAGCAACGCCGAGATGTCCCGGCCGCGTCGGGCTGTTCGGGCGGCTCGGCGGTTCATGAGTCGCCCTTGCGGGTCAGGCTGATGCCCAACGGGATCGTCGAGGCCGCGAACGCGCTGTCTTGGGACAGGTCCAAGCGAAGCGGAGCGAACCCGGCGCGCCGGACGGCGGCGTCCAGGCGTCGCCCGTATTCGGCGATCCGGTAGGTCTTGGGGACGGTGACCGTGCACACCGCGTAGGGACGGGTCAGGGAGTTGCCGCGGGCCAGTTTGCGGTCCAGGCCGCGGACCTTCTCGGCCTCGTCCCTGGCGCGGGTGCGCATCTTGACCTTGGCTTTGGTGCGCAGCTCCTCCCCCAGGTCGGCCGCCCACTCGCTGGTGGCCGAGGCCCGGTCAGCGGCGGAGGAAGCCAGGATCGGGAACGCCACGAGATAGGAGCGACGCTCCCCCGGCTCGGTAGGAGTCAACACCGGGGCAAGCGCGCCCATCATCGCCCCTTTCACCGGCAACTTGATGGTGGCGGACACCGAGTTCCAGGCGTCGTGGGAGTAGTGCCGTGCGACGGGGTCGGCGCCGGAGGGACCGGCCATCGCCCAGGGGACCTCAGCGTTGACGCCCGGGTCGTGTTCGGCGGCGGCCAGGGCATCGATGATCCCTGCGCGGTCGGCCGGGGCGAATCCGGTGCGGGCGGCCAGCGCCAGTTGAGGGCTCGTCAACCACGTCACCTCGGTCATACCCATCCCACCCCGCAGCTGGGCTTCGACCTCGCTCATCGCCCCGTACAGCACCCGGGCACGTCCCTCCAGGCCGCCACCGGACTCGCGGGCGTCCCTACCGATACGGGTCTCGGGGACCACGATCGTCACGAACGCTTCACAGCGGACGCTGGCCTGGGTCAGGCGTGCCTGGAGCTCGTCGTTGATCCGCCGTGCCGCATGCGGGGCGGCGTCGCGGCGGTGACGGGCCAGCCACTGGTCGCGTTCGGCGCCGTCCTCGGGCACGGTGCGCACAACGAACAAGATCTCGTCGATCAGCTCGGTCCGGGATGCCAGATCCAACAGCTCGGACAGGCCCTTGCCCAAGCGAGCCCGCTCGTCGGCCTCTTTCATCCCGATCCCCGGGTGGACGACAGCGGCCGTCACCGCCCAGGTCCGGGCGCGGTGGTCGGCGATGATCGCCACCCGCTCCTGGTGGGGTCCCTGTGGTGGTCCGTCGTGGATGGTGACCCCGGCCAGGACCCCGGGAAGATCGACCTCATCCAGGGCGGCGGCTTGACCCTTGCCGGCTTTGGCGCGGAACCGGGCCCACCCCATCAAGCTGCCGACGGCGTACACCAGCCACGCCCAGAACCACCCCGTGGCTGAGCGTCCGCGGACCGGGACGACGGCCACTGCGGACACCAGCGCCCACAGGAGCAGGAACAGGCCGGCGCTGGCCCACGCGCCGGATTGGATCGCCCAGAACATCGGCAGGCTCGACAGCCCGACGGTGGCCAGTTGGGGGCCGGACAGCCCGAAGAACCAGCCGATTCTTGCGCGGGTGTAGTCGCTGTAAATAGCGGTCATATCGTTGCCTCTTTCCTGGTCACAGCACGACGGCGGCAGCCTCGGCCCCACTGGCCCCACCGGCCGCGGCGCCAGCACCTGCGGGCGCGGGTGAGCCGCCGCCTGCCGGGGCTCCTTGACCTCCTCCGACGTTGGGTGCGCCCGCCGGTGGCGGCGGTGAGGGTGGGGACGGTGGCGTCGCCGGGGTCCCCGATCCGTTGGTGTCGGGGTTGTCGTTGTCGCTGGGGCCGCTGCTGGACCCGCGGGAACCTCCGCGGCGGGTGGTGGTGAAGTCGGGGATGTAGGACGGCGATCCGACCCCCATCTGATTGGTCAGATCCGCACCGATGGCAGCAGCGCGCGTGGCGGTGTTACCGGCCATCTGCATACCGGCAGCCACCCCCGCCCCGATCGGGCCCAGGGCCGACAGCGCGGACCCCATCCCGGAGCGGAACCGGGATCCGGTGGCGTCCTCACCGGCGCTCTCGGCTTGAGAGCGGCCGCTGGCGTCACTGGTGGACGCCGCATCCGAGGTGTCGGAGGCGCCACCGTCGCCGCGCAGCAGCCCGGACAAGCCACCCTGGGCGTCCAGGCCGCGGCGCATCGCCGCTCCCGAGCTGGTGCCCGGGTCCACGAACGCCAGCAACTTGAACAGGGCAAGGGGGGTGAAGCAGCCGATGAGGATGAGCAGGACGCCGGGAACGGCGGTGCCGACGGCTTTGGCCAGGTCCTCGGTCATCCCAGTGACCACCCCTGAGGTCATCTGCACACCCACCCCCAGGACCATCGCCATCACCACCGGAGTGAACGCGGCGGCGATGAACCAGCGCAGGGACTTCCAGAACCAGAACCGGCCGACCTCGGAGACCAGTCCGGCGGCGCTGACCGGGGCGGTCGCGGCCAGGATCATCAGAGCACCGGCGCGGGTGAGCATGACCAGGGCGTGCCCGATCGCGGCGAACACCAGGAAGATGCCCATCACCCCCAGCACGGTGGCGATGGTGCCGTCGGTGATGTCCTTGGTGGAGAACCCGGCGAAGGGTTGCCACGCAGACATCGCGTCGACGTGCAGTAACCCTTGCAGTAGTGCGCGCGTTAGTCCACCGCAGGCGGCAAGGATGGCCACGGCCATCCCGATCCAGGCGGCCCAGACCATCACGAACTGAGCTGACCCGATCACGGCTCGGGCCAGTGATGCGCCATCGCGCCGGAACGCCGCGATCCCGAGTTGGATCATCAGCATCATCAGCAGCAGGGCCCCGGCGATCCAGAATGTGGCCTGGTACACCGCGCGACCGGGGCCGCCTTCGGCCAGGTCGGGGGTCAAGAACGCGTCTTCGATGTTCAGGACCAGTTTCAGCAGCCACAGCCCGGCGTTCCACAGCCCGAGCATCGCGGCAGTCCAGGCGTCGGCGGCGACCTTCCCAGCGGCGTTGCCGAGGTAGGTAAACGGGTTGAGGTGGTCCCACCAGTCATCGGCCGGTAGGACGACCAGCGCAGCGGCCGGCGCGAGGGCTAGGGGCGTCTTCATCCTTGATCTCCGCTGGTCCAGGTGCGCCAGCCGGCGCGGATGGCCACCGTCGTCCCGGGCCAGGTGGAAGGGGCCCGCGCCGGGGGGGCGCCGGGGCCGATCATCCAGCGAGCCGAGCTGGCGTCCCAGGCCATCCGTTCGCAGTGGCCGTAGCCGATGGCGGCGTCGGCGCTGGCGGTGGCGCGCACGTGCAGCAGGACGCAGGCCAGCACCCAGTCGGGGCCGTCGACGCCTTTGATCTGGGCGCCGGCCGGTGTCGCCACGACCGTGGTCGTGACTGCCTTGGCTTGTCCCGGGCTGTTCTTGCCGAGGAAGGCGACCACGTTGGCGGTCATCTCCCATTCCTGCGCCCCGACGCCGCCGGGCAGGGCCCAGGCGTCGTACACCTGGTGTGCGGCAGGGATCGACATCGACTGCAGCACCGTGGTTTCGATCGCGGCCAGCTGACCGACCGCACCCTGGGGCGTGTGCGGGAACCCGGTGGGTACCTGGGCTGGGCCGGCGCCGGTGGCCGGCGGGATGGTGATGGCCTCGGCCGGTGTGGTGGCCTGTTCGCCCCCACGGGCGTCCTGGGGACCGGCGGTGTACATCGCCGCGGCCGCGATCTGATCACGCCCAGCCGGGTGGGGGATGTCCAGCGATGCCGGGGAGGAGCCGGTAGCGGGGTGGGCCGCGGTGCCGACGGCGACGTACACCGCGTAGCCCAGCCCGAGCAGGGCAGCCAACGCTGCGGCGGCCACCGCGGTCAGGGTGGCCAGCAGGCGGCGGCGATCCCAGGCGCCCTGAGCAGGTATAGCGGTGGCGTCGAATCTGGCCATCAGACGCAGCCCGTGCCCGTCATGGCCTTGACCACGCCCGGCAGGACCATGTATCCGATCCCGGCCATGAAGATCACCACGATGGAGACCACGCCTGCTTTCGAGGCGTGCGGCATCGAGAAGATCCGTCCCGCCACGATCGCGCCGATGCCGACGGCGACACCGACGATGAACAGGGCCAGCGTTCCCCACAGGACGTACCCAGTCAGCTGGTCCGCATAGACCTGAGCCCCGGGAGGGGCCACCGGGCAGACGGCGGCAGGCGGCGCAGCGGTGATGAGGTTCATCGACTACTTCCCTTCATGGGTGGTGTGAGCTCTGCGTGGTTCAGCAGGCGTGCTGCGCAGCTGATCAAGGGCGCAGGTAGTGGGGTGGAGTCCAGGCCTCGCACAGCCAGGCCGGCATCGTGGGGCACCTCCAGCAGGTCACCGCGTGCGTCGATCGCGGCGCTCAGATGGCCCAGGGCGCCGCTGACTTCACGCGGCCAGCGGCGGCGTCTCGAGCCGAGGACGCCAGCCACGATGCGGGCCTGGGGCAGCAGCGCTGCGGCCGACTCCAGGCGTCGCAGGCCTGGCACGGTTGCGACGGTCAGGACGATCACCGTGGGGGCGGCAAGGAGGTGTTCGCTCAGCCAGCTGGGGCCGGTCAGGACCTGTCCCAACTCCCAGCCGATGTCCACCACGGTCGGAAGGTCAGACTCGGTGGGCAGGGGCACCTCGCCGGGACACATGAGGACCTGGTTGCAGCGTTCGATCAACACGTCCTCGCGGCGGCCCTGGAGCCAGCCGCTGGGGTGCGCTCCCAGCTCGGCGGTTGCCGCCGCGGACAACCCTGAAGCGGTCAGGGTGGCGCATTCGATCAGGCGTGAGGGGCCGCCGGCTGCGGTGGCCACGGCCAGCGCGGTGGTCGATGCCCCGCATGATCCGGTGGCGCCGAGGACCGCGACCGTAGGTCCGGACGGTGTCCACGAGGTGCTGCAGGGCGCTTGGGGTGTGTGGGCGCGGCGGGGCCGGAACTGGCCTTCTTGGACGGCGTGCCAGGCTCGACGCAGCTCGGCAACGCTGACCGCGGACCGGGTGGCGGTGCTCGTCTGCGCGTTCATCGTGGCCGCCGGTTGAGCTCGATCCCAGCGGTGCGGCGCGCCTCCAGCNCAGCGCGGACCTGGGCCGCGGGCAGGGTGGCCAGCATCTCTTTGGCGGCTTGGGCGGCTTTGATGCGGTCCAGGCAACCGGCCAGGTCGGCGATCGCGGCGCTTTCGCCGTTCACGTCAGCCAGGAGCTGCTCGACTTGCTGATTCGTCATGCTCGTCATCACCTCGTCGCCTAAAGCGCCGGGACCGCGCCGGGTGGTCATCTCACGGCGGGTTTGGTGGTTCACGCCGGGATCGGGCATGACCGGCTCAGGACGTCCAGGGTCTTGGCGGCACGCCGTCGCACCGTCCGCGCCGACACGCCCAGATCGGCCGCCACTGCCTGCGAAGCGGTAGGAGTCATCAGCCCCTGCTGGCCCCGGCGGGAGCCTCGGGTGCCTCCGGCGTCGGCTGCCTCGGCCAGGCGCAGGAGCAGGGCGCAGTCGTGGGTGGTCACAAGTCCCTGATGGATGGCCTCGGCGAGGACGTCGACCAGGTCACGGGCGGCCTGGTCGACGTCCTCGGGGGCCAGGGAAAGGTGGTTCCACAGCAACGCGTCTGGACCCACGGGCCGAGTTCGGTACCAGGTCAGGTCGCTGGCGCGAAGGTGCTCACCGACACCCAAGTCTCGAAGGACGCCTTTGCGGGTGTTCGCCAGGATGTTCGCGGCCACCTTGTGACCGCGCTGCCAGCCGAAGGTGCGCGCTTCCATCCACAGTTGGCCGGCGACGACCTCGTCGATGCGGGGGGTCAGGGTCCGCAACCGGTGGGCGATGACGCTGGCGCCTGGCACCAGCAGCCACACCAGCGCACCCGCGGCAGCCAGGTCGTCCCCGCCAGTGGGTGAGCCCAGCTTGGCCAGGGCCAGCAGGACACGGTCAGCCTGTGCCGGGTCGGCGGCGGCGGCGATCCACGCCGGCAGGTCCATCAGGTCGTCGGTCACCGCGAGTCGATCGTCGACAGCCGCCCATTGTGCCCACCGGAGGCGGGCCAGGCCGAGAAGATCGGTGTCGGGGTCGGTGAGACCGAGTTGGGTTGCGACGCTCATCGCCAGTTCCTTTCGCCGTAGCAACACGGCGTAAAGGTGGCGATCGGTCGTACCCGACTGCGTCCCTACAGGGTGCGTCCCCCCACGCTTTGCGGTGGGGGGACGCAACCGCTTTGGTGACGTTTGTCCTGGTCAGGATGCGTCCCTGAACTTTTCGAAGAATTTTCGCCAGGCCCCTTGCGGAGGTGCTCCGCTGATTTCGGGCTATCGTTCATTGCCTTCGAAAACGCCAAGAAACACCGCTGCGGCCGAGCACCTCGGCGGAGGGACCGGATCGACCCGAACTCGGACGCCAACCGCGCCTAGCTCACCGCCCGCATCACGGGCTTCACACGACAAGGAGCATCAGACCCGCAGGTCAGAACGGGCCGGAATAGAACTTCGCGGAGCTGGCCATTGCGCGATACATGCCTGCTTGCCATCCGTTCGGCTCATTGCGCTCGCGCGATCGGGCTTCTCGCTCCAGGTGGGTTCCCACGCCCTTGGCGCCGTCTTTAGCCAGTAGTTCGGCGAGTGAGTAACGGATGCTCTCCAGTTCGTTTGCCGCCTGCGAGGCGTAGAGCTCGTCCAGGTTGAAGAAGTGGAAGTGATGACGAACCCGCTGGAACCTCGTGGGGGACCACGCGGCCGGCTGCAGCGGCTCGAAGAGGAACGCGTAGCCGCCGCCAACCTCGACGATCTCGCAGTTCAACCACACCTCGGTGCCGAGGTCGTCGACGTAAGGGTGAAGCAGCTCTTCGTCGCGGCGAGTCGGTTGGAACTCTCCTTTGCGGTGGTTGCACACCCAGCAGCAGGGCACAAGGTTCATGGGGTGGATGGCCAAGCTGGTGTGGGGATTCTTGGGCCAATAGTGATCCAGGGTTCCTACGGTCCGTGGTCCGCAGAGCGGGCACCGACCTCGCGCCCTGACCTTGATCTGGTCGTACGTCGCATGAGCGGGACCGTCCTTGGCAGCGAAACGGTTCTTATAGTGCCGCGCCATCTCGTCCTGGGTGACAGCTCTCAGTGTGAAGTGTTCCTCCAGTGACAATTGGCCAGCGGCAAGAGCTGCGATGTAGCGCTTGGAGTCGTGCTCGATCTCAGCGGTGGCGTCGATGAAGCGTGCTTTGGCGTCCTTGCTCCGCATCTTCGAGATCGACGACTTGTAGACGCTGACCGCCGACTGCTCAGGTGCTCCCAGGAATCTCACTCCTGCTCCCGTCGGCGGTCACGGCGTGCAAAGTGCCCGCGGAGTACGGCGGCCGCCTCGCCGCCGAGCTGGTTGTCGAAGGCCTCCGCCGCCTCGTCATAGGATCGCGCGTGTTGCGCCTTAGCCGCGAGGAGGGCGTAGAAGCCAGTGGAGGTGACCTCGAGTCCAAAGACCTCGCGAGTGAGCGTGCCGACGTTCTCGCCGAAGGTCTCCAGAGAGGGCTCGAAGACCTCGCGCGCCGATCCTGAGCGTTCGATGATTCGCACGCAGGTGGCCGGTACTTCCTGAAGAACGACGGGTGAGTGGGTAGCGACGACGGCGATGCCGTTACGGTCGGTCAACAGGTCCGACAGTGCTCGGACGAAGGCCGAGAGCAGGGGCGGGTGCAGGTGGGACTCGGGCTCGTCGAGGAGCACTAGCGTGCGCTCATCGACCTTCTCCACGAGTTTGGTCATGGTCAGCAGCACGATGCTGTGGCCCGAGCTAAGGTCGCGGAAACGGTCGAAGGCTTGGGTGCGTCGTACCTGAGCGTCGTCGTCACCCAGATCGTCTCTCCGATCTACCAAGAGGTGTAGCTCGGACTCAGCGAAGTTGGGGTCGCTGCTGAGAGCTTCCATGGCACGCAGCCAACGTCTGCGACGTGCACCTTCAGTGCAGCGTCGCAGCGAGGAGACGAACTCCTCGGCCAAGTCGTCCGCGTCCTTGGTGGTCGGACGCTGTCCGTCGACGGGTTCGCGGCGGAGGCCGACATAGGAGTACTTGATGTGGTGACCCTTCGTTGCTGCTTCCGGCAGGGGGTCGAAAGGATCGAATGCGCTGAACGTCACCGACACCACGTTCGCGATGTCGTTCGCGGTGGCCTCGTCCTCTCCGATCAGGAATCGACCGACATGCTGCCCTGCCTCGCGTTGCCCCAATAGCGCCGAACCCATGCCATGTAGGAGGCGCGTCTTGCCGGCACCGTTGCGGCCGATCACCACATGGATGTTCGTCGGAGGCAATACGTCTGGGGTCACGTGGAAGTCCAGCTTGTCATGCGTGTCGCCATCGCTCAGGGGCCAGCGATAGCTGAACGAGTACGGCGTGAGTGGAACTAGGCCGTGCGCTAGGCGCTGGAGACGGCCGGTCACGGCGGCGGCCGATAGCTCTCGCAACAACGACACCCGTGTCACCGGCTCGTCACGGATTTGCTCGAAGATCTCGTTGTTGTAGGCGACGTCGCGCAGCGCCCGCATCACCGTTCTCCCGATGTCGGGTAGGCCGCGCAGGCGCGTGTAGTAGTCGTCGTCCTGGCCAACGGAGAAGAGGTCGTCGCCAAGCTCTTCGAACCGATCCGGAAGGTCGGGGCTGAGCTGGTCCTCGGCCCATCCGCGGCCGCCGATCTTGACGTTCCCTATCTCGTGCTGGGTGCCGTCGGCTGCAAGGTATGTCAGGTAGAACTGTGTCTTGAAGTGGTAGTCGTCCCATCGGTCGGTCGTCAAGTAGCAGATGCCTCGGCGACTGTCCCGATTTGGGAACTTACGTGGGCCAAGCACAACGAATTCCACGCCAGATCTCCTCGTCTCGTGGCCCTGAGTAGTTCGCTGCACGCTATGCGTCGGGCAGTCGTTTCAGCGGTCAATTCATCGCGCCCCGCGCAAGGCGGTAGGACCCGGACCGTGACGCGGGTGGGGGGTCTCCTGGGCGGATCGGGTGGCTTGGCGCCAGTCCCGTGCCCACCACCCGATCAGGAGGCTTCCGGTCACGAACATCACCAGGGCTGCGGCGGCGAGAACAGTCATGAGGTCATCATGCGCATCGGGCGGCCTGAGCATGGACCGTCATCCACAGGCCCCGGCCCTGCGCGGCTGTGTCAACTGGCGACCTTGCCGGGGGTAAGCCACTGGTTCACGGTCAGGATCTGTTCGGTGCGCTCGGCCAGCTCCGGCGGGGGGCCGTCGTCGTCGGTGCGGTCGCAGATCTGCTCGCGGACGATCTGTTCGGCTTCCCGGTGTTGCCCGGCGGCTTTGGCAACCAAGGCCATGTTCAAGAAGGCCACCTCGTCGTCGGGGGCGGCGAGTAGGGCTGTCTCGGCGGCGAGCCGGGCGCCGGCGATGTCACCGAGGGCGAGGTCATGAGTCACCACGATTTGGGCGATGTCGACGATGGCGCACACCAGGTGGTGGTCCAGCCGGTCACCCTCGAACAGCCAGGCCCACCCTTGCTTGCGGAGTTGGTCGAGGGGCCTCCCGTTGACCAATCGCAGCGCGGTGCGCAGGTCCTCGATTCCGTCGGCGCCCCGGGCTTGCCCACGTGCTCGCAGCCGGAACATCAGATGGGCGTCGACCAGAACGCTGTTGAGCTCGTACAGCGGGACGCCGCGGGTTTGCGCGGACGGGGCCTCGGGAGCGTGCGGCAGATACAGAGCGCCGGTGTGAGGGTGCTTCCCCAGCCAAAGGCGGATGGTGCGGGCGTACTCGCGGGCTTTGCCGGGGGTGAGGTTGAAGACGGACGCCAGCTCCTCGGGGGGAACCCCGTGCGGTCTGAGAGCCAGGTAGGCGAGCATCTCGGTGAAGTACGGCTTGCGGCTGGGGAGCGGCTCTCCGTGGGCGCGGGCGCCGACCGGGCCGATCAACGACAGCCGAGGCAGGAGACAGTCGGGATCGAACCAGGCCGCCACGTCGTCATCGAGGCTGGGGTCGGCTTCCTGTAGCTGAACACGAGTGGTGTCGGTGACCACCGGGGCCAGCGCCTGCAGGTCTTCCACGGTGGTGGCGCCAGTGGCCACGTAGATCTGGTCGTCCTCAGCAAGGAGGCTGCTGGCTGGCTCCCCGATCGTGCTGGACTCGACTGTTCGCGGTAGGACGTGCTCGGCGCGCAGTGACCCGGCCAAATCGACCATGGATCGCCACCCTTCAGTGGCGCTGTCATCGACGGGTGTAGGCACATCGGGGGGGTTGTCGCCCGCGGCGACCGAGAGCAGGGCAGCGCAGCCTTGTGCTTCCTCGCTGGTCAGCCCGGCTGCGACCAAGTCCAGCCCGACGCTGGGCACCAAGAGGCGGCCGTGCTCACTCACGTGCATCGTGACCACCCCGGACGGGTCGTCCTCGCCGGTGATGACGACCGCCGTACCGGTCTGACCACCGTGGTGGCCTAGCAGGTCGATCAACTGAACCAGCTCGGGACAGTCGCTGGTGGTTCTGTCGATGAGGAGCATCCGGGCGCCCCAGGAGTCCGAGCCAGCCTGGGCGGCGCGAGCGGTACTCACCGGCAAGTCCAAACGACTAGACCGGTCGACGACGGCCACCGCGTCGGTCAGGACGTCGGCCGCCAGGCGGGGCGCGTCGATGACGGGGTGGACGGACAGGCGGCCGGGGTTGATGGGCTCCAGTTCCTGCCCCACCTCGATGCAGTCCAGCCGAACCGCGCTCGACCATGGGTTCACGGCGATCTCGGCAGCGACGCTACGCGCCAGGTCCGCAGCGTAGGTGGCATCGCCAGTGATGGCCACCACCCCGAGGTCTTCGAGGTTGAACAGCCAGACCGAGCCGTCGTCGTCGACGCCGATGGTGACCAACAGCGGGAATGGGGCGGGGTGATCGGGTCGAGGCTGCCCGATCGAGTCCGGATCCGTGCCGGTCGGCATGCTCCACCGCAGCCGGTCCTCATCGCCTTGCCAGGGCCCGGGCAGCGTGGCGGCATGGCTCAAGTGCAGGGTGATCGCATCGGCGTGCAAGGCCACGGCAGCCACATCAGGCAGGTGCGCTTCGCCGGCCGCGTAGACGCCGGCCAGTCTGCGCAGTGCGTCGTCCAGGAACTCTACGGTCGGGCCGGCGGTGCGCCCCAGGGTCATCACGGTCTTTTCGACGGGGGCCAGCACCGGGTCGGGGGCGGTGATGCTGCGTCCGGGTCGACGGTTGCGGAACTGTGTGCGGCGCCGAGCTCGTAGCGCCAGCATCATCCCTCCCGCTAACACGGCACCTGCCCCGGTTAGTCCGGCAAGCATCCACGGCGCTGGTGCGTCCGTGTGCTCTGCCTCGATCGCGGCGCTTTGACCGCTCGGATTCGCTGCGGAGGTGCCCGGGGCGGAAGCCGATGGCGGTGAAGCACTCGTCGCCGAGGGCGTCGGGGTGCCGGTGGACGTAGGGGGGCTGGTTGGCGTCGTGGCGCTGGGGGTTGGTGGTTTGGGTGCAACGGGCGGTGATGGTGGGGTCGGCGTCGTCGCCGTGGGTGGGGCCGGTGGGGTGCCGGGGATGGTCAAGGTCCAGCCGACGTCGATCACGTCGGGGTCGGACAGGTGGTATCCGCCCGGTTGGCGGATGCCCGTCGAGGCGTCGTAGATCTCGGGGTAGCGGTCGGCGTCGCCGAGCTCGCGTTGGGCGATACCGGACAGGGTGTCGCCACGGTGGACGGTGACCTGATGTTCGGGGCGATCAGCCGTCTGGTGTGCGGCAGGCAGATGCAGCACGGTGCCGGGGGTCAGGAAGTCGGGGTGGGATCCCAGCTGCGGGTTGACGGCCAGGATGTCGCGGTAGCGCTCACCAGAGCCGAGGTGGGTCTGCGCGATCGACCACAGGCTCTCCCCGTGGACGACGGTGTGGGTGGCCAAGGAAGACACCGCGCGGGTGTTCGGGGCGGGGCTGGAATGGGGTGCGTGGTCGCGGAGGTCCACCACCTGGCTGGCCGGCGTTGAGGCACCCGGGATGGAGGCGGCCGTGGCCACGGCGTGGGGGGCGGGTGTGGTCAGTGCGATTGCGGGTGCTGCGGATCCGGCGCTGATGAACAGCAGCGCGGCCGCGGCGACCAGGCCACGGGCCGCCAGCTGGGGCATCGCCATTCCGCGTGGGGGGGTCACGGTGATACCACGCAGCCGCGCCACGATCTCGACTGCGATGAACCAGGTCAGCACGGCCCAGGCGAGCCAGGCGATGACCTTGATTGCCCCCAGTGCCAGCGTGCCGTCATCGGGGCTGGTCAAGCTGGTGCGGATCTGCTCCAGTGAGGGCAGGTGTGTGGGGATCGGGGCGGCTCCCAGGGCGATGAGGGTGATGGGGAGGGCGACGACGATCCCGACCAGTAGCAGGGTGGCGGTCAAGCCGACCAGGCGGGCGCGCAGGTTCATCGGGCGACACCTCCAACGGCGCGGGTGATGTGGGCTTGGGCGTGCCCGCTCACCGGCAGCGAACCGATGCCGATGATGGACAAGAACTTGGTCTGATAGGTGCTGTTCGTCGTGACGGTGACGGTGTCTGCGGTGGCGGTGGCGGTGCCGGTGACGTCGGTGGTTCCGGCGATGTAGGTCTTGGCGGCGCCGACGGCGGCTGAGGGGTCGGCGATGGCGCCCTGTCCCCGGATGGCGGTGCCGGCATCCAGCTGTTGCCCACCGGCACGGGCGGCCTGGGCGGCGATGTCTTGGCAGCGTTGTTTGGCGTAGACCTGTCCGCACAAGTCGACGGCGACCCCGACCAAGATGATCATCACGACGGCGGACAGGGCCAGCCACACGGTGATCGACCCCCGGTCGCGGTCCATGTCGGGACCGACCAAGCTCGGTCGTGCACAGGATGCCGTCGATGTCATCACGGGGGTGTTCACCGCTCTCGGTAGGTGTCCAGCGGGGAGGTCACGCTGGCGGTGACCGTATGGGTGCCGGGGATGCCGGGGACCGCGAGGTCGGCCAAGTCGATGACGCAGGTGATCGTGGCCGTCACCGATGCGGGTGTTCCCACAGGTGTCGCAAACCCAGAGGCGTCCACGGTGATGGTCTTGGTGACGCAGCGCACGTTCTGGTTGGTCAACGATGCGGCGCCCGCGCTTTGGGCATCGGCCCCGGCCTGGGCCTGGGTTCGGGCGATCGAGGCTGACCGGGCCGCTGAGGCGGCCGCGCTCTGCACGGCCTGGTGAGCGATCGCGGTTCGCCCGGCGAAGATGATCAGCGCGACGAACAGCATGAACGCCGGGACGCCGATGACCGCTTCGATCACCGCCGATCCGCGCTCCCCCTGCCGTGGGGATCGTGGCGTGGGGAGTTTCATGTGGTCAGCCGTTCGGTGGGCATCGTCGCGCTCTGCGTGATCGTCAGGGTCCAGCCCGGGATCACGCTCATCGCCTGCCCGGTGACGGTGACCGTGGCCGTGGTGGGCGTGCGCGAGCCGGTCGCTGATGCGGCCTTCAGGACCCCGTCACCGCCGGCGGTGGCCACGAAGTCTGCGGCGGCTTTGGTGCCGGCGGGCACTGTTCCACCTCGGGCGCCGGCGGCCCGAGCGCCTTCCTCGGCGGCGGCGATCGCCACCGTGCGGGCGTGGTAGAACAGCGCTGCCTGCATCCCCAAGAACATGACCGCGAACAGGACCGGCAGCAGCAGCACCATCTGGATGGACACCGACCCGGTCTCGGCACACCTGTCCGTGGCACCTGCGCGGTGCCGACAACGGGGGCAGAAACGTCGCAGTGTCACAACCGGACCTACTTGATGTTCCCGGACTTGGAGGTCACGTAGGCGGTGATGGCGGCCACCACGATGCCGACGATGGCGATCATCGCGATCGCCCACAGCACCTGCTCGATGGTCACCGACCCCCGCTCGGGGTCTTGCTCGATTTTGGTTCGGGCGTACTCGTCCATCTTCACGCCGAGGGCATGCAGGGTCGCGGCCAGGTAGGCCATGGTGGTCTCCTTCATCTCGATGACTCTCCAGGGGTTCGGGTAAGGGGTGCCTCGTGATCTCAGGTGGTCAGCCACCGCCGATCACACGCAGCAAGGCGGGGGCCACGAGGATGGCCAAGAAGATCACGCCCAGCAGGGACATGGGGATGTAGAGACGCTCGACGATCTCGTCGGCCTTGGCTTTCTCCGTGGCCAGCATCGCTGAACGCATGCCGGCGCTACGGGCCCGCAGGTTGGTGTAGACCTGAGCGCCCTCCTCACCGGATAGGCGCATGATGTCGGCCAGGTCCTCCAGGTCCGGCAGTCCTAGTTCACGCGAGAGCGCCCGCAGCGCCTCCCACGGGGCGACGCCGGACCAGCGCGACCGGGCCAGCTCCTCGGACAGGCGCCGGAACACCCAGGAATCGCCGACGGCGGCTGCCTGCTCCATGGCCTGACGCGACCCTGACCCGGAGTTGCGTTCCAGCGCGACCAGGTCGATGTAGGCGCCCAATGCCCGGTTGAACTCTGCCCGGGCTTTCTTGGCGTCGTCGCGGGCGTTGTAGTCGGGCAGGAAGAACATGAAGCCGGCGAACACCACCGTGGCCAGGACCGGGATCACGAACGGCAGCCGCAACCCGATCAGGGTGAAGAAGCCGGTCATCAACGGCGGGGTTATCAACCCGACCAACGCGAACAGCACCTTCTCCCCGTAGAAGCGGGCCAGCGAGATCCGCAATAGGGCCAGCTCCTTGACCGGGGTGCGCACCCAGGCCCCGGCCGGGAAGGTCTTCATCGCCCACGACCCGAGCCGCTCCCGCGAGTCCGCCGCGGCCGCTTCCGCCTGCGCAGGTCGGCGTTTGGTGTGCTCAGGGGACAACCGTTCCAGGGCGTCTTTCAGGTCTGGCTCGGCCGGGGAGAGCCGCCACAGCAGCAGCGCTACCCCGACGCCGAGCAGGGCGCCGGCCATCAGCGCCAGCTGCATTCCGGTGGGCATCATCGCGCCGACGCTTTCGCTGCGGCACCGATGAACCGGGGCAGGGGTTTGCCCATGGCCATCTTGCGCATCCACACCAACGTGGCCACATACAGCCCGAGAAGCGCCGTCAACAGCAGCTGCCCGAACGGGCTGGCGTACGGACGCACATAGTCACCCGTCATCGCCAGGAACGCCAGCACCCCAACCGTGATGAGGGTGACCAGCCGGGCAGTCCCACGCGGCTTGTCCCGGTCGTTTTGGATCTCGCGGCGGATCCGCACATCAGCGGCCACGGACTCCGCCAGCGACTCCAATACCGCGGCCAGGCCGGTCCCGCGCCGGCGGGCACCCAGGATCAGGTACCCGGCGACCAGGTCCCCAGTGGTGTCGTCGATGTCGTCGGCGAAAGCCCGGATCGCGTCCTCAGTGGACCAGCGGGCCCGCAACCGGGCCGCCAACGCGGTCACTTCGGCGCGGATCGGTTCGGGCGCCGAGCGGACGGTCGCGATCAGAGCCTGTTCCAACCCGACGCTGACGCTCAACACCCCCGACAGGGACCGGGTCCATTCTTCCAACGCCTCCAGCCGGGTCGTGCGCTGTGCTTCCTCGGGCGCGGACAGCAGCATCGGCACGCCCACCACGGCAGCGGGCACCAACACCACAGCGATCACCCACCCGGTCGCCAATGCCAGGACCACGCCAGCGACCCCGCCGACGATCAGCAGTTGACGCCGCCCTGCAGGCAGTGCCGCGAGCCGCTTCGACCAGGGGCGTCCCCGCTCACCTCCACGACGTGGGGCAGGAGGTCGCACAGGGGCCAGGCGCAAGCCCGCCACCACGCCGATAACGCCGGCGACGAGCAGCGCCCCGGCCAGCGCGGCGACCAAAGCCATCATGACGCGGCCTGCTGCCCGTGGAAGCTGCGTAGGTCGAAGCCGTACGCCTCCAGTTCGCGATAGTCATCAGGCAGCACATTAGGAACGGCGATCCGCGTACCGGCCGGGGCCCGGAACACGCTCGTCGTGGCGTACCCATGCGCCTGTTCCCCCGGTTCGACGACGATGATCTCGCTGACCCACCGGGCGCGCTGGGCCGTACCGTCGGCAAGCGGAGTGGTCTCCAGGTGGACGTGCACCACGATGTCGATCGCTGCGGCGATCGCCCGGATCGCGTAGTCGTGGGTGACGTGGGCGCCGGCCTCCATCGCGCAGGTCACTAACTTGCCGATCGCGGCCGTCGCCGATGGCGCGTGCGTGGTCGAGATCGACCCACGCGAGGACTCCATCGCCTTGAGCATCGCCAAGATCTCGTGCCCACGGACCTCCCCCACGATCTGCCGGGACAAGTTGAAGCGAAAGCTGTCGAACAGCGCTTCGGCGAGGGTGAACTCTCCCGCCTGACGGCCGTCGGCGCCGCGCTCCCCCGACCCAGGCCGAGCCTCCCAGGCGTGCACGATCGGGTGCTGCTCGGTCATCTCGTGCAGGTGCAACTCGTACTCGGTCTCGAAAGTACCGATCGACTCCCACGTCGGGATCGAGGCGCACAAGGCCCGCACCATGGTGGTCTTACCGGCGCCCTGGCTGCCCGCGACGACGATGGACTTCCCCGCCCTGACCGCCGCGTCCAGGAACGACGCGGCGAGCGGACTCAAGGCACCCAGGCTCACCATGCCGTTCAGGTCCACCTGACGAAGCCGGTGCCGGCGGATCACCACCGAAGGACGCGGCGTCACCCACGCCGCCGCCGCCAAACGGGCCCCGCCGTCCAGGCGCAGATGCAGACGCGGTTGGGCCTCACTGAACGAGCGAGCGTTGACCTCACTGCGCGAGGCCAGGAACACCAAGAACTCGATGAGCTCCTCATCGGAGTCGGCCACCGGCGGCCCCGGCACGAGCTTGCCGTCGGTCAACTCCAACATCACCCGGTCATGCCCGGTGATGATGATGTTCTCGACCGTGTCATCGTCGACGAGCGGCTGAAGGCGACCCAACCCGAACAGTGCATCGAAGATCGCGGTGGCCATATCGGCCTGTTCCTCGATCGTCCACGAGTCCCGACCATCGGCCACCCGCTCAGCAGCCTCAGACGACAGCAACTCGATGATGATGGCGCGCCCGCGTTCCCGCTGATCCTGCGCACTCAGACGGCCCCGGTCCTGACCCAGAGCAGCGCTGAGCTGGTCCGATGCCTGCTTGCGAAACCCGGCGATCAGCGACCAGTCCAAGTCGCCGTTGTAAACCCGCCCCCGACGCGGCGGCATCGGAATCGCCGCCGAGGGGGCCGCACCCACCTCATGAGTGCGCATCGAGAAACCACCACGGACCCGGCCCGGACGACTTGGCGCAGCAGCGAACAACGGCAACGCGGCCGGATCGGTTGACTCACGGCTGACGGTGCTCATCCCTGCTCCTGCGAATCGGGCCCGGTTCCAGCCGGGCACGGTTGCCGGTGATCGTGTCCTCGACCGCGGTCCGCGCGGCCCGCAAGCTGCGCCACAACCCCGATTCCTCCACCTGGCTTCGACCTGCCAGGCGATGCAACACCCCAGGACGTGGCGGGTCACTGCCTCGCGACAGCACCGCGGCCATCTCCGGGTCCCACGCCAACGTCGCCACCACCGGCACCTCCAACACCCGAGCCACCTCGCCAGGCCCGTACGGGTCGCCCTGACCCACCATCGCCACACCCAACGACGAAGCGACACCGACGCCGGCGAAGTCCTCCCGCAGGCTCGCAGCCCAGCTGTGTGCCCCCGACAGCGACACCAGATCCGAACGGGTCAGCAACAGCGTCAGATCCGACCCGAACATCAACGGCTCGGGAAACCCCATCAGCCCCAACCGCCCGGCGTCGACAATGACGTCCTGACCGGTGCGTTCCAGGCCTCGGAGCACCTCGGTCAACGGCTGCCACAACGCCACCAGGCTGCGGGCCTGCTCATGAGAACGCGTACCGGGGATGAGCATCACGCTCGTCCCCGGCAGCGGCATCATCACCTGCGGGACAGCCGCCTCCAGAGACCCCTCACGGTGCGCCAGGGCCAGATCAATCAAGGAGTCCGGGGGCGTGGTGGTCCCACGCAGATACCCCGCCAGCAGGGCTGACCCTCCGGTCGGGTCGGCCTCGACCAGGATCACCGGCCGGGTCCACGACAACGCCAACCCCAGCGCCGTCGTCGTCACGCCCGGTGATCCTGACGCCGAGCACAAGGTGATGATCGCCATCAGCGCTCCCGCGAATCCAAGATGACCGCGACCTTGCCCGTCGAGGCCCACGACGCCAACGTGGCCGCGTCCGACTCCGGCACCAGCACGCTGACCACCGTCTGCGTACCCGGTCCGCCGTCACCAGAGGCGGCAACGCCGACCACCGTCGCCGACAATGTCTTCTGCTCCCCGCCGCTGACCGTGCCCTGCGCGCCGGGGGTCAAAACCACCCGCACGCGGTCTCCCGACATCAGCGCCGTGCCCGGCATCCCACCCGGGCCCACAGCGACACCCACGACCGAAACCCCCGCACCCGGCAACGCCTTGTCGGTGACCGCCGCCGTCGTCAGCAAGGAGCCGGCTGCCACATCCAACGCAGCTCGCTTACCCACCAACGAGTCGATCTGCTCGGCCGGGACCGGATTCAACGCGGGATCGACCCCGACGCGCACCACGACCAATTGATCCCGCGTGATGACCTGCCCCCGGGCAATGGTCGAGCGGGCCGCGACGACCTGGTGCCCATCGCTGACCGAGGACCACGCGAACACGCCCAACAAGGCACCCAGGCACACCACCGCGATCGAGGCGACGACCAGCACTGGACGTCGGCGAAGCTTCGGCGGAGGCGTCAACCCATCCCCCGGGGCGTGGGTTTCGGCTGCGTCTCCCCTGCGGCGGCCGAACCGGCCCCGGGGCGTTTCCTTGCTGGTGGTGACGCTCATCGACGTGTCCTCCGAGATGTGTTGCATCAGTTACTCAGCACCTGGGACTCGCCCATGACGATCGTGGCCTGCTGCGTGAAGTCCAGCGGGATGGTCCCGGTCTGCCCGATCCCGGCCCACGTCACCGTCCAATACGACGTGGCCGCCACGACGTAGGTCCCCTGACGCGTGTAGGTGTGACCGCAATCCGGGCTCGACTTCTTCCCGAACGAGTCCGCGTACGGCGTCCCCTTCGTCGTGCACGTCACGGTCGACCCATCGCCCATCACCCACACCACCCGGTCAACCTTCGCCGTCGCGGTCACCGTGTACCCACCAGCCGATGCCGACCGCGTCATCGGCCCCCACGTCTGCTCCCCCGGATCAGCCACCCACATCCACGTCGGCATCCCGATAATCCCCACCGAGCCTGCACGCGCCTCCGGCACAATCCCGATCGCCACAGCCCGCAGACCCATCGCCGCAACCGCCTGCTGAGCCAACACGCGGGGATCAGGCGGCGCAGCCGGCCCAGCCGGCGGGGTCAAAGACCAGAAGAAGATGACTACCTGTCCCCCACCCACCAATGTTGGCGGCTCACAGAAATAGATCGCCCCCCCGCCGTCCATTGGGTGGCCCTCCCAATAGATTGGCTGGCTCTGATCAGACGCGGGAGCCAATCCGATATAGCACTGACGCTCGTTTGACCACCAGGTGGAGACGCCGAATCGAGGAGACGATTGCGCACAGGCGATCGGGCCAGGCGTCCCCCACGTTTTATCAGTACAAGCGGCGGCCCCACCGCTACCTCCACCACCACCGTTACCACCACCACCACCGCCACCGCTGGGAGGCGGCGTGACAACTATCAGGCATGTGCCGGTCACTGGGTCGATCTTCTGGCAGGAAGGACCATCTCCGACAGCCGCTGGCAGTGGTGCTACAGACCAGAGGGTGAACGCGACGGTGGTTACGGCAAAGAACGACCAGATGCGCTTCAGCATGGCGCACCCTTTGTTTCGTCGTTCACAACGAACCAGCCGTCTTCATACTTCGCAACAACGTAGCTGGCCTTTGCGCGCGGGGCACGCTCAGCCGATACCACAGACTTTCCAGCTGCATCGATCATGTTCACTTTGGAGACGTCGTAGCAGACTTGAACCGACATTGCGGGATGTGATTCGAGATCAGCAATCTTTGTGGCCGACTGGCTAACCAGCACGGTGTCACCAACCTGATGCCAACCTTTCGCACGCTGGGCCTGTGCGCGCTGAGCCCACGTCTGATAGGCGGCGCCTCGGCTCACCTTCAGAAGATCCGAAATCGGAACGGCGGGGTCCTGACTCACCTTGTCGATAAGCGCCCACCATCTCGTGACCGCGCCTGTTGCGCCAGCAGCTGGGTCAGCACTCGAGGATGGACTCACCGGTGCAGATGCCGTAGACGCGGAACCAGACGCAGAGGTAGTGCTACTCGGCGTGGGATCGGACCCGCCGGTACATGACGTGAGAGCAACGGCGACCGCGACGGTCGTCGCAATACCCCACAAGGTGGGTCGGGTTCGTACAGCCATGGCGCTCTCCTGGTCCGGTTCGTACAACTAACGCCTGGCGGTGGCTGTCGAGCGGTCACCCCTGGCCAAAGTCGACGACATCACACTAGTGCACATGGCTCACTCAGGCGAGGACGCGCCCTGCCTGGTGTGGAAATGTCCGTGTGCCGTCATGTGCCATATCCGATCACATGCGGTCAAGGTGGCGCCGTCGTCGGGGTCCGACCTGTGGACGAACGTGGGGAATCAGGCGATGGGGCGACGGCTCTGGTCGAGGGCTTGCCGGAGCTCGAGGACGGACACCGCTAGGGACTGTGCAACCGGCTCAAGGGCGTCGAGGTTGGGAGTCCGCACGATTTGGCCGTTCTCCCACCGCTTGATGCTGGCCACGGACATGTGGGTGGCTTCGGCGAGTTCACGCACGCTCAGCCCTGCCCGCAGCCGCAGCCGGCGCACGTCGAGACGCTTACGAGCTTCAACAGTCAGCAGCTCATCGACTCCCACCCCGTACACCTCGGCCAGGCGCTTGAGCACCGACGGTCGCGGCTCGGACGTGCCCAACTCCCATCTGGAGATCCGCTCTCCCCCGGCCACACCGACGCGCCGCGCGGCGTCGTGCTGGGTGAGGTTGGCTCGAACACGCGCGTCGCGTAGCGCTCTGGGGTCGGTAGCAGGGGGCAACATCACCAGAAACCCTATTGGCAAGCCAACCCCTGGGACGGACGGCTTGCCGAGCCTGCGGTTCAGGTCGCTAGGTAGGCCTTCAGGGCGACCAGGCACAGCGCCGATCGGGACGGAGCCTCGTGCAGGGAGACCAGCTCGTCGATCGCGTCGATGTTGCTGGAGAGCATCCGCAGCGACAACGTCGCCAGCGGTTCGCTACTACCGGTTCGGGAGGTCTTTCGAAGGAACAAGCCGTCGCTGACCACGGGCTGTTCCCGCTCGGCGAGCAGCTTGCCCAAGTCATGGTGGACCGAACTGAGGGCGTCCATAATCACTTCGGGCTGGGACGTTCGGTCGGCACGCGCACGGTCTTTCAGCTGGCGCACGATCGCGGTCGGCAGCGACAACGTGGTGTTGCGTATCAGCTGAGCTGACTCGCTGGCCCTGGCCGTCATCGCTTGGGCCAGCTGAGCCGGGCGAGGCTCTGCGACCGCTTCCATCGGTGGTTGAGCAGCCGCGGCAGGTCGTGGTGGCGGGGGCGGCAGGCTGGCGGTACGAGCCAGACCCTGCACGGCGGGCAACGGCGACCGGGTCATGCCGACACCTCAAGCTTCTCGTGTCGATCGATAGAGGTCAGGATCTCTTGGGTCAGCAGCACGAAGTCCTCCGCCAACGCCGGAGCCGTGCCAGGGACACGTTCGGGTTTGCGGCCCTCCTTCAGTGCCTTCCAATACGGTTCGGCGTTGTCCACGCGTTCGGCGATCTCATGGATCAGCATCCCTTGCTCCTCTGATTCACAGACCGGAGCCAACGCGTGCCGGATCACCTGGTCGAACACCGGCGCCGCTCCCCCAAGCACGTTGGTGATGTCCTCGATCGCGTTGCGGCGGATGACCGTGGCCGAGGTCTCCACGTCGTACAGCACGGCGCCCAATAGCTCCAGGTGTGGGTTGGTGCGTCGCACGGCGGCCACCTCTCCCGCCAGAGCGCGCAAGCCCTCGACGCTGGTTCGGCCGGGGCGGGTGGGCACGATGATCCAGCGCGTCGCCCCCAACGCCAGTCGAAGCAGCAGCGGACGCGTCGGTGGGGTGTCGATGATGATCAGGTCGTAGTCGCCGGCGACGGGGGCCAGGGCCGCCGCAAAGAGATCGTGCACGTCCTGTCCACGCTTGATCCTGCCCGCCATGAGGTCTTCGAGGGTGTCCAGTGCGTCGCCACCGGGGACCACGTCAAGGCCAGAGCGGATGTCGGTGAGCAGGGGCTTGAGCTCGCGCCCGTTCATCAGGACGTCGACCAGGTGGGCTCCATCGTCGGATTGGCCCTTCCACCGGTAGCCCAAGAGGTGACCGGCGTTTCCCTGCGGGTCGAAGTCGACCAGCAGGACTCGCCACCCGGCCCCGGCGGCCAGGCCGGCGACGTTGCACGCCGTCGAGGTCTTGCCCACACCACCCTTGCCGTTCGCCACAGTCACGACCCGGGTCAACGCATCGCGCATAGCCATAGCGCTCATCCTGACGCCTCTCCTTACCTCACGCCTCAACGACACGCCCTAGCCTGACCGACTAGCGCTATGAGCAGCTGCGAGCAGTACGGCTGCGCTTCACGGCCTCGCTGCAGTACTCAGACTAATGAGCCCCAGTGCAGCACTCACTTACTACTTGGCACTAACAGTGCGGCGTATCTTTGGCACTGACGCGCAGGTTACCGCATAGAGTACCCTGTTGCCTAGCGTGTTCACTACCGTATCCACTACCTCTTGCGGTGGCGATGACAGTAGGTTTGAGCGGTAGTGCTCGCGGTAGTCATCTCCTTAGCTCGCGTTCGCCCGGCGACCGAAGCCAGGCAGTTGCGCTTGGGCGAACGACTCGTCACGCGCTCGGGACGAGTCCGGCAGGCTCAACGCCAGCTCACGCGCCGTCGCGCTAGCCGGGGTGCCGCGACGGATGCCGAACCGCTCCCGGTGCGCCTGCCAGGCGCGGGCGTAGGCGACTTGCAGGGGCGGGCCCAGCGCGGCGTACCAGGCCGCACGGTCCACGCAGCGTGCAACCAGCGACGCCGAGTCGAGCCCATCCAGCCATGCGTCATGGCGAGCCGACGCGTCGATGCCGCCACGGCGATCCCGCTCGACCAGTGCCCCCTTTACGGCGACTTGCTCAGCCACACTGAGACTGGCGAACCGTCCCTGCCACGCCGCGATCCGCACGCGACGTTCCGCACCGCTCAGACCCGCCCACCACGCCTGCTGACGGGCCCTGTCCGCCTTCAGCGCGGCGGCCCGCGCAACGTTCCAGGCGGTGCCACCACTCGCCCGGTAGGCAGCACGCTCCCGCTGCACCGTCTGGGACAGCTGCTCGTACCGCTCCTGCCCGGCCGCCTGCGCCGAGGCCTCGTACTCATCCCTCGCGACCCACAAGCCTTCCTCTGTGCACCACGCCAGACCAAGCCGAGCCAGATGAGCAAGAGCGGACCGCGCCGCGCGAATCTGACCCGGGCTCAAGTCGGTGGTAGGGGAGGGGGTCAGCTGAGCTTGCAGGCTCACCTCAGCCAGGGGTGCCGGGTGGGGGAGGGACTGGAGCGCTCGGAGGAGGTGGGCGCAGGCGTTGGGGGTGTCGGGTGGGAGCGTGGAGGGGAGGGGGGTGTGACGTCTAGGTGGGGGGATTTGCTGCACTCCG
>Ga0056912_1000289_pt1 | contig 48866 bp, 53 predicted proteins | sample EBPBio232013_DNA_FD_55028 | JGI IMG/M metagenome (GOLD analysis project Ga0056912, IMG submission 55028) | Wastewater treatment Type I Accumulibacter community from EBPR Bioreactor in Madison, WI, USA - Reactor 1_5/23/2013_ DNA | ecosystem: Engineered > Bioreactor > EBPR > Anaerobic-Aerobic >... | reverse complement strand
GTCATGTTCGGCAAGGACGTCCTTCAAGAGGCAGACGAAGAAGTTATCGTTCAGGCTGTTGCACGTGTTGAAGACGACTTGTCCGATGAAATGTTCCGCGTACTGCCTTTGATGCCTTGGGAACAATTGCGCCGCGCTCGAGAGCGGAAAGCAGCTCGCGCCGTAATGGGTGCTGTGGTTCAACGAGTGCGCGGTCGATCACCTGAAGGTAGCGTCGTAAAATCGCTCGAAGCCCTGAATTTATCGGACGAGGACCTTTCCGACGAAATCCTGACAATGATTGTCGCAGGCCATCATACGACGGGAAATGCAAGTGCTTGGCTACTCTATCACCTTTCTGTCGTCCCAGGCCTCAAGGACAAGATCGCCGCAGAAGCCATGGCATTGCAGGACGAAAGCGGTGAAATCAGCGCTTATAAGCTTCCCCAAGCTTCAGTGAGCTTGGCGGCGGTTAAGGAGACGCTTCGACTGTATCCGTCTGCTCACTGGTTTGCCCGTGATGCCAAATGCGACCAAGAAATCGGAGGACAGAAAGTCAGCAAGGGCGACACCGTGCTCATCCCGACCTGGCTATATCATCGCTCGCCCGCCTACTGGGACCGGCCGAACGAGTTCGATCTGAGCCGCGACTTCACCTCGAAGGCATTTCTGCCATTTGGGGCTGGCGCACGTGCCTGTACCGGTATGGGGCTAGCAATACTCGAACTGCAGTTGATGGCCATTGAATTCTCCGTCGCAACGGAGATTCGGGTTCTGAGCCAGGTTCCTGCACCCCAACCAAAATCGGCAATCACGCTACTGCCGCCTCCAATCGAGCTACAGGTTGCACTCGCCGAAAACATCCCCCAAACGCGAGCGGCCGCATAGCGAGGAAGTGATGTCTTGCGATGATGATGATTACGCTGATCCGCGCAATTTGGTGCATGCGAATTTTCAGCCTTCAAACGATGTCGAGGCATTGTCGGTGATCGACTCGAGGATCAGCGGACTCTTGGCTGAAGCCTTGGCTATGGCCAGCTACTTTGATCGATACCGGAGCGCAAATTCGATTGTTTTGGCGCTCACGGCGCATGATTTGGAACGAAGCGCCCTCCAGGACTCATAAGTCTCATTCCAAGTTATCCCCGCCTAGTGGGGCGGGGATATAAACGAAGTAAGAAGCTACGATCTGGAAGTTCAAGATGCCGAATATGACAAAGCAAGCGCTATTGTCGCGCATGAATGACGCTACGCATCGCGACTTTGTCGCCAAGGTACTTCACCGGGTACTTTCGGAATGGCCGGTTTATGATTTGGCTGCGATAGACGCGTTGGAACAGTACCNATTGGTCGCTCATACAAAATCACAAGTCTTGTTTCAGGTCCTTCGACGTGTTGGTGCTCTTATGGAACTTATGGAGGCAGACGGGAAGAATCCGCTGCATCTAGGCGACGATTCCTATGGCGGAGACAACTTAGAAATATTGGCATCGGCTTTGGCCGATAGCCCACTTTATGAGGATTCGACAGGTCGACTTCGCCTCGATCAAGATAAATTTCACGCGAATTTGAGTTTAAACGGCGTGAAATGGAGCAGCGTCACAAGCAGCGTCATTCAAAAATACCATTAATTGACTGATTAGTAACCGTCGCACATCACAGTTGCACCAATGTCAAAGAAGGGGCCGATTGCGGAATGGCAGTTTTACGGCGGCAGCCTGGCCGGAGCGGACATTCGTGCTAAGGTCTTGGCCATCTTCCCGGGGGTGTTGGGGCTCGCCATGGTGCCAATGAAATATCGACTTGTGGTGAGCCTGATCCTACTCCTTGGCCTTGGAGCGGGGCCTGCCCGCGCGGAGCTTTTGCCTGATCTGGGTACGGATGCGGTGCTTGAGCGTCCCAGTGGCAAGCCAAGGGGCAGCATCATCCTGATGGCTGGCGGGCACGGCAACCTCGGTATCACCACTGATGGCCAGATCACGGATCTGATGGGCAATTCGCTCATCCGCACGCGCCGCAGCTTTGTGTCAGGCGGCTTTGCCACATTGGCTCTCTCTTCCTCCGGTAGCCCGTCGCGCGCAATCGAGGCCATGAGCAAGATCGCCCGACCGGTTATCGTGGTTGGCACCAGCCGCGCCGCAACGCGCATGCATCGAGCATTGGAAGCGGACGGCCTGGTCATCACCTCAGGCATTTTGGACGAATTTCAGTCCAACGTCGGCTCCAGCGGGAGTTTGCCACCGACCCTGATCGTGCACCACCGCAAGGATGGATGCCGCGTCACCTCGCCCGAGCTTGTGGCCCCCTTCATCAACTGGGCCGCCGGGCGGGCGCGTGTGGTCTGGGTGGACGGCGGGCGCGACGAGGGCGATCCCTGTCAGGCGCGCGGGCATCATGGATTCGCGGGGGTCGAAGGCCGCATGGTCGGCGCGGTGCTGGGTTTTGCCCGCTCCGTCAGAGCCCGTTGATCCATGCCGGCGCCAGCTTCAAGAGCGGCGATCTTCTGCTCCAGAACCTTGTAGCGATAGGCATTCATGTTTCGCGCGGCGCGATAAGCCGCAGCAGCCCCGGCTGCATCCTTTTCCTTTTCCAGTAGTTCCCCCAACTTGGCCTGCGCATCGGCAGCACGCCAACGAGCGAAGATGGTGCTGTCAATAGCATTGCGATACGCGGCGATGGCTTCCGTGCGCTTGCCCGCGCGCACCAGCGCATCGCCAAGATACTCCTGTGCCTCGGGCAGTCTATTCTCCAGCGCCACCGCCTCTTCCAGCACCTTGCGAGCGCGCGTCAGGTTGTTCTTTATCAGGAGCAGGCGCCCTTGCTCTGCCAGCACAACAGCAGATTTAGGGTCCAGTTGCAGGGCCACCTTCATCGCGGCTTCCGCGCCCGCCAGATCCTTCGTTTCGATCAACACGCGCGCAAGGTGGATATGGGCGAGAGCATGGGTGGGGTCTATACGGATCATTGTTTCCGCAGCCACCCGCGCTCTTGGCCATTGCTCGAGATCCCGATAGACCCGCACCAATTCGCGGGCCGCATGGAAAGCCGTGGCGTCAAGGGCCAGCGTGCGTTCGAGTGACGCTGCCGCATCCTCCATGCGCCCCGAGCCGCGCTGGATCAGGCTTGCCTGATAGAGCATCCCCGGAGAGTCGGGCGCGAGCTCCATCGCCTGTTTCACCAACGCGAGTGCATCGCCGTTGCGGCGCTGCTGCGCCCGCGCAAAGGCAAGGTTCATGTAGCCGTTCCAGGCCTTGGGAAAACGCTCAACGAGCCCATGTGCCAATTCTTCGGCTCGCTTTGGGTCAAACCGCCGCAGGGCACCTGTATAGTCCGAGGCGATGACCAAGTTGTCCGGGTTAACGGCATGGGCCTTTCCGAACCAATCCGCCGCCTCGCGCCAGTTGTTCTGGCCGCGCTCGATCAACCCGCGCAAATGAAGACGGTTAGCTGCCGCTGTGTCCGGGCCAAGTGGAGCGTCAGCAGGCTTGGTGCGCGGGGCCTGAGCTTCCATTGTTTCCACAATGCGCTTCGCTTCCGTGTAGTTGCGGCGCATGAAGTGGTAATACCCCGCAAAAAGAGGGTCGAAACGCTCCACCAGTGCAACAGCAGTCGCACGTGTCAGACTCTCCATATCCGGATATTCACGGCTGGAGCGATGGATCAACCCGTCGCGCGCGGAACGCAGGGCCATGGAATAAGAGAGTTGCTCCTCTGCTTCCTCACCCGTGCCGACCTTGCGGGAATGGACGATGATCTCTCCCGTGATGGTCTTATCCGGCAGTCCGAGCCATAAGCGGGCCTGTCGGATCACCGTCTGGAGATCGAGCTGACCCAGCGGCAATTCGATAGGGGGAAGCTGGTTCTCGAGCGGAGAGGATGAAACCTCCAGCCGCTTAACCTCGCTCATGGTGTATTGGCTGATCGAGCGCATTTCATCGAAGATGCGCTGAGCCACCACCTTGCCGAAATAGCCCTTCTCCTCAAGGCTTGTGGGGGTCGAGATTTCCTCAATCACCAGCGTGTCGCGCGTGACCAGAGCATAGGCCAGCGGCACGCTGACGGCCAACGCCAGGATCGCGAAGGTGTTCCAGAACATCGAGCGCAGATCGTCCAGCGAAGTGACGACAAAGGGCCGCCGGTACGGCCTGCGCCGCACCGGCTCCGCGTCATCGATCGCGTCTTCTTCCGGCACCTTTACCATGGTTCAGCGCGCGGCCAGCCATTCCAGAACATAGGGAACGGCGGCGACGGGCGTGGTCTGGTGGTTGGCATCCACCTCGATGCGCGTGCCGCTTGAATGCGGTGCGCTGTCGCGCATGGCCGGTCGATCCCCCCGACCAATCACCCAAAGAGTCGAACGCCCTGCGCCACGGCCTCGCGCCGCCTGCCCGGCGGGGCCATCGGGGTCAAAGAAGCTGACATAGGCCGCGGCCGTTGTGGTCACAGGCATGGTGCGCCCTTGGTTGAAATCCATGAACTGCGCGCGCTCGTTGCCGCGCCCCGCCGCCACCATTGCTCTGGCGCGATCAAGGCTGTCGCCTGTCACCGTAGCAATGAAATCAGGCCGGTGCCCCGGTGCAAGCGCGATGATGCCATCGACATCGCCGCCGGCGGCGGCATAGCCTATCGAGATATTCGCCCCCATCGAATGGCCAGCCAGATAAACCTTGCGCGCACCCATCTGCCGAATGCGCGCCACCGCGGCTGCAACCTCCTGCACCGTCTGCTCATAGGGGCGATAACCTGATTTCCATGACATATGGGGCATAAGGATGATGGCCCCCTGTTTGCGCAGCGCCTGCGCCAGTGGCTGGAGTGGCCCCTGCCCGCCGCCCTTGCCGTGAATGAGCACGACGCCCACACCGCTCAACCCCTGTGCGGAGACACCCTGCGGGGTTATCAACCCGACGAGGGTAACAACAAGTGCAGAAAACCAAATCTTGAGCCTGTTCATGGATACCTCCCGTTCGCATTCCGTCATGAAGTCTTCTTCATCGTTTCAGACGGCATCTGACTTCTTCACCAAGAAGACTGATGCGCCGCACATCGTGACATAACGAACCTTTGCTGAACCCCCCATTTGGGGTGAATCGACATGCGACATCCACGCCCGTGCGACGCCATTCCTACTAGATCATCACATGGAGGGACAGAGGTCAGAAACTGTTCCCAACTACCGGAAATTTCTTGCATACTGGAATGCTCATGTTGGTGGGAGGCTTAAATCATTTGAGCAATGACCTCGTCGACGAAATCTATGAAGCTGCGATCATCGGGGAAAGATGGCCTGCTGTTCTCGACAAGATGGTGAAGCGCTACGGCGCTACGGCGGCGGTCTGTGCGCGCCTGTGTCGCGGCAAGATGGACTTCATTAGCCCCCACGCGCTTTTCAAGGAAACATGGGAAGAGATCGTGCGCGACCATGGTGGCAGTGCCAACGAACGGACCCGCCGTCTTGTGAAGGTGGGGTCTGCTGGCTTCATTACCGATGGTGATGTCTTCGATAAGGCGGAAGCAGCGCAATTGCCCCTTTATCGCGATATTCTCATCCCGCGTGGGTTTGGCTCTGGCCTGGCGACTGCCGTTTCTGTGCCGAGCGGAGATTTCATCATTTTGAACCTTGAAAAGCCCTATGAGGATGGCCCCTTTGCGCCCAAGGTCGTCGCTGCACTTGATGCTCTGCGGCCACATTTTGCGCGCGCCGCTTTCATCTCAGGTCGCCTGGAAATTGAAAAAGCGCGGAACGCTGTCTGGGCGCTGGAGCACATCGGTCTCCCGGCCGCGGTGATCGGGCGGAACGGACGGACAATGGCGATGAATGACCGGATGGCGCAACTCACACCATCCCTGGTTCAAGATCGGCCGTCGCGGCTCTCTCTTGCCACGGCTTCCGCTGACAAATTGTTGGCTAATGCCCTTGCCGAGATCCAAGCCGGTTGTGATGGCTTGGTACGCTCGATCCCTACCCCGGCGGCAGGCGATAACCCGCCGATCATTTTTCATCTTTCACCGGTCAAGGGGGCCGCTCAGGATATATTCTCCCAAGCCATAGCAATCCTGATCGCGACGCCCGTTGTACCGCGAGACGTTCCGACGGCCAGTGTCGTGCAAGGCCTTTTTGACCTTACCCCTTCGGAGGCGAAACTGGCGGCGCTGGTCGCCGCTGGTCATCGCCCGAAAGAAGCTGCCGCACATTTGAACGTGACGACCGAAACAGCCCGAACGACCCTCAAACGCCTTTTTGCCAAGACTGGAGTTCATCGACAATCGGATTTGGTTGCCTTGCTGGCCGGCACCAATTTGCCGATGCGCAACTGAGCGCCAACGATGCGGCAGCAGCCAGGCATTACCGCGACTGACGAGGTCTGCGCGAACGACTCCTGATCGGATCCGAATTTCCTCGTCGCGGCGAATGGCCGGTTTCAGTGCTTCTCTGCGACCTCCTGAGCAGCCGCAAGGGGGCGCCTAGCCGAACTTCTGCCCATCCTCGGTGAAGGTATGGCCGTTGGCTCGCAGCCCCTCATCGACAATCCCGCTGGACATCTGGAACTCGTGTTCGCGTTCAAGCTGGCGGTAGAGCCATTGGGCAAGGTNGCGAAGGGCTTCGCAGAGCGTTTCCTCCGCACCATCAGTCGGCGGTTGCCAGGTTTGGCTCGCCCGTTCAACACTGATCTCCATGCTGTGTTCGTGAAAATACCGCCCGCGATGGGTAATGCGCGCTTCGAGCGCATAGAGGTTTTGCCGCTGGATGCGCTGAAGTTGATCAGCGATCGCGATGAGTTGTTGGTCCTTGGGTGCATAGGCCCGGATTTCGCGAGTGGCACCCTTCCGGTAGCTGTATTGTCCCTCAAAGCAGGCGCCGTCTCCCTGAGATGCGAACCCCGAAAACCAGATACAGGCCCGATGTCTGAACCCGCCGCCATGGAGGCGAACGGGTCGTGTTGCGAGCTCAACGCCAAGGATCTCGCAGACACGCTCGAAATCCTCGAAAACGACGTGGTGCCAGTCATCATGGAGAAGTGTTTGGCGATACCAGTCACGAGCGCGCTCCCTGGCGCACTCGTCGAGTTCATCGAAGGTGTAAACGAGCGTTTCGAACACCTCAGGCATGGGTGACCTCCCGTACCATCACATGCGGATCGAGATCGGCCTCGATCTTCTGGGCCCGGCCCATCCAAGGTGTCGGCTGGATGGCACGTGCCCAATCGGCAAAGCTCGGAATGAAGCCGAGATCCTCGGTGACATGCTGTTCGCCGATCCAGCGGGTGGGGATGATCCGGCCGGATGACAAGGTTGTCGTCACGCCAAAGATCGTCTCCGCCATGAAGATACCCTCGGCATGATGCCGGAGCGCTCGGTGCCGGAAATCCGCGATGATCTCCTTGGACGCATCGAACCAGGCATGGATGGCGAGATAGTCCTCGACAGAACCGCCCCATTTCTTCTGGGAGGAGAGGGCGTGGTGATAGGGATGAGCCATATCNGCTTCCTCTCAAAACGTGTGGGAATAGAATTCGGTGGCGGTGATCCGCTCGTTGTAGTCGAGCCGGATTTCGCTAGCGGCGACGTCGAAGATGAACTCGCCGTAGGCGCCTTCATTGTTCTCCCAACCGCCGTGGGTTTCGCTCAAGGCGTCGTAGACAAGGTGCTCGATCGCCTCGCCCACCGTCATGGTCCGGGCTTCGGGCTCATGCTGGCCCCACACAATTGTGACGATGGATATCGTCGCGTCTGGCAATATCACCGTCCGGTTGGTGCGATCACGCGCCTCGATGTTCTCGATCTGGCCGCTGTCGCCGTAGCCATCGAAGGGGATTGTGACGTTTGCGATACCGGCGCCAGCAAGGGCGGCAAAGACTGCAGATTTGTTGGCAGGGCGCAGTGTGGCGCGCTGCAGTTTTTCCGCTTCGATCTGAGCGACGATGTCGGACATCGTAACAGGAAGGATGACGAGGTTCTTCTCGGAAGCCTCAGGGGTCTGGGCAGGGGCATTTGCTTCAGGGTTCATGGGTCTCTCCAAAACAGGAAAAGCCCGGCACGAGGGGCTCGGCCGGGCAGGGGACTTGCAAAAAGGGGAAAGGCTTATTCGGCTGCGTGCAGCGCTGGAGCCGCCCCATCAAGGGCGGCCACGAGGAAGGCCGGCAGTGGGGCTGCCACCTCATCGTTCTCAGAAACCAACTGATCATCCGGCTCCGCGAAGTCTGCGTGATGAGTCTTCAACTCGGACCCCGCGGAAATTCCCGGCCCAGCGCGCTCAATGGCCGATTGAAGCGGGGAGGGCAGCCACCCGCTGCCCGTGATCAGTCGCTCGGCCTCGATCGCCATATCCGCCTTCTTGAGGTGATCGATCATCTGTGCCGCGCTTTCGCCCTTCACCTCGCGGATCGTCGCCAGGATCTGGGCCTTGGTCACCTTGTTGAAGAAGGCTTTCGCGGTCGGCTGCCAATGGGGATGCATGTCGAGTTCAACCAATCCCGCCAGAGCATCCGCATGGGCGAGTTCTCGCGAGCGGCGCACATGTGGAACCTCCAGCGCGTTCAGCGTCTGGGCCACACAGAATGCGAAAAGCCCCGCAAGGCTGTCCGCGTCATAGGCGACAAGCACATCCCAGAGCTCATGCGGCACCTTGGGAAGGATCTCGGCCCAACGGGTCTGGCGTGCATCCATGCGCATTGCCAATGTTGATCCCCCAAGATCGACGGCATGGGTGTTCAGATTGGCGCTCTGGACGCTGATCTCAAGGCAGGTGTCAGAGCTGGCGAAGCGATAGAAAGTCTTCAAGGCAAGGGCATGGGTCATGGCGAGGAGCGCTGTGTCCGGATCATCGACGAGCTTTTCGCGCAGCGCGAGCGTCCGATACGCGGTCAGTTCCGCGGTCAGGCGATCGGAGAGCCGGGCTTCGGGTTCGGTATCGATTTCCTCCACCTCGCCGCCGGTGACAAAAGACCCGCAAGAAGCGCCCTGATCGGGTTCGCCGCGATCAATGCCTCCTACCGGCGCGCCGGATTGAACGGCTCTCAAAGCCGCACGATCTTCGGAGCGGACAAAGCCCCGCTCGACACGCAAGCGCCCATCATGCTCGATGCTGACAAAGGCACCGGCAAAGGGGATTTCGGCAGCGTCGAAGCTCTGCAGGCGCTCTTCGATTTGGGCCATGGTGGCCTCAAGTTCGCCCATCCTGGCGTCGATTTCCTCGGGCAGCTCATCAGCGTCCGCATATTCCTCTGAGAGCGCATTGTACTGGGCGAGAGCAGCGTCATAGCGAGCCTGCTCTTCCTCGCTCACGGGGTCAGGCATCGAGGTGAGGCGCATCAATCCGTTGAGGTGGCCATAGGGAAACGAGACGGTCGTCTCGACCCATTTCCAGCCTTCAACCGAGATTTCCTGAGCGCACTGCGCGAGCTTCTCACTCGCAAGCCTGTCGAGGAGCGCCACGTCTTCAAACCACCCGCCACCGTCTTCGGCGAAGAGATCGCGATGGATGATGCCACCTGCGGCTTCGTAGGCTGCCGCCCCCACGAAGAGGACGCGCCGGTCATTGCCCTTGACCGCGCCTTCAGTGAGAAGTCGCCGGATCATGTAGGGCTCCTTGTTATAGCCATGGCGGATCTGCTCCCAGACCGCCTCCTGACGCGCATGGTCGTTCGAGACACAGAATGCCATCAGCTGATCGAGGCTCACCTCGTCCTCGGCATAGGCCGAGAGGAGCACCAAGCTGGCTGAGGCCAGTTTGAGGCGCTGGCGGACCACCTGCGCGGAAACAAAGAACTGCGCGGCGATCTCTTCGACGCTCAAGCCCTCATTGTCCTGAAGCGCCTTGAAGGCGCGGAACTGATCGAGGGGATGAAGTCCGGCCCGCATGGTGTTCTCGGCCAGCGAATCCTCGATCTCGATCCCGTCCACCTTGATCAGGCAGGGCACGAGGGTATCAGCGGGCAAACGCCCTTCCTCCACCAGCTTGCACAGCGCCGCGAAACGGCGACCGCCGGCGCTGACGGCATAGGTGCCGGTCTCCCCGCCTGCTGGATCCAGAACCGGACGAACTGACATCGACTGCAGCAGACCGCGGCGCGCGATATCCTGAGCAAGCTCATCGATGCTTATCCCCGACTTGATCTTACGTACGTTGGCATCCGAACGCACCAGCTGGGACAGGGGAATCTGCCGCAAGGTGGCAATATCCCGATGGGGAGTGAGGGTCTGAGTGGTCATGGGCGTCATCTCCGTGACGGCCGGGGTAGAACCTCTCTCTTCCCCTTCCAAACCGTCATTCCCCTGACGGCCAAACTCTATTCGCCGGGAGCCACGCCCCCAAACCGACCCGACGCCAACTCACCACATTTGAAGATCTGCTATTCAATATATTGCACATTGAACTTAGGAGCATCTTCCTGCATCTGTGCGCGCACGCCGAGAATCGGCACGCCTGCTGGAGAAAAGAGTGAAGTTGGAATTCGATACCGAGGCCTTTCCGCCGAGAGGTCCCCTGCTACCACTGGTCGAGTTCCTGAAGACCTATCCCCCTGAAAATGTGAAAGAGTTGATTGGCAGACGCATCGCTGTTGGCATCCATAAATGCGACACCAGCGAGGTCCTTTACTGGGCAAGCGTGCAAGCCCTTATCTTCAAGGGCCCACTCGACGCCGACGTGATTGAGCAGGCCCTGCCGCAGCTACAGAAGCTGGCCTGCTACTCAGCATGATAGCGAGCACCAACTACTAACGTATTTTGAATGTTAGATTTTTTATGACATGCAATATATCGCTGAACACACATTGCTGGAATCGTGCTTGCGCAATTGATGGTTCAGGTGTCATCTTTTTCGCATTGCTATCATTGAAGGCGAATTCGATGGCCCCGAAAGCTGGCCGCACCCGTTCGGTTGAAAAGACGCTCGCTTCGCTCCTCGGTCTGCGGCTTGAACAGCTCGCGTCAGAGCATGACGACCTGCAAGCCTTCCTCAGGAAGATCGGGATTTCGCCGGGAACCTATTATCACTTGGTAAGAGGTGAATCGAACCCCACGCTTGATACGCTTGAGGTCATCGCCAAGGGGCTCGGACTCTCCGTCTGGGAACTGATCGGCCTCAATGACGGCGTGGTCAAAAAGGCACTCGCCAAGCATGATATCGACCTTGAGGCGATCACCGCTGCCTGCAAGGCTCGTGTCGAAGCGCTGACAAAAATCGATGAGCAGCGGGGGGCAAAGCGCAAGGCGATCAAGCGCTCTTGACGCTCGACAACGAATTGCACCTTGGTTCCCGGTTCTTGGTAACGACAGGGATGTGCGGAGCGCGCTCTAGCTGCACAAACTCGGCACCATGTAAGATCAGGCCGCAAAGGCCCATTGATCAGGGTTTTCTGACAGGCCGATCAGAGCAAGACCCTGCGCAATCGATTCAAACTGATCCGCCGCCGTCAGCTTTTCCGCGCCGAAGCGCTCAGCGAAAAGGGCTTGGACCGCCGGGACGAACGACGTCCCACCCGTCAAGAACACTTTTTCGACGTCATCGGCTGCAACGCCGGATTTTGCCAGAACCTCGTCTACCGTCGCCGCGATCCGCGCCAGATCGTCGCTGATCCAGCGTTCGAACGCCGGGCGCTCAATCTGCGCGCAGATGCTGAGTCCTTCGCCACTGAATTCGAAATCAACGGCTTCCTGAGCAGAAAGCGCAACCTTTGCTACTGAGACAGCACGGTAAAGCGGATAGCCCAGATCATTCTCTACCAGCGAGATAAAATCATGGAGCGGTTCAGGGTCGAGCGCGAAGCGTGTCAGCTCCTGTAAGTCCCGCAGCTCCTTGCTGCCCTTCATGAAGGCAAGCTCGTTCCACCGGGAGAGAGTGGCGTAGAAGTGCCTCGGCAGAGGCAGCACCTTCTCGAAAGAACGATAGCTGCCGCCCTTTCCCAAACGGGGTGCCACGATATGATCGACGATGCGGGCATCAAAGGTATCGCCCGCAATGCCAATACCGGCATGGCCCAGCGGCTCGGCCCTGAGCCTGCCGTCCCGCCGAGCAAAACGCATCACCGAGAAGTCGCTGGTGCCGCCGCCGAAGTCCGCGACCAGCACCGTTGCATCGTGATCGAGGCGGCGTGCAAAGGAAAAGGCGGCTCCAAGCGGCTCATAGACATAGTGCGCATGTTTCACCCCGAGCTGACCAAAGGCTTTCCGGTAACGCTCCATCGCAAGCGCATCATCAGGAGCTGAGCCAGCGAAAGCCACCGGCCTGCCGACGGTCACATGGGCGCGAGAGAGATCCAGCACAGAACCAGCATGATGTTCAAGCGTTTGAAGAAAGGCTGCCAGCAAATCCTCGAACGAAAAGCGCTGCCGGAAGATGGTGGTTTGCTGGAAGGCGCTACTCGCGGCGAAGGTCTTGAACGACTGGATGAAGCGCAGCGGCGTTGATCCTTCGAGAAAGCGATCAATCGCCCACGGACCGCCCTCAACCTGCGGACCTGTCATGCCGCCCGGCGAGAAACAGAGCGTCGACGCATAGCCACTGTGCGAGGCGCCGCCATGGTCAAAGCGAAGCGTTTCCACCTGCCCGCAGTTGCGCGCAAGGGCGACGACAGTGTTGCTGGTGCCAAAATCGATACCGATCGAGGCGGCAGGAGAGGCGCTCGGCATGAACAGCTCGGATTGGAAAAGGGGCGCGATCTCTAGCGAGGGGATCCCGCCCTGACAAGGTCATTGCGATGCACTTGGCGGCACATATCCCGGGGGTTACCAAGCAACGGACCAGGCCCCAGTTCCTTAAACCTGCCCCACCCCGACACGGATATCCGCTGCTGAGGGTGCCGGTGGTTGCGCAGCTACCGGCCCAGTTCCTCCGAAATCTCCCGGCCCAAGATCGCAAGCCTGCGCGTTGGGATTGTTCTGGCAATTGGGATCGGCGTTAGATTGCGCGGCGCGGGCCATATCGCAAATCGTCGTTCCGTTTGAGTCCGCAAACCCTGAGCAGCGACCTGAATTGACCATGGTTTGGCAATTGCCCGTTCCGAGCTGAATGCAGGCCGCGATGAAGCTGGCATCAACGCGCTGGCCGTCGAAGGTCCCCATTTCCGTCAGGTGCCTGACGACACCGGTATTGTAACCGTCGTTGGTTAGTCTGGCCCAAGCGTCGACCTGCTGTTGAAGGCTCATGCAGCCGAAGGTCTGGCGATCCACCCCGGCATAGTTCCTGACGTTCGAGTTATTGAGCTGAAAAATCCCGGTGCAGCAACTGCCGTTGTATACGCCGGTATTACCCCCGGACTCGAACCGGCCAAGCCCACCCAGGGAGCAGGAGGTCGCCTTGAGTTCATCCCGAAGCGGCGAAGCGTTCACGGCATTGGTGATCTCCTGCGCCGAGTAATTGGTTCGTTCGCAGTACTGTTGCCGTTGCGCCTGAGCTGGATGGACAGCCGCAACAAGCCAGAAAGATGCTGACGCGAAAACAAGAATAGGTTTCAGCATCCCGCACCTACCGCGGCAGAACGAAATTGCGTGTGCATTCCGGGGCCCAGCGGCCACCAACAAGGCATCGCATCTTCAGAACGCCCTGAGCGGAATCGAACTGAACCTGTATCGCGTCTTGTTGATGGACGGGGGTGGCACCGCGCTCGGGCGCTTCCACAAAACAGCCGATTCCTTCCGCAACAATTCGCGTTCGTCCGGCTTCGGAGATAGCGATCTTGAGCGGGCAGAGGGATGGCTCGGGACCGCTGGCATGGTGATTTGCTCCCCCTTCGCATTTCCGGGAGGAGAGCACGGAGACCTCGATCCGCTTTACGCCCAGATCAAAGGACTGAAAAAGCGCCACAAGGGGGGCATTGCGCCCCTGAAGATCCCGCCCCAGCGTCTGGCTCACATAGGCATTCTGGTCGGCGATCTCGGCACCCCAAAAGACGCCTTGGAGCACGTCCGACGATTTCTCCGCCAGATCGCGATAATCCATGGTCTTCCATTCTGATCCCTGGCCGAAGGCTGCCGGAGCACTGAGCCCCAGTGCCATGGCCAATCCCAAACCCCTCACTGACGGTGTCATCACTCGCTCTCCCTGACTGGCACAGACTGCGAACAGCTCTCAACCGCACTTGACCCCGAAAGCACGCCCAGCCGGATCATTCGGGTGGTAGTGTCATAGGAGGCATAGGCTGCGGGCTCGTTGCTTCCTGCTTTGCCGGCAGCAAAACAACCTCGCCCTTCGCGCATTGTGCTCTTTCCATTTTCGAAGCGGATGATGCGCATCGGGCACCTGAGCACGGTGCCCACGCTCGTAAGGGGCTCGCAAAGCCGCGGGGCACCAAGGATGCTCAGCACCACGACCACCTGCGCATTGCGGATTGTGACAAAGACGGCGCTCACCGGGGCGTTACCGATCGAAGCGGGCCGAGCCACCTTTCCGGTGGGCGCAGCCTGCGTCTGGTTGTTCTTCGCGATGAGATCGCTCCATACCCCGGCCTGAAAGGTTTGCTGCGGGCCGACCAGTTGGAGGTCCATGAGCGTCATGGACCGCCAAGCCTTTGGATCAGCGGGCGCGGTTTCACCATGCGCCGCACTTGAGACGACCAGAGCGAAAATGGCGGGCCCGACTAAAAGGCTGTGCCTCCCCATCATGGGCGCACCCCGACGGGGCTATTCCCTGAGCGGGCTTGCTGATCCCGGATCGCCTTGAAGATGATGGCATTGGGCTCAGGCAGATCCGGGAAAGCCCATAGCCCTGATTTGGCGCGCTTGGCATCAAGCTCCGCGACAAAATAGGGAAGGTGCACGGGCTTGCCGTCGGGTTTGAGCGCGGCAAAGGCAAAGCCTGAGGCGATCAGCGCCGTTCCAACATCAATCCGGCTCCCTGCCGCCTTGCCCGTTTTCGGGAAAGCAAGACAGGTGACGAGCACTGGACCAGCGTGTGCGCTCTCGAGAACGGGCGTGCACATTGGCTTCAGATCGCGCACGAGACCAACCAGCATCGCAAGGCCAGCTTCGCCACAATCCCGCTTCTGACCGGAGGCATTGGTAAAGGTGGTGCCGCGCAGGCAAGCCTGGACGCCGTAGAGGCGATAGCGCGTATTCTCGACGAGCCAGCTGTCTCCCGTTTCAAAATGCGCTGTTTCGGCCAACGGCCTCCATGGCTGCGGCGCAGTTTGCGCGAAAACAGCACCGGCACCTGCCAGCAGATAGGCGATGCCTGCGAGATTGAACGTTCTGCGCATCGCTCAATAGCCCCGCAGCGAAAAATAGAACCGCGTGGTGTGCCCGCCGGTGGTGATGTCGACGTAATTAGGCTCGGCGCGCTGCGGACGCGGCGTCATAAGGCTCGCCTGATCGCAGGATGCGCCACTATCGCCGGAGCTCACACATTCTCGCGCGATGCGCGCGGGATCTGCGCAAAGGCTTCCATTGAGGTCAGCGATATACCCGCCTCCTTCGCTCGGCGGCGAATAGGGCACGCCAGGCTGAGGGCAAGGCAGGTAGGGATCATAACCCAAACCACCTGCGTTCCCCTCTGGACAGGTTGGCCAGGGCCGCCCGCGCGCAAGCATCCTGAAGAGCTGCGTCATCACCGGCACGCAATAGGGAATCCCGGACCAGGATGGTGCATTTGCTGCCGCACACAGCAGAACCTTGCAGCCAAAGGAAGCGTCCTGCGCGAGCGCGCTGGAAGGGGTCAGCACAAGCGAACCCATTGCGGCAACGGAGAAAACAAACGGACGAAGCATCGGGGTTCCAAGGCTGCCCCAAAAAGGAGCAGGCGTTGTGTTGACTTTAATATATTGTTTACTGCATATCGCTTGTTAGAGGCCGTCGCAACCCCAGAACGGTGGTCCTCATGATTCGAATTTTTGGCATCAGCCTCGCGCTCACGCTGGCTGGATCGGGAATGGCAATGGCGCAAAGGTACGAGGACCGCCTCAATCAGCATGAGAAAGTCGCGATCCGGCTGGAGCGCCCGCGCGCTGCCGCCTCAGTTGAGCCCGTTCTGGTTCCCGCCAACGCGGTCCTCGATGCAGACGGGCGAGTCGTTCCGATGCGGGCTGTAACAATCCGTGATGATGTAACGGAGGGGCTTTGCAACGGCTCCGGCAAACTCCGCCCCGCAGACGTCCGTGTGATTGCAGCGCGTGAAGCCGAGGCCATCAAACTGCCCCTGGAGACGCTGAATGCCGTTCTTCGTGCGGAGGGCCAGCTTGGGCTTGAGGGCGCGAGAGGCGAGGGAAACGCTGCGATGCCCCGCATCACGCCAACCAGCAGTTCGACAAATAAGCCGTGTGCAGAGGTTACCGCGATGATCCAGCGCGGTGTCGGCGAACTTCAGGCCCTGCGCCAGCGTCACCCCAATCCGCTTCATCACTTCGCCGCTTACCGTGATGGCGAAGAGACGTTCATCGCCAGTGGCGGGGTGCCTCGCTCGCACGAGACCCTGCGCTTCGTTGTCACCGCCATGAATGAACTCGCGGGCCCCGTCACCGAACTGCCCGCGATTGTCAGATCCACACCGCCCCAAAAGGATCAGCTCGCAACCCGCGAGCCTGTCGCCCCGCGTTCGAAAGAGCGCTCATCCCCATCGCCGGACCCGCGCTGGGCCTCCGGCTTTGTGTTCAACCTCGAGTAAAATCATGCCTTCGTTTGTCTCATCGCGCAGCGCCATCGCTGCGCGCTGCTTCCTGCCGCGCCTTGCCCTTATTGCCGCTTCTTTCGCGCTCTTCAGCGTCGAAGCCTTCGCCCAGGGCACGCTCCAGCCGGTCCAATCCACGCTGCAAACCCTCGTTCAGGCGCTGACGGGGCCGATTGCGACATCGCTTGCGATCCTCGCGGTCATTGCCTGCGGGTTCCTCGCCTGGAGCGGGCGCCTCACCTGGGGCATCGCGGGCTCCGTGATCTTCGGCATCGTCCTCGTCTTTGGCTCCGCCCAGATCGTTCAGTTCTTCCAGTCGGCCGTGGGACGATGAACGAGTTTGACGTCGAAAAACCGCTGATCGTCCCGCTGGTCCGGGCGCTCACGCGCGCGCCCACCCTAATGGGCGTGCCCTACATGTATTTCATGTTCAACGGGGTCGTGACCTCGGTCGTCTTTCTGGCAAGCCATAACCTCGCCATGCTGCTGGTGGCGATCCCGCTCCATCTCTTCGGCTTCGTGATGACGCTGCGCGATGAGCGGATCTTCGAGATCCTCTTCGTGCGCTCCGCAAAATGCCCGCCTCGCTCGCGCGCCTTCTGGGGCGCGGATACCTATTCGGTCTGAGGCACAACACATGGTCGCGCGTGCCCTTCTTTCGGAAATGACCTTTGGACCCGCAGCATCGCGCGAGCGCCCGCTCTCCCACCATATCCCCTACGCGCGCCACATCGACGATACGACGATCCGCACCAAGACAGGACTGCTGATCACGACGCTCAAGCTTGACGGCTACTGCTTCGAAACCGCCGACATGAGCGAGATCAACGCCCGCATGATGGCGCGGAACGACCTCGTGCGCATGCTAGGCAATTCCCGCTTCGCGCTTTACCAGCACATCATCCGGCGCGAGGTCGAACCCGGCATTCCCTCAACCTTCGACAACGAATTTTGCGAGGAACTCGACCGGCGCTACCACGAGGCTCTCGGCAAGCGCCGGATGTTTGTCAACGACATCTACCTGACGATTGTGCGGCGTCCGCTTCAGGGCCAAGCCGGCAACTTCGAGGGGATGCTGGATCGCTTCCTCGGCAAAACCACTGCTGCGGGCCAATCGACCAGTGAAGTTGGAGCGCTGGCCGAGCTCAATGATGTCACGACCGCGATCCGCGAAACCCTCGGGGCTTATGGTGCCAGAAGCCTCTCGGTCATCAAACGCGGTGAGGGTTGGTTCTCTGAACCCCTTGAGTTCCTAATCCAGCTTCTCAATGGCGCCACCCCGCGTCCCATGCATCTGCCGCGCATGCCCCTCGATGAGGCGCTGGCGATGAAGCGCGTCTTCTTCGGTCGGAACGCCATCGAAATCCGCGGGGCCTCCAATGAGGACACACGCTTCGGTGCAATCCTTTCTATCCGGGAATACCCCGCCTTCACCGGCCCCGGCTCGCTCGATCTCCTGCTTCGGACCCCGCACGAGTTCATCCTCACCCAGAGTTTTGCGATCATCGATCGTCCGGAAGCCGCAAAGCAGATCGATCGCGTCACGCGCCAGGTCGATATGTCGGATGAAGCGGATTCGGTTGTTGCCGATCATCTCGCCATCGCCCGCGATGAACTCCTCGCCTCCGAAGCCATCTACGGCGAACATCATTTTTCGATCATGCCGCTCGGGCGATCGCTCGACGAAGTCAATGCCGCTGTTACCGCGCTTGGGGCCGCGCTCACCGACCGCTCCGTCATCTGGGTGCGCGAGGATCTCAATTGCGAACCCGCCTTCTGGGCCCAGCTACCTGGCAACTTCGCCTATATCGCGCGTAAAGCCACGCTCTCCTCGAAGAATTTTGCGGGCCTCGCTTCCCTTCACAACTACCCTTCGGGGCAGGCAGAGGGCAACCACTGGGGCCCGGCGCTCTCGGTTTTCGAGACCAGCTCCCAGACGGCGTATTACTTCAATGCGCATATCCGGGACCTCGGGAACTTCACCGTTGTCGGCCCCTCAGGTTCTGGCAAGACGGTCTTTCTCTCGTTCCTTTCCGCGCAGGCGCAGCGGATCGTCCCGCGTCCCAAGCTCCTTTTCGTCGACAAGGATCGCGGCGCGGAAATCTTCATCCGCGCGATGGGAGGCCAATATGAGGTTCTGAGTCCCGGCGAGGCCACGGGGTTTAACCCCCTCAGCCTGCCCGATACGGGCGAGAACCGCGAGTTTCTCTTCCAGCTCTTCGCCTACATGCTCAAACCGAACGATGACCGGCAAATGTCGGCGAGCGAAGAGCAGGTCATTCGCAACGCGATCGGCGCGGTGCTGACGGGGCCTGATGAGGGCCGGAACCTTCCTGCTTTCGCAACGCTCCTGAGGGGCCGACTTCGCGCTGGCGAGGGGGATCTTCTGGGGCGCTTGGAGACCTGGCTGCGCCCCGATCAGCGCGGTTGGCTCTTCAATAACCCGGAAGACCAGTTCTCGCTCACGTCGATCTACGGCTTCGACATGACCCGCGTTCTCGATGACCCCGTCATTCGGACCGCGGCGCTGATGTATATCTTCCATCGCACCAACGAGCTCCTGACCGGTGAGCCCGTCATGATCTTTCTCGATGAGGGCTGGCGCCTGCTCGAGGACGAGGTCTTTGCCGCCTTCATCAAGGACAAGCTCAAGACGATCCGCAAGCAGAACGGTATCATCGGTTTTGGCACGCAAAGCGCCGCCGATATCGTGCGCTCCAGATCCGCGAACACGCTGATCGAGCAAAGCGCGACCAATATCTTCTTTCCCAACCCCAAGGCGGATGACGAGAGCTATCGCAAGGCCTTCCGGCTCTCCGCGCGCGAAGTCGAGTGGATCCGCACCTCGGTACCCGAGCAGCGTTCCTTCCTGATCAAGCACGGACAGGACAGCGTCATCGCCAAACTCAACCTCTCTGGCATGGGCGATCTGATCAAGGTGCTCTCGGGACGCACGGAAACGGTGGCGGATCTCGAAGCCCTGATCGAAACCCATGGCTCCGATCCGAAGGTATGGCTACCCCTGTTCATGGGCAGGAGCGGCGCATGACTCTGGCCCGCTTCGCTCCCCTCATTCTGGTGTTGATGGCCGCATCGCCCGCACAGGCGAATGTGCCCGTCAACGATGCCGCCATCCTTGAACGCAAGGCGCAGGAGAGCACGCATAAGGTCGAGCTCAAATCCGTGCTGCTCGATCAAAAGAAGAAGCGCGAAGGCATCAAATGCGCTGTGACCAAATCCGGGCGCGGCAATGTCCAGAACCCGGAACGCCAGGCCAATCCCGCCACTGGCACGGGTGCCGTTGAAAACTACGCGCCGGGCTTGCCGACGACGCCCCAGCAAGGCGTGACGGGCGGCACCTTGAACGAGCAGCAACTTGGCTCGCAAGCGGCAAAGGTCGTCTCCGGTGTCGAAGCAACACAAGGCACCATCACCCAAACGGGTGAAGCCTACCGCGCGCGCTCAATCGAGGTCGGAAGCACCCAGACGGTGACGGAAGCCCTCGATCAGAACTCTTCGATCCGCATCCAGAACGGGATGACCTGGAACCAGGTGATCGCCAGCACCAATCTGCTGGTTCAGGCTCTGAATGCCCTCAACCTCGCCAATCAGAGCGATGCCAGTCAGGCAGCCACAACCCTTGTCGGTCCGACCGATCCTCGCCCGCCCACGCCGCCGGGGCGAGCTTGCCCGACGGGCTACAGTGGATCTGGAACCTCGAACGATCCCTGCCGTCCAAGCGTGTGTTCGACAACGCCTAGCGGAACCACCCCTGATCAGGCCTGCGTTGCGCGTCGCTATATCGATAGCGACGGGAACGTCAGGGTCTATCTCGAACTGGCCTCCACGCTTGTCATCGATCCGTCGCCCGCCGCGGCAAACCGCCCTGTGATAACCCATTCCATCACACCCGCCGAGCTGATCGATGCGCTTGCCGCCAGTCAGCGCCGCGCTGGCGCCACGAACTAACGGAGAGAAAAATGAACCTGCCGCATACCAAAGCTCTTAACGTCCTTTGGGCCGGGCTCGCGCTCATGCTCGGCATGGCAAGTGCCCATGCTCAGGTTCCGGTCAACGATGCCGCGAATCTTGCCAAGGCCCAAGAAATTGCGACCTCAACCCGCCAGATTCTGGAGACCGATAGGGAGGTGCTGACCAACACCCAGCGCACCCTTCAGGCGATCACCGGTGATCGCTCATCCGCCGCCCAGGGTTCGCTTGCCCAGATGGCACTGGGAAGCGGCTTTAACATGGCAAGCGCCCCGTCGCTCGGTTCTGTCATTTCCGGGGGAACGTTGACCTTCGGCGGCATGGGATCGGATGCACAGGGCATCGTCTCAAACCTCATCAATGGCCTTCAACTCGTGCGCTCGCTCACAGGGCTCATCAACGGCACCGCGCGCCCAACGGATCAGGCCTACCAGAACTCGGTCAACGTGAGCGCCACCATCACCGGTCTTGTTTCTTCAACCCAGGGCGCGATCCAGCAGCGCAGCTCCGCCTTCATGCAGGGCGGCTCGCAGATCGGCTCGGCGCAGGATCTCAAGGGGTCGGTCGATCAGAACACGCAAGTTCAGATCCAGACCGGGCAGACGATCAACGAGTTGACCGGCGTCGTGAACACTGCCGTCACCGCCACCAATCAGGCGAACCTTGATCGTCTCGCCGCAGCCTCTGCCGCCGCCAATGCCATGACCTATCGCCCCTTCGGCCAGCAGGGGCAGTAAGGCAATGCGCAAGCTCATTCTCATTTCCACGATGGCGCTTATCCTCGTGGCTTGCGGCCATCGACCGCTCAAAGCGCCGTGCGAACCCGGCGATGCCCAACCCATTCCCAACATGCTTGTCGCCCTTCTGCCTCAAGCCCTGGCCGCCTTCGTCTTCGGGAACGTCGGGGCGAACGACTGCGGCCCGATGCGGCCTCTGTGATCACCTGCCCATGGCTCTTGTCACCGATCTCCTCACAAGCGTTGATCGCGCCGGCACCACCTATGTGGGCAGTGCCTATGGCGCGCTCGCCAATGCGCTGACCGATGGCGGCATCACCTCCGTCGGTGGGCTGCTACTCACGCTCTATGTCCTCTTCTGGGGGATCGGCATCTGGCAGGGCACGGCCACGGGCGGTCCGAGCGATCATGCCTTTCGGCTCTTTCGCGCCTTCCTGATCTATGCGCTTGCGACCTCATGGGGCGAATTCCAGCGCCTCGTCTACACCGCGATGAATGAGGGCCCCGCTGCGATCGGGAATTCACTGCTCAATGTGGTTGGGACCATGAACTACACCGGTCTTTCGGTGAACCTGACCTCGGTGAATGCCGTGCAAACCGCGCTGCAGAATCTCTGGGATACCACGGGCAATGCCGTTGCGGCCTTCGTCAAGAACGCCGGGATCACCAACCCCGGCCCCTATGTCATCGCCGCGATCCTGCTCATTGCCATGGCAATCCTTGTCGGTTTCGGGCTCTTCCTCATCATCCTCTCGAAGATCTTCATGTGGCTGCTTCTCGGCCTTGCCCCGCTCTTCATCATCCTGCTGCTTTTCGGGGTCACCTCGCGCTTCTTCTCCGGGTGGCTGGCGACGCTCGTGCAGTATTTTGTGGTGCAGGTGCTCGTTTACGCCTTCATCGCTTTCTATGTCGGGTTGACCCAGCAGTTCTTCGATCGCCTCAACACCGCGAATAACGGTTTTACCACCACCTTTGCCGATATCGCGCCCATCATTCTGGTCGCCATCATCGGCATCCTGCTGCTCCACCAGCTCAACAGCGTCGCGGCCTCGATCGCGGGCGGCATTCCCATGGGTTACACGCGCCTCGGCCGCTTCTTTGAGGCTGCCGGCAACGCCCGCATCCCCATGACGAAGATGCTCTCTTTCAACGAGCGACGCGCGGCCTTGCGCTCTGCCCGGATGCAGAACGCTGTTGCGGGGTATCGGGAGGGTTCTCTTCCCGCATTGCCACCCCCAAGACACGACAATCCCGATCAGAACCGCCTCGCCAATCAGCTGAGGCAACCGATCTGAAGCGAGCCAGTGTCGCCGCCCCATCCAACCGTTGAGATCTCACCATGACAATTGCTCAAAGCGCGGCGACGAGCCCGCCGCCAAACGGGGATTCCCGCTATTACGAGGAAGCCCGGACCTGGGAACATGATATCGCCCGCAAAAACAGGGCCTCGCGCGCGATCGCCTGGGTCATCGCCAGCGTGATGACGCTTCTGGCGGTCCTCGCGTTGATCGCGCTGGTCATGCTCGTGCCGCTCAAATCCTACGAGCCCTACATGGTGGTGGTCGACAAGGCGACGGGCTTTGTCGAGGTCAAGCGTCCCATGGCGGAAGGCGTTCTCACGCAAGATGAAGCGGTCACGACCTTCAACGTCGTGCGCTACGTCAAGATGCGCGAGACCTATGATCCCAAAGCGCTCAAGGAGAACTTCGAGATCGCGCAGCTTCTCGCCACTGGGGACGCCGCGCGCGAGCTTACCGAAATCTATTCGCCGGCTAATTCAAAGAACCCGATCAAGGTTCTGGGCCTGAATGCCCTGGTCGCTGTCACCGTCAAATCAGTGACCTTCCCGAACGGGCGCACCGCGCTGGTGCGCTTCTCGACGGAAGAAAAGAGCCAGACCAATACCGTCACCCGTCACTGGGTTTCGCTCATTCGTTTTCGCTACACCGCCACCCCGATCAAGAACGAGTATCGCTTCGAAAACCCCCTCGGGTTTCAGGTGACCGAATACCGGCGTGATCAGGAAACCGTCCCGACACCGAACACGCTGCCGGGGGCCAAGCCATGACCCGCATTGCTTTGGCAGCCCTGATGCTCCTTTCAGGCATCACCCTCGCTTGCGCTGAGTCTTCACCCCGCGCCGGAGCCCTCGATCCTCGTGTGCGCGATGTCACCTACAACAAGGACAATGTGGTCGCGGTCGATGCGAGCTATGGCGTCTCGACCATGATCATTCTGGCTGAGGACGAAAAGCTCGAAACCCTCGCGCTCGGGGATTCGGTTGCCTGGAAGGTTGAACCCAATCGGCGCGGGAACATCATCTTCATCAAGCCGGTCGACAAGGATGCCTTCTCGAACCTCAATGTCGTCACCAACAAGCGGCTCTATTCCTTCATCCTGCGCTCGGCGTTTCGCGACCCGAAGCACCAGATCTTCAAAATCCGCTTTCGCTATCCCGAGGATGACCTCGACCAGCGCCTCCTCACCCAAGCGAAAGAGCGCGCGAACCTGCCCAATACGAAGGGCTTCAACCGAGGAAATGCCAACACAAGCTACGGCTTCAAGGGGGCAACCCGGATCAAGCCGCTCCACGTCTTCGATGACGGAGTCAAGACCTGGATCGAGTTCCCGCCCGAAACCGAGACCCCGGCCATCTTCCTTGTCGACAAGGACAGGAACGAGAGCCTCGTGAACTTGCGCAGGGAAGGGAACTTCGTCGTCATCGACAAGGTCAATTTCCAATGGACCCTGCGTCATGGCGATGAAGTGACCTGCCTCTTCAACCTGCGCCTGAATGCGGACAATCAGCCTGATGGCTCTACCGACCTCCAGCGCATCGGCTTTGAGGGCAAAACCTCAGGGGAGCCGCGCTGATGCCGAGCCCTCAGGATTACCGCAATCTCGAACTTGAACATTCCGCCGCAACTTCCGTCGCGCGTGGAGCCACGACCTTTGGCTCCCTGATCAAGGTCGGTGTCCCCTTGGGCGGGGCAGCGCTCGCTGGCTTCATGATCTACCAGAGCCTTTATGGAGCCAAAGGACCGACCACCACGATTGATCAGGAGGAGTTCCGGACAACGCAGTTTCCCGCGCCACAGATCGAACCACCCAAAGCGCAGGTCGATACCGGTCGTTTCACGGTGCCTCCACCGGAACCTGTCGCACCACCACCGCCTCCGCCACCAATCGCACCACCTGTTGCGGCATTGACGCCGCCGGTTTCGCCGCAGGATGAAGCGGAAGCGCGGCGCATTGCCGAGATGGAACGCCTGCGCCGAGAAGAGGAAGAGCGCAAGAAATGGGAGCGCCTGCGCGCACCGCAGGTCGTAGCCGATAACGCTGATGCCGCAGTGCCCGGCGCTCGGGCCTCGGGCGACAACTCAGGCGCCCCGCGCGCCACCAATGAGCGTGAAGAGGATCCCAACCGGCGTTTTCTGGCAAGCGCTGGAAGCGCAGGCGTTGAGGTATCAAACGCGACAAAAAACAACCGCACCGATGCACTTGTTGCGCAAGGAACCTTCATTCGCGGTGTCCTCGAAACCGCAATCCAGAGCGATCTGCCCGGCATGGTGCGCGCGATCACCACAGAAAACGTCTGGTCCTTCGATGGTCGGCGCGTGCTCATTCCATCGGGTTCACGCCTGGTTGGTGAATACAAATCCGGCATGGCGCAGGGGCAGACCCGCGTCTTCATCGTCTGGACAAGGCTGCTGCGCTCGGATGGTGTCTCGGTGCAACTCGCCTCGATCGGCACGGATGAGCTGGGGCGGGCAGGCAGCGCAGGCACTGTCGATAACCACTATGCCGAACGCTACGGCTCTGCGGTTCTTCTGAGCCTGATTGGCGGTGTCGCCCAATTCATCTCCGGGCTTGGCCAGAACAATCAGAGCCAGCAGGGCAGGACGATCACGATCACCGACCCCGTCACCGGCCAGACCAGCACTACGACGCTCCAGCCCGATGGCATGATCGGCAATGCCCGTCAGATCGGGGCGCAGCAGGTCTCCCAGACCCTCACGAACCTTGCCAATGAAGCCCTGAAGAACTCGATCAATATCTCGCCGACGATCCACATCGATCAGGGTACCCGCATCACCGTCTTCGTGCGGCGCGATCTCGATTTTTCGATGCTCTATCCCGATCCGGTGCGTGAGGCTCTTTCCGAGATCAAAGCCGAAATGCGCCGCCCCCAAGTGACTCGGACACTGGCCCCATCACCTTCAGGCCGGATCGTCAAATGAGCGCCCACGGCTCGGCAAAATCAGTTCGATCCCATGAAACCGTGTTTCTGGAGAACGCGCTTGAGCCCCTCCGGCCCTGGCTGGAGGATGAGAGCGTCGTCGAGATCTGCGCCAATCGCCCGGGAGAAATCTGGGTCGAGGTCTTCGGCGCCTCCAGCATGGTCTGCCATGCCCTGCCGGCCTTGAACGCCGCGGCACTTCGTCACATTGCCGAACGGGTCGCGGGACATTCAGGGCAATCGGTCAACGAGGAACATCCGCTTCTATCGGCCGCGCTTCCCACAGGTGAGCGGTTCCAGGGCGTGCTTCCCCCTGCAACGACGGAAGGCGGGGCCTTTGCCATCCGCAAGCAGGTGATCAAGGAGATGCGCCTTGAGGATTATCGCCGTATGGGCGCCTTTGATCGGGTCGTGCATAGTGGGGTGGGGGGCTTGAGCGAGCTTGACCGTGAGCTTTGCACAATTCTCGACCGGGGTGAGATCGAAGCCTTCATTCGCCTTGCCGCCCAAAACCGTCTTTCGATGCTGGTGTCCGGCGGAACCTCATCGGGCAAGACAACCTTTCTCAATGCCGTCCTCAAGGAAGTGCCTCAGGACGAACGCATCATCTCGATAGAGGATACGCGCGAGCTCAAACCTCATCAGCCCAATTACCTCCCGCTCGTCGCCTCCAAAGGGGATCAGGGGCAGGCACGGGTCACGGTCGACGGCCTGCTGCAAGCTTCGCTCCGCCTTCGTCCCGACCGCATCTTTCTCGGCGAGATCCGCGGCAGCGAGGCCTATTCGTTCCTGCGCGCGATCAACACCGGTCATCCCGGCTCCATCACGACCGTCCATGCCGATAGCCCCGCCGGTGCCTTCGAGCAACTCGCGCTGATGGTGATGCAGTCGGGCCTAGGCCTGAGGAAAGACGAAATCATCGCCTATATCCGCTCGGTCTTGCCCATCGTCATCCAGCAGAAAAAGATCGGCGGGTGGCGCGGCACGACCGAGATCTACTTCTCGAAAATGGTGCAATGGCGTGAGGAGCAGAACGCGAAAGGGCAGGGCACTTCAGGCGCGAGCAGGCGGCAGCGGAAAGACAGTTCTATCAAACTAACTCGAGCCTGAACCGTCATGGCCCGCATCTCTGGTTCGATCTTCATTGCGCTGTTGCTGGTGTTCTCGCTCGCCCTGGCCTGGGTCATTCCCTACGCCGCAATCACGGGGCTGCGCTCGGGGAGCACGGACCGCACCAAGCGTTGGGACCTCCTGGTGCGCGTTTCCACCGAGAACCCGAAATGGGATCTCTCGAATACTCCCCCGATCTCGATGCGGCACGGGTTTCCGCTCGCTTACTGGCACGCCTGGACCTATGGGCAGGACTCACGCTACCGCGTCCGAGTGCTCGAGAACGCCGCGCTCGCCTTGGGAGCCCTCGCGCTTATCGGTGCCGGGATTGGCCTGCTGTTTCTCGTCAACCGACGCTCGACCCTTCATGGAGATGCCCGCTTCGGGACAATCAATGATGCTCGCAAAGCGCGACTGCTGGGCAAGGAGGGTATCATTCTCGGGAAATTGGGCGGGCGCGTTTTGCGCTCCAATGACCCCGGCCATCTCCTCGTTGTCGGCCCGACCCGCTCGGGCAAGGGCGTCTCCTTCGTGATCCCCAACGGCCATGCCTGGACAGGCTCCATGGTCGTCCTCGACATCAAGATGGAAAACCACAATGCCTTTGCTTCAGCCCGCAAAGCGCAGGGCGACGCGATATTCGTTTTCGCGCCCGGCTCCTTGAAAACCAACCGCTACAATCCCCTCGATTTTGTGCGCTCCGGCCCGGAGATGGCGACCGACTGCCAGAACATCGCAGGCTTCCTCACCTCAACGGGCAATGAAAACGAATGGTCGCTCGCGGCCCGCAAGCTCGTCGCCGCCCTTCTTGGCTATGTCCTCACAAGCCCACTCCATCAGGAGAGCCGTACCATCCGCTCCGCCGTCACGGTCATCTCAACCGGCCATGACATCGCCGACGTCCTCAAGGTCATCGTTGAAACCGAACGCCAGTATCTCCCCCAATGGGTGATCGACGATTTCAACCAGTTCATCGCGATACCGGAACGAACGCGTGGCTCGGTGCTCTTCAATGTCTCAAACGCCTTCGCGCCATGGTCATCGGAGCTGATCGCAGAGGCAACTTCGGCGAGCGATTTCGACATCCGTGAGCTACGGCGACAAAAGATGACGATCTTCATCGGCACGCCGCTCGCGGATCTAGAAAGCTACCGCCCCCTGATCCGCATCCTCTTCCAGCAGATCCACGACGTGCTAATGCGGAATCTCCCCGGCAAGGAGGAGCCTCATCAGGTGCTGCTCATGCTCGACGAGTTCTTTGCACTTGGCCGGATGACGTCACTCGCTTCCAAGATCGCGGTTTCAGCGGGCTACGGGTTTCGGATGGCGATCATCCTGCAGAACCTCTCCCAACTTGATGAGCTCTATGGAAAAGCCACCCGCGAAACGCTTCTGGCAGGCTGCGCGACCAAGCTCTTCGTCGCCATCAATGACAATGCCACAGCGCAATATGTCTCGGATGCCCTCGGGAACTACACGACCGACAATCGCACCAAGATCCTTGGCACCGGTATCACGCAATCAGCGCGGGTATCAGTGACGACGATTGGTGTACCGCTGATGAGGTCTGAAGCCCTAATGCGGATGGCGAGGGAGAAGTCGCTGCTGATTGCAGCCAGCTCGAGGCCCTTCGAGGTGAAGAAGGGCACGGAACTCCAGTTTCGGTAACTACCGTCCCGAAGACCTTCGCCGCCCCAGTTCCCGATAGAGCGCCTCAGGCGACACGCCAATCTCTTCCGCCAGCGCCAACCAGCCCCCTTTGGCGGGCATGGCTCCTTCATGTAGGAGAAGCCAGGCATCGAGCCTGTCCCGGACCTTATGAAACGAGAGAATTTCTGCTCTCGCCCGCGTCCGCTGAACCTCAGCCGCTAGGTGTCGCGCCAGATGTTCCATGATCGCGCGGTCTGTTCGTGACATCTCTGTCAGGCGGACAATCGGAAGGCTTGCCACTTCCGAATCGGTGACGCTGGTGGCATCGCAGTGATAGAAACCGGCAAAAATCGATGCTTCCGCGACGATATCTCCCGTTCGCACCCGCTGGAGAACAAGCCTGCGTCCATCTGCGGAGATACGCTCCAGCGCGATCTCCCCCTGCAGGACGAGATAGAAGCGCTCGACCTTTTCACCCATGCGGAAAAGCTGCTCGCCAGCCGTGAGCCGGTGCCTGTCGGAACTAAGATCACGAAGACGGGAGGTGAGCACAGACATGATCGTTATCATGTGCCGCGCCATGCGATCATGCAATTAAGATCGCCATGAAATACGGAGATCTCTATGAAAAAGTCAGTTTGTGCGGTCCCTGGAGTGCTGGCCATCGGCTGGCTGGCGCTGACAACACATGCATTCGCGCAGCATGCGGGCCATCATCCCCCAGCCGCCTCCTCGCCTTATGCGGGGTTTGAGACCCGCGCCATCAAGGCGCTTTCCGATGCCCAAATCGCTGATCTGAAGGCGGGACGCGGCATGGGACTGGCACTTGCCGCCGAACTCAACGGCTATCCCGGCCCGTTGCACGTGCTGGAGCTGGCGGACAAGCTCGCTCTGTCCGACGAACAGAAAACCCGGATGCAGGTCTTCATCCATGCGATGAAACAGGAAGCCATCGCCATCGGCGAAGAGGTAATAGCAGCAGAAGCCGCGCTCGATCGACTGTTTGCAGATAAGCAGGTTGACGCGATTTCGCTCATGAAGGCGACGAAGGCCGTGGCGGAAGCTCAAGGACAGCTGCGCGTGGCGCACCTGCGCTATCACCTCGATACGCGGGCGGCCCTCAGCCCAGAGCAAATCGAAAACTACGCCCAGCTGAGAGGTTATGTAGCTCAGCCCTGATGCTCAGAATTTCAAGGCCGAAAGCAGAGTGCGTCCCCGATGACATGTCCGACGAAGGTGCCATTACGGCTGGGTCATCAATGTTTGTGTCCGCTATGACCGTGGAATAGGTGCAGCAGCGGGCAGGCCAAGAGCAGGGCATAAGGCAAAACTCCAAGTGCATGCCCCCAATGTTCGCGGAGGAGATAGAATGCCGCTATAACAGCAAGCGATATGATGCCGAACGTAACGGCGCGGCCGGGATTAGTACCATTCATAGGCGAAAGCTCCTTAACCGAAGTGAGTTGGCGATCACGCTGACCGAGGAAAGTGTCATCGCGGCGGCGGCGATGATCGGCGACACGAGAATGCCGAAAGCGGGATAGAGAACGCCGGCCGCAACCGGAACACCGGCGGCGTTGTAGAAGAAGGCGAAGAACAGGTTCTGCCGGATATTGCTCATGGTTCCCGCAGAAAGACGCCGCGCCCGCACGATGCCGGTGAGATCCCCCTTGAGCAGCGCGACCGACGCGCTTTCCAGTGCTACGTCAGTACCGTTGCCCATGGCGATGCCCACATCCGCCGCCGCGAGGGCAGGGGCGTCGTTCACACCGTCCCCCGCCATGGCAACAACCCGACCTTCGGCGCGAAGGCCCGCCACCACCTGCTGCTTCCGTTCGGGCGTGACCTCGGCTTCGAAGCGAGTGATCCCGAGCCGCTCCGCGATCGCCTTCGCCGTGCCCTTCGCATCGCCAGTCAGCATCATGATCTCGATCCCCGCTACGCGCAGGGCGGCCAGCGCCTCCGGCGTCGAGGATTTGATCGGGTCTTCGATGCGAAGAATGCCGGCCAACTCTCCGTCGACCGCAACAAAAACGGCAGTTGCGCCTTCATGGCGCATGCTCGCGGCCCCATCCGAAGCCACAACCACACCAATCTCGGCGAGATAGCGCTCCTGGCCGATGGCGATATCGCGACCGTTGATCTTAGCGCGGGCGCCCTTGCCGATAGGCGAGTCAAAGTCTTGCGCAGGTAGCGGGGAGATGCCGCGTTTCCCGGCTTCCGTCACGATGGCATGCGCCAGCGGATGTTCACTGAGTTTTTCCACCGAGGCCGCGAGCTGAAGCAGATCGGTCTCCTCAATCGCCCCCGTGGTGACGATCCCCGTCACACTTGGGCGACCTTCCGTGAGGGTGCCGGTCTTGTCGACAACGAGAATATCCACCTTTTCCATCCGCTCCAGCGCTTCGGCGTTCTTGACCAGCACGCCGGCACGCGCACCGGCGCCAACACCGACCATGATCGACATCGGCGTTGCGAGGCCAAGCGCGCAGGGACAGGCGATAATCAGCACCGCAACCGCCGCGACCAACGCATAGGAGAATTGCGGCGCCGGTCCCCAGAGATACCAGGCCGCGAAGGCGAGGGCGGAAACCAGCATTACCGCCGGCACGAACCAGCCCGACACGGTATCAGCCAGACGCTGGATCGGCGCGCGCGAGCGTTGCGCCTGCGCGACGAGCTGGACGATGCGAGCAAGCATCGTGTCGCTGCCTATGGCAGTCGCTTCGATGACCAGCGCCCCGGTTGTGTTAATCGTGCCGCCAATCACACGGTCGCCGGCCTGCTTGGAGACGGGGATCGGCTCGCCGGTTACCATGGCCTCGTCGATATTGGATCGTCCCTCGGCAACTACGGCGTCAACCGGTATTTTCTCGCCGGGACGGACGCGCAGCCGATCGCCGAGATGGACGTGTTCGAGCGGGATATCGGTTTCCGCGCCATTCTTGTCGATCCGCCGTGCGGTTTTCGGCGCCAAGCCGAGCAAAGCCTTAATAGCGCCGGAGGTTTGCTCCCGCGCCCGCAGCTCAAGCACTTGCCCGAGCAGGACAAGAACCGTGATCACCGCCGCCGCCTCGAAATAGACGGCAACAGAGCCGTCAGAGCCGCGGAAGGCTGGGGGGAAAAGCTGTGGCGCGAATGTCGCGACGATGCTGAACAACCAGGCGGCGCCGGTGCCGAGCGCGATCAGCGTGAACATGTTGAAATTGCGCGTGCGGAGTGAAGCCCAGCCGCGCTCAAAAAAGGGCGCGCCGGCCCAGAGCACGACCGGAGTTGCGAGCACGAGCTGCACCCAGTTGGAAACCTTCGGCGCCATCAGCGCGTGGAACTCGAAGAGATGCGCGCCCATTTCAAGGAAGAATACCGGAAGCGTGAGCGCAAGGCCGATCCAGAACCGGCGGGTCATATCCGCGAGTTCGGGATTGGGGGCATCCTCGAGGCTGACCATTTCCGGTTCAAGCGCCATGCCGCAGATCGGGCAGGAACCCGGGCCTTCCTGCCGCACTTCCGGGTGCATCGGGCAGGTATAGATCGTGCCCTCCGGCGCCGCGACGGCAGGCGTCGCGGCTTTCGGCACGAGGTAGCGCTCGGGATCGCCGATGAACTTGGTGCGGCAGCCAGCGGAGCAGAAATAGTAGTTCCGACCGGCATGTTTCGTCTGATGCTTCGCGGTCGCCGGATCTACATCCATGCCGCAGACCGGGTCTTTCAAGCTGCCATGGGCATGCCCCTCATGGTCATGCTTGTGGCCGTGGCCACCGCAACAGGCGCCGGGCTTCGGCGGTTGCGTGTGCTGATGACCGCCGCAGCAGCTTCCGGCAGGTGTATGTTTATGCTCAGGTTTCATGTTGCTCATGCAAGCCTCCAGATGACTGTTTGAATGGAGCCTGCACCTTCCTATAATTGGAAGGTCAAGCGGTTTGAGGAGCATTCCCATGCAGATCGGAACGGCAGCGAATACGAGCGGTGTTTCCGCCAAGATGATCCGCCACTACGAGGCGATTGGACTGATCGCGAATGGTGCTCGCCGAGACAATGGCTATCGCGACTATGACGAGCGCGATGTCCACGAACTGCGTTTCATCCGCTCCGCCCGCGATCTCGGATTCTCGCTGGAGGAAATCCGCGCATTGCTCGATCTCTGGCGCGACAGGGCGCGCTCCAGCAGAGATGTGCACACTCTTGCCGCCCGGCATCTCCATGAGATCGAGACCAAGATCGCCGAGCTTCAGGCGATGGCCCGAACGCTCCGGCAACTCCTGGGCGCTTGCCACGGCGATGCCCGACCAGAATGCCCGATCCTTGACGGTCTCGGCGGCACGACGACGCGCGTCGCCTCACGCTAGCGAGGTAGTGAAAACCCGTTCGGATAGTCGATGAACACGTCCTGCGCGCCGCCCTTGGCGAAGGACATGACCTTGAACGGATCCGGCTTCGCCCCGAGAACCTCCATGCCGGGAGAGCCGCCCGGCATGTCCGGCACGGCGATCCCAAGAATGGGTGGCTTCGACAGCAGCATTTTCTCGATGGCCTCGATTGGCACATGGCCCTCCACGACATAGCCGTCGATAAAAGCTGTGTGGCAGGATTGCAGGCGTTCCGGTACGCCGGCGCGCAGCTTCACCGGCGCAAGATCGTCTTCATTGACAATCGTCACCGGAAAGCCCGCGCGGCGAAGGTAACTGGCCCACGCTCCGCAACAGCCGCATGTCGGCGAGCGGTGAACGACAACCGCAGGACGTGTTGTCGCCCTGAGCGGCGTTGAGATAGCGGCCGCGAGAAGCCCGAGGGTCAGACGTCGGCTGATCATGCGCGCATCTCCGGCTTACCATCCGCCGAACTCGTCAATGCAAGAATCCAGAGCGCAATGAGGTTGACTCCAGGAACAAGCACCAGCACCGACCAGAACGGCGAGAACCCAAGCCGCTTCAGGATCAACCCGACAGGGTAGAGAATCGCTGCAGCCATCACAGCGAACATCAGCCAGTGACTGATGCCCCAGCTGGCCCCCATCATCCAGCCATATCCGTCATTTCCAGAATAGAACATGGTTCTTCTCCTTCGTGTCTTGCATCACGAAACTGACAACTCGGTCATCATGCCGGTCGCCATGTGATAGAGGTGGTGGCAGTGTAGGAACCATCGCCCGGCCTTGTCCGCGTCGAATGCGATCATCACGGGCGTATGCGGCGGGACGATTACGGTATCGCGGATTGGCCCCGCGAACTGGCCGGCGCGCGATCCCACCACCTGAAAATGATGCCCGTGCAGGTGCATGGGATGCATCATCGAACTCGGGTTCATGAACATGATTGCGATCCGCTCCCCGCGCCTGACTTCGAGCGGTTGGTGTTCGCCATGCACTTTGCCGTTGATGGTCCAGCGATATCCGGCTTCCTCCCCGAGCATCAGGTGAAACGTCCTGTCCGGCTTGCGTTCGGGCAGGGGATTGAGGGCCCGCAGGCGTTCGTCGAGCGCCAGCGTCGCATTGGGCGCGGCCTCGCGCGCATTCTCGCCGATTTTCGTGATTGCCGCGCCGGCCGTAGCGAGCACGATGCCGGTCTGCCGCGTATCGGCTTCGACCTGCGCGAGGACGGGAAACGCACCGCCCTCTCCGGGAATGGCGAGCAGGAGATCAATGCGCTGCCCCTGCGCGAGCGGGAAACGCCGCCCCTTGAGCGGCTGGCAGGATGAGCCATCAACCGCGACGCAGGTTGCCTCGATCGATCCCGTATCGAGAAAGAACGCCGTCGCGGTCGCGCCATTGATCACGCGAAGCCGGATGCGGCCGCCTTTTTCGACCCGGATGACCTCGGGATCGTCCAGTGTCCGGTCGTTTGCGAGATAGGCATCATACGCCACATCATTGGCGTGAAGCCTCATGTCTTGCCCCATTCCCATGCCCTGGCCCATCCCCGGCATCATGCCCATGCCGGGCATCATCCCGGAGGAACCGGAACCATGATTCATCCCGCCATGGTTCATACCACTCGGGCCGGGTGCCCGCGGCGCGGAGGCAGGTGCCCCTCCGTGCCCGCCATGGGCACTTGACCCACCGAGGCCGGCGAGGATTTCGGCCGGCGGGCGATAGGCGAAGTCGTGCAGCATGACCACCACATCCTGAACATCGCCGGCGGCGCGCTCGCGGGTGATCATCGGCGCGGCGAGCAGTTGCTGTTCGGTGAGCTGGTGCGAATGCATCCAGTGCGTACCGGGAGTCAGCAGGAAATCATGGGTATCATGCGCTCCTGCCGCGAGTGTTCCGCCATCGGGCCGGGAGCGGTCCTGATCAGCCGCTGCATGAACCTGTCCGTGCCAGTGCATGATCAGGGGTTCGCCGGTAGCATTGCGAATAGCGCCGGAAAAGCGGTCGCCTTCGCTCGCCAACATCCCCTGCTTGCCGTTGGTGCCGGCAATGCCGAAAACCGTCGCGGCCTTGCCCTTCACATCAAGCGTGCGGCTGGCAACAGTGAGCAGCGGAGCTTCCGCCCGCAGGAGGTTGCTTGTCCAGGGGGTCGCAAGGGCGGCAGCGCCAGAGCTTGCAAGGAAAGAGCGGCGGGAAATCGACATGAAAGCCTCCGTATCCGGTTATTCGACTGGAGGTCACAATAATGTCGCTACCGAGGCCCTGTTCTTGATCCAGCGCACTGAATTTGTTACAAATTATTGCAGCAGCCCGCCAAATTCAGCGCTGGAAGGGCAATTTAACGCCCATTCTGGCCAGCAAACCATCCCGCCAGACAACGGCGTGCATGATCACCCCTGCTACATGCAGAAAGAGCAGGGCATAGAGCACACGTGTCAACAGGATGTGGACCGGGCCAGCAGCCGAGATGATGTAGGATTTCATAAAGCCGGTCACTGGCAGCAGCAGCAGTGTGGCGTAGAGCGCGACATGGGCAAACCGTGCAAGCGTTGCAAGCAGGGGATGCGGCAACGACGAGGGTTGAACAGGATACTTACGTCTCAACCACAAACGCATGAGCCCGAACGCGAGGATCAGCCCCCCGCTGATCATGTGGATCTTGTGCAGTTGTAAATCCCATGGATCAACCGGCATTCCAGGATGGTCGACATGCGTCCGTCCAATGGCAGGATACGTCCAGAGCTGGACGAGAAAGAGGGTGAAAGTTGCCCAGTGCAGCGTCTTATGGAGGGAGGAATACTCGTCACGCATTATTTCTTCCCTCCGATCAATCTGGCTCTCGCCGAGGCTTCCCAATATTATTTTGCCTTCTGAAGTTTCGTCACGGCGATCTGGCCGTTCACGCGATCAGCGTCGAACTTGATCTTGTCGCCAGCTTTCAGACCCTTGAGCATTGCCGTATCGGCAGCACGGAACACCATCGACATTGCTTCCATGTCGAGATTCTTGATCGGACCATGATCGATCGTGATCTTGCCCTGGGCTTCATCAATTTTCTTGACTGTTCCGGAAACAGATTGCGCCTGCGCAGCGGAGGCCAGCGTCACAAGGGTGGATAAGGCAATAAAGCTATATTTATTCATGGAATTTCCTTTCACAGTTTTCGGCGGAGTGACGGTTCAAGACCCGTTACTTCACGACAATCTTGCCGGTCATGCCAGCTTCGCGATGACCGGGGATGAGGCAGGAGAAGTCAAACTCACCAGTCTTTGTGAATTGCCAAACGATGTCTCCGCTCTTCTTCGGCGCGAGACGCTTGGCGTTGGGATCATCGTGCTCCATATCCGGGTTCTTTTTCATTTCCTCGGCATGCTTGAGGTTCATCTCAAGCGTCGCGAGTACCAACTCGTGATCTAGTTCACCGCCATTGGTGAGCTTCAGGCGAATCTGCTCGCCCTTCTTCACTTCGATCACGGCAGGGGAGAAATACATCTTGCCATCGCCTTCCCCCATGCGAACCAGCACGAGCCGAGCAGGCTTCTTGGGGTCGCCCGGTTTGCCATAGGCGGTTTCGTCGCCGTGGTGGCCGTGACCTGCGCCACCTGGGCCCGCCGCAGCGGGCATCACCAGAGCTGAAAGCAAAAATGCTATGAGTGAGATGGATGTCTTCACATTGTCCTCCGATGTTTCCCATTGTCATGGGAAGATGAATGTCAGTGATTGGAATGCGCGCCACCCTTGGGAGCGGGCAACGGATTGCCGTCCGGCCCAAGCGCGGGTTTGCGCGGGTCTTTCACGCGCCAGTCGGCGGATTGGGCATCGGGCGGCGCTGAGGGCGTCACCGTCGCGAGCTTGCCCTTGTACTCATATGCAACCGTCCCTTCCGGGTGCTTGAACCAGCCGGGATCCTTGTAGTCGTTCTTCGCGAGGCCCTCGCGGACCTTCACGACCGAGAACATCCCGCCCATTTCGACCGGGCCGAATTGGGCGAAGCCGGTCATCATCGGCAGGGTGTTGTCCGGCAGCGGCATTTCCATGGAACCCATCTCGCCCATGCCGTTCGATCCCATCGGCATGTAGCCCGGCGCGATCTTGCGGATGCGCTTAGCGAGATCCTTCTTATCGACACCGATATAGGTCTTCACCGAATGGCCCATCGCATTCATGGTGTGATGCGATTTGTGGCAATGGATCGCCCAATCACCCACCTCGTCAGCCACGAAATCGAAGGCGCGCATCTGGCCGACGGCGACATCAACAGTCACCTCATCCCAGGCGCTCGCAGGGTCCACCCAGCCACCATCGGTGCAGGAAACCTTGAACTCGTAGCCATGCATGTGGACGGGGTGATTGGTCATCGTCAGGTTGCCGAAACGGATTCTCACCTTGTCGTTCTTGCCGACAACAAACGGGTCGATCCCCGGAAAGGCCCGGCTGTTCCAGCACCACATGTTGAAATCGAGCATGGTGTTGACCTTGGGCACATAGGAACCCGGCTCGATATCGAACGCGTTGAGCAAAAAGACGAAATCCCGGTCAACACGGCGGAAAGCAGGGTCTTTCGGGTGGACGACGAAGAACCCCATCATCCCCATCGCCATCTGCACCATTTCGTCCGAATGCGGGTGATACATGTAGGTTCCGGACCGCCTGAGCAGGAATTCGTAGACAAAGGTTTTTCCGGGCGGGATATGCGGCTGATTGAGACCACCGACGCCGTCCATGCCGTTCGGCAGGCGCTGGCCATGCCAATGCACTGCTGTATTTTCGGGGAGCTTGTTGGTGACGTAGATGCGGACCTTGTCGCCCTCGACCGCCTCGATCGTCGGGCCGGGGGACTGACCATTATAGCCCCAGAGATAGGCATTCATGCCCGGCGCAATCTCGCGCACCACGGGTTCGGCGACGAGGTGGAATTCCTTCCAATCGCCATTCATTTTCCACGGCAAGGTCCAGCCGTTGAGCGTCGCGACCGGCTGGTAATCCGGCCCGGTCTTTGGCACGAGTGGAGCCTGCGTCGCCGGGCTCTTGGTCGTCGGCGCCTCCGGCACGGCAGCAAAGGCCGTCCGCCCGGAAACCATGCCGGCGCCGGCAAGAACAAGGCTGGAGCCGCCGACAAATCCTCTGCGAGAAACGTCCATCATGCTCTCCTTAATGGCCTTCGCCGCCGCCGGATTGGGGGGCAGCACCGCCACTGGCCGCACCGCCGGAAACACCGCCGCCGATCAGCGCGTGCTTGAAATCGACATCAGCAATGAAGAAGTCACGCTTGGCATTGATCGCCGCAACCTGCGACATCATTCGCCCACGGGAATCCGCGATGAGCTGTGTCACGTCGATCAGCATGCCATTATATTGCAGCAGGCTCTCGTCCTGGATAACCTTGCGAAGAGGCAGGATCTGGCTTTGGTAGAGCCTTGAGACGTCATATGTCCCACGCCAGACCTGATACGCCTCGCGCGCCTCGGAGCGGATGTTGACCGCCTTTTCCGCGAGCTTGTTCGCGGCCTGCATGTAGGTTTCCTCGGCCTGCGCGACTTTGGCTTGTCCGAAATCAAAAATCGGAATTTCGATCTCCAGCTCCAGCGTGCGCTTGATCGTGCGCTCGCGATCCAGTCCGCCAGCACCATTGTCGACAAAGGCTCTGTCGTAAGTGCGCCTGCCCAGCAGATCGACATCGGCCACGAAGCGCGTGGCCTGTGTCAGCCCCAGTGATTTCGCGAGCACGTCGAGATCGGCTCGCGCCATCTGGAGATCGACGCGGCGTTTGAGGGCTTCCGCCTCTATTTCACGCGAGGTGGCGAGACGCGGCATGGCGGGGAGGGCGCCGGGAAGTTTCAAGGCGGTGAGATCGCTGCCCCAAAGGCCGAGTAACCGAATCAGTTTTTCGCGCTCGATGCGCTGCTGGATACGGGCCTGCGCGAGCTGCGCGCCGGTTTCGGCGTAGAAGACGAAATCGCGCGCCTGATTGAGCTTGTTGACGCCGCCGGATTCGCCGAGACGCTTGAAGAGTTCCGCCGTCGCTTCCGCAGTAGATTTCGCCTGAATGAGCGCAGCAACCTGTTGGTTGGCCGCAACCGCGCGATAATATTGCCGACGGGTATCCGCCGCGAGCTTCAGCACGCCTTCAAGCGTCCTGAGTTGGGCTGCACGAAACCTGTCATTGGCAATTTCGGTCCGGGCCGGAAGAGTCGCTAAAGCAAAGATAGACCCGGATATCTGCCGCTCAATCTCCAGCGCCAGCGAAGCGGTTGTCCTCGCGATCGAGATGCGCGGGTTCGGCGGCAGGCTCGCCTGCATCCGCTGGGCATCAGCGATACCAAGTTCATTGAACGCCGCTTGAAGCCCGCGATTGTTCCAGAGTGCGATCTGGACCGCTGCGTCCGCGCTCAGAGGCTTCTTCATTAAAGCATCAACGCGGCCCTTGGCACCACCAGCCTGCTCCTCGGACGTTATTTTCTCAACGTTTTTGCCCAAATCGACCGAAGCACTCGCCTGCAACAGACCAAGACCACCATCGGGCTGAGCCGTTGCACAACCTGCCAGAAGGAGAGCGACGCCGGCGAGCAGAACTGCTCGAACAGATGCCTGCCGGTGAGGGGGCAGGCCAGGACTATGAAATGGAATTCGCATCATGATTTTGGCGCCACACGACGGTTGAGCTCTTCCCAGCCCTTGGGGCCGACGGGACGATAGGTCTTCGTTTCAGCCGCAACAGGCTGGTATCCGCCGCGCGGAACTCTTGCCGAAGGATCAGCGGGCTTCTCGAGGTATGCAGGCACGGAAGCGCAGGCAGACAACGCCGAGGCAAGAAATGTGAAAAACAGCAATCGGCGCATCTAACCGTCCCGAAATATCCAATCGATGATCAGCGGATAGCAAAGCAGGACGCCTGATGTCTGTTACAAATTATTGCGGAAGGGACATAAGTGAATGTTGCGAAACATTTCGAAATTCCAATGAAATTATAGGGTTACAATGTTTTTGCATATTCCGCTCCGGGGTCTCGGTCGAGTGTTTTGGCTTGCTGTGCCCCACACATGGCAATTGACAAAGAGGATACGTGATATGAACAAAATCATGAGTGCAGCAATCGTGGTCGCTGCCATTTTCGGGATCAGCACGGCTTCTGCCAATGACGGCGTGCTGTTCAGCAACACGAGTGATCCCTATTTCACGACTCCGGCAGAGTTTGTCGCGATGGGGAAGATGAAATCTTATCAACGGGAACAAAAAAAGGCGATTGCGAGCGACCAGATGTCACCACCGGTAACCCAGGGTCTGTATGACCCGGCAGGTGGCGGCAACACTGGGGGTTAAGCTTCTTTATGAACTGCGGTCGACCCTGGCCATATAAAGGGTCGACCAACTGACGTGGAGTGAAACTTGGAAGCCTATGCGACATCCCCACCCAACGACCACGGCAACATCCTCATCGTCGACGATGATGCCCAGATCCGGCTGCTCGTCACCCGGTTTCTTCAGCGTCATGGCTATCATATCTANTCGGCAGGCGATGCCGACAGCGTTCTGGAGACGCTGAATCGCTTCTCGCTCGACGCTATCATTCTCGATGTCATGCTGCCAGGTACCTCAGGGATCGAGGCCTGTCGCCGAATCCGGGAGATATCCACCGTGCCCGTGATCCTACTCACCGCGCGCTCCGAAGAAGAAATGCGAATATCAGGCCTTGAAGGCGGGGCGGACGACTATGTGACAAAACCATTCTCGCCCCGCGAACTGCTAGCGCGGCTTCGCTCTGTCCTTCGTCGTTCGCGCAATGCTGATCCTGCCTCCCCGACACGGGGTAGAAATAAAATTCAATTCGGCGGCTGGCTTCTCGATACGATGCGTAGGGAATTAAGCACACCCGATGGGGTCCTGATTGACCTATCGANCGGAGAATATAACCTACTTGTCGCCTTTCTAGAACACGCCAACCGCGTGCTCTCGCGTGAAATGCTTATGGAACTCGCCAAGACACGCACTGGCGACCCCTTTGACCGGGCGATCGATGTGCAAGTCAGCCGCCTCCGGCGGAAGCTGGAGACACCCGGGAGTTCGGAGCAGATCATCAAGACCGTAAGAGGGGCCGGATATGTTTTCATGCCCAAGGTCACCTTAGAATGAACGGGCGTGTATCCCGTCGGCTTCCCGATACCATCGTTGCACGCGCGGTGCTGATCCTTGCGGGTGCACTGATCGCCATGAGCCTGGTCGGCTATTGGGTTTACCACGTCGGAGCAGTGGGGCTCGCAACCGCTGCGCGTGACAAGGGCCTCGCCGAGCAGATCGTTTCTATCAAGCGGGCAATCAGTGCGATTCCGGATGAGGCCGAGCGCGACAAGGCGGCGCATGCGCTAGCCACAGCCTCACTCGAGGTGCATTGGAGTAAGGTCAGCCTCGTGCTCGGCAACGCCCCAAACAGCGAGCGCTCAAAAATGATGGAAGCACGGCTCAAGGAGCTTGTCCCTGAGTTCGGCGTCGAATCATTTGGAGTCGGCTATGCGGACGACGGGGCGCTCAATGCTGGTGAGGGCGATGCCTATCGTCATATGCTACTGGTGTCGCTGAGGCTTGAAGATGGCACCTGGCTCAATTTCGCCTCGCCGACCCTCGGCACGGCACACCACATGGCGGGCAACATCTTGGTCCTCGCGGGCATTGTTGGTTCTGTGATCATCGTCGTCGCTATCCTCCTGTTGCGCTGGGTGACGCGCCCACTTCGCAATCTCGCGGTCGCCGCTGAACGCTTCAGCCTTGATGAAGCGCGTGATCCTGTCCCGGAGGATGGCCCGGCCGAAGTCCGCCACGCAGCGAAAGCCTTCAACACGATGGGTGAGCGCATCAGACGCCTTGTCGCCGAACGTACGATGGCGCTCGCCGCTGTCAGCCACGATTTAAGAACGCCGATCACGCGCTTGCGGCTCCGGTCAGAACTTCTCGACGATGAGCAGACTCGCAACCTGATCGACGAGGACCTCGCCGAGATGGAAGCGATGATCGATTCCACACTCGAATTCCTCAGAATGGGAGTCTCCAGCGAAGCACCCAAAACGTTCGATCTCGCAACAATGCTCAGGACCATAGTCGATGGCGAGGCAGATCACGGTCGATCAATAAAGATGAAGGGGATTGAACATGCCCCAGTGCGGGGCAAGCCAATCGCCGTAAAGCGCGCATTGTGGAACATCATCGGCAATGCCTTGAAATACGGCAATACGGCAATCATTCATATCAAGCTTGATGGCCCACAAGTTCTCGTCGAGGTGCTGGATGATGGCCCCGGCATTCCAATTGCCGAGTTCGGACGGGTGTTCGAACCCTTCTACCGCATCGAGAGTTCAAGAAGCCGAGAGACCGGCGGCACGGGACTTGGACTCACAATTGCGAAAGCGATCCTGTCAGAGCATGGCGGAACGATATCGCTGCACAATCGGCAGCGTGGCGGCCTGCGGGTTTCCGTGCACCTTCCGGTTAAGCCGACAGAAACTGCAGTGCCCGGATCAGGCGAGCGTGAAGACGCATCCTCTGGGCATGGTGCTCAAAACATGCGATCGTAAACCATGATCCGTTTGGTGCTTTTTCCCCGACTGCTGGCGATCCTTGCTATCATCGCGATTGGCATTCCGCCCTTGCCCATGATGGCGCGCGGCGGGTTGCCGGTTGACATGGTCGGCGTGATGGAGCCGATGGATTGCTGCCCGCCCGGCGATCCCTTGATGCCGGATTGCCAGAAGAACTGCCCCTATCTCATGCTCTGCATGGCGAAATGCTTCGCCGTTGCAAATACTGCCTTCACGCGTCTGGCTCTTGTCGATGCGGCGTCGAATTCTCATCGGATTTCGTCGGATGAAAGCATCGACGCGTGGTCGATCCGCCCTCCCGCGCCACCACCCCGAATTTAGGACATTGCCAACGCAATGCGTTGGCGCGTGCTGCACCGAAGCTTCCGGCGCAGGTGATCACCCGTGGCCTGAGCTGCGGTTCTGGCTGCATCAGCGGCTTGTCCTGAATTTGACGAGAACACCCATGAGAACCCATTTCGACAGGCGCGCCATTTTTGCGGCGATGCTGACCCTTCTCCTATCCGTCGCCCCCTTCTATGCGGCGAAGGCCGACCCTAGGGATTATGAATTCCGCCTTGTCGAGAGCGCGATGAAGAAGGGCGATGGGGCGGTGATCGCCGCGCTCCTGATCGACAAGCGATCGGGCAAGCCCGTGCCTGATGCGGTGATCGTCGTGACCCGTCTCGACATGGCGCCGGATGGCATGGAGACGATGATCTCGCAGATCGAGCCGCTCCCCTCGCTTGAGTCCGGCACCTATCGCTTCAAGGCCAACCTTTCCATGGAAGGCGGTTGGCGGCTCTCGCTCGGCGCTAAGGTGCAGGGCGAGACCGGTTTGGTTGAGAGCAAGCTCATCCTGAAAGCCGTGCCAGAACCGGTGAAAGCCCACCACAAAATCCGCTTCTACCGCAACCCTATGGGGCTGCCGGATACCTCGCCGGTGCCAAAGAAGGACTCGATGGGGATGGATTACATCCCTGTCTTTGAGGGGGACGAGGACGAGAGCGGGATCGTCAAAATCTCGCCCGGCAAGGTGCAGCGCACAGGCGTCCGCTCGGTTCCCGCCACGCTCCAGAAAATCACGAAAACCATCCGCGCGCCGGGGATCGTCGCGCTGGACGAGCGGCGGATCAGCGTAATTTCCGCCCGCGTCGATGCCTTCGTCGAGCAGGTGGCGAGCGTGACAGCCGGCGAGTCTGTCACGAAGAACCAGCCGCTGGTGACCCTGTTTTCGACAGAGATCGCGGCGGCGGCGGCGCAGTTCATCACCGAACTGGCGACGGATTCGCGCGGGGTAACGACCGGCGGTGCGAAGAAGCGCCTCGAAAACCTGGGTGTTCCTTCCGAGGAGATCGCCGGGATCGAACGCAGCCGGAAAGTTCCGCCGAATATGGTCTGGCGCGCGCCGCAGGGTGGGATCGTGCTGGAGCGCAATGTCATCGTCGGCATGAAAATGGCTTCGGGGACGACGCTGTTCCGCATCGCTGACGCAACGAGAATCTGGGTACTGGCAGATGTGACGGAACAAGGTCTCGCTTCCTTGCGTATGGGAGCGGAGGCCACGATCCAACTGCGACACCGCCCCGATCTGACATTCTCGGGTAAAGTTTCGCTGATCTACCCGCAGGTGAACCTCGAAACCCGCGCAGCGCGTGTGCGGATCGAACTCGCCAACCCCGACCTCGTGCTGCTGCCCAATATGTTTGTCGATGTCGAGATCACGGCTGGCGATGATATGGAGCGCATCGCCGTGCCGGAAAGCGCTGTGATCGACAGCGGCGCGCGCAAGACCGTGCTCCTTGATCGCGGCGAAGGCCGCTTCGAGCCGCGCGAGGTCAAGACCGGGCAGCGCGGCAACGGGTTCGTCGCCATTCTCGACGGGGTGGCGGAAGGTGAAAAGGTCGTAACCGCCGCAAACTTCCTGATCGATGCCGAAAGTAACCTGAAATCAGCCCTCCAGAGTCTGACGATGGCCCAAGAAACGAGCAACCAAGACAAGGCCAGCATGGAGAAGCAGCCATGATCGCAAGGCTCATTTCCTGGTCTTCGCGAAACCTGATGCTGGTATTGATCGGCACCGCTTTCGCCGTGGCCGCCGGGCTTTATGCCCTGCGAAACCTGCCGCTCGACGCCATTCCCGATCTCTCGGATGTGCAAGTCATCGTCTACACCGAATATTCCGGGCAGGGGCCGCAGGTGGTCGAGGATCAGGTGACCTATCCCCTGAGCACCGCGATGCTCACCGTCCCAAAATCGAAGGTGGTGCGCGGCTTCTCGTTCTTCGGCGTTTCCTTCGTCTATGTGATTTTCGAGGACGGCACCGATCCTTATTGGGCGCGTTCGCGCGTACTCGAATATCTCAACACCGCCGCAAAACGCCTTCCCGCCGGCGTGACCCCGACTCTCGGACCGGACGCCACCGGCGTGGGCTGGGTCTACCAATACGCAGTGCTGGCGAAAGATCTGTCCCTCGCCGAAACACGCTCCTTGCAGGACTGGAAACTGCGTTTCGCGGCGGCCAAGGCCGAGGGCGTGGCAGAGGTCGCCGCCGTCGGCGGCTTTGTGAAACAATACAATGTCGTCGTCGATCCCAACCGGCTGCGCGCGCTTGGCATTCCCGTCTCGCGCATTCGCGAGGCGCTGCGGGCCAGCAATGCCGATATCGGCGGGCGCAGTGTCGAACTCTCGGAATTCGAGTTCATGGTGCGCGGGCGGGGCTACCTCCGGAATATCGCGGATATCGAGAGCATTGTTCTCAAAAGCGAAGCCGGGGTGGCCCTGCGTCTCGGCGATGTCGCGCGGGTCGAACTCGGGCCGGATGAGCGACGCGGCATCGCGGAACTCAACGGCGAGGGTGAGGTCGCCAGCGGCATCGTCATCCAGCGCTTCGGCGCCAATGCGCTCTCCGTGATCGCCAGCGCCAAGGCGCGCCTCGCGGAAATCTTGCCCAGCCTGCCATCGGGCGTGGAAATCGTGCCGGTCTATGACCGCTCGGAACTGATTACCCGCGCCATTGAAACCCTTAAAATGACGCTTCTGGAGGAGATGGGCATCGTCGCACTCGTTTGCGTGGTGTTCCTCCTTCATCTCAGGAGCGCCCTGGTCGCGATCCTGATGCTCCCGGTCGGCATCCTCATGAGTTTTGTCGCGATGAAGCTGCTGGGCCTCGGCTCGAACATCATGAGCCTTGGCGGCATCGCCATCGCCATTGGCGCGATGATCGACGCGGCCATTGTGATGATCGAGAACGCGCACAAGCATCTGGAGCGGGCAGAGGAGGGGAAACCAAGGGTCGATATCCTCATCGAGGCTGCGAGCGAGGTTGGGCCGGCTTTGTTTTTCAGCCTGCTCATCATCACCGTATCGTTCCTGCCGATCTTCACGCTGGAAGCGCAGGAAGGGCGGCTGTTCAGCCCGCTCGCCTTCACCAAGACCTTCGCCATGGCGGCAGCGGCATTTCTGTCGGTGACGCTGGTTCCCGCGCTGATGGTGATCTTCGTGCGCGGGAAAATCATCCCCGAGCATAAAAACCCGATCAACCGCTTCCTGATCTGGATTTACCGTCCCGTGATCGCCGGCGTACTCAAGGCCAAGGGGCTGACGATCCTCATCGCGCTCCTCATCCTTGGCGCCAGTGTCTACCCGACGCGGCAGATCGGTTCGGAGTTCATGCCCAGCCTCGATGAGGGCACCTTGATGTATATGCCGACGACCCTGCCGGGCCTTTCCGTCACCAAGGCGGGGGAACTGCTGGCGACGCAGGACCGGATCATCAGATCCTTCCCCGAGGTGGCCTCGGTCTTCGGCAAGGCGGGCCGCGCGCTCACGGCAACTGACCCCGCACCGATGGAGATGTTCGAGACGATCATCAACCTCAAGCCGAAATCCCAATGGCGGCCGGGCGTCACCACGGAAAGTCTCAAAGCCGAGATGGACAAGGCGCTGCAATTCCCCGGTGTTTCCAATGCCTGGACCATGCCGATCCGCGCTCGCATCGACATGCTGGCGACCGGCATCCGCACGCCGGTCGGCATCAAGGTGTTCGGCCCCGACCTTGCAGAAATCGAAGCGCTGTCACGGCAGGTCGAGGCGGTGGTGAAGGCGGTTCCCGGCACGTCGAGCGCCTATGCCGAGCGGGTCATCGGCGGTTATTACCTTGATATCGTGCCGGATCGCGTGGAACTCGGGCGTTACGGCCTCGTGATCGGCGACGTGCAGGATGTCATCGCCTCGGCGCTGGGCGGGGAGAGCGTCACCAGCACGGTCGAGGGGCGCGAGCGCTATTCTGTCAACATCCGCTATCCACGTGATCTGCGCTCAAGCCCTGAGACGATCGCGACCGAGGTGCAGGTGCCGCTGCCGAAAGGCGGTTTCGTGCCGCTTGGTGCGGTTGCCGAAGTCAAGCTCACGCGCGGCGCGACCGCTATCCGCACCGAGAACGGCCAGCTCGCGGTCTATATCTTCGTCGATATGGCCGGACGTGATCTTGGCGGTTATGTCGCGGAGGCGCGGGCTGCCGTGGTGAAGGAGGTAAAGTTCCCGCCCGGAACCTATGTGCAATGGAGCGGGCAGTTTGAGTATCTCGAACGGGCGGAGGCGCGGCTCAAGATCGTGGTGCCGCTGACGCTGATGATCATCTTCCTGCTGCTCTATCTCAACTTCCGGGCGCTCACCGAAACGCTCATCGTCATGCTCTCTTTGCCCTTTGCGCTCATCGGCGGATTGTGGCTGATGTGGTGGATGGGGTTCAACATGTCGGTCGCGGTAGCGGTCGGCTTCATTGCGTTGGCGGGCGTCGCGGCGGAAACCGGCGTCATCATGCTGATCTACCTCGATCACGCCTTGAGGGAAGGGCAGGTTGCCTGCGCCGCCGAAGGTCGCCCATTCACCCGCGATGACCTCCACCGCGCGATCATGGTCGGCGCGGTCGAGCGCGTCAGGCCCAAGATGATGACCGTCATCGCCATCATGGCCGGGTTGATCCCGATCCTGTGGAGCACCGGCACCGGCTCGGAGATCATGCAGCGCATCGCCGTGCCCATGATCGGCGGCATGGTCTCATCGACCATCCTGACGCTGGTGGTGATCCCCGCGATCTACGGGATCGTGAAGGGGAGGGGGGTGCCACAAAAATGCCTTCGGAAAAGCCTTCCTAAACAGCCCGCCCATGATCATGATGACATTGGCCATGATTGGCGAGAGCCTCGATGATCTTGCAATCACAGGCGTTGACACCACCCACGCAGGAGGCTGCGATCCTCTGGAGTTCGCCTTCGAGCAGGCGCAACCGCGCGATCTTGTCGCGGACATCGCCGAGATGTGCGCTGGCGATGGCGTGTGCGTCGTCGCAGGCCATGTTAGGTTTGTCTGAGAGCTTGAGCAGCGCCCGGATGCTCTCGATGGTGAACCCGAGATCACGCGCATGCTTGATGAACGCCAGCCGCTCCCGGTGACGTCGGCCGTAGCGCCGCTGATTGCCTTCCGAGCGCTCCGGTGCGGGCAAAAGACCGACCTGCTCATAGTACCGGATCGTCTCGACCTTGACGCCGGTTTGCTCCGCGAGCACGCCAATCGGCATCCCGTGCTCCGCGACATTCATCCGCATTTTTCCTGCGACAGGCATGATTTTCCCTCTTGAACCTATAGCAACATCAGCTTGCAGGATGCTCCGCAGAAATCAATTCACATATGTCGGCCTCCTAAAATCTTCCAGTTCCAGGGCGGTTCCACCAGAATTACGAAAGATGGCGGCATGAAACAGCTTCTGGCGCTGGCGGGTAAAATTGATGGGCTCAATAGGTCAATCGCCGCTTACGCCCGCTGGGCGCTGCTCGCGAACGCGTTGATCATCACTTTCAATGCAATCGCCCGAAAATTATTTTCGATCGCCTATCCGTCCGCTTTCGACCTTCAATGGCATTTCTTCGCAGCCGTAGTCCTTCTGATGGCAGCTTATACACTCCAGCGAAACGAACATGTACGGATTGATATTTTTGCCAGTCAACTCGGCAGCCGCGGCCTTGCATGGTTGGATTTGTCAGGAGCGTTGTTTGTTCTTATTCCCCTTTGCGGCTTGATGGTTTGGTTTGGCTCCGTTGAATTTTTCAACGCGCTATCGGGAAATGAAACCCGCTCTACACGCGACAGCATGAGCGACATTCCGGCCTGGATCATGAAAGGTTTCATACCTCTGGGCTTCATATTGCTTGGGCTGCAGGGTGTATCCGAAGCCATTCGCTGCGTTGCACATCTTGCAGGCATTCATGAACGGAAGCAGGACCGTTCGCTCCTATCAGGGAGCGATGCCAATGAATAACGTCATCGCGCCCTCCATGTTCGTATGCCTGCTGGTGGTTTTGTTGCTGGGATATCCAGTAGCCTTTTCGCTGGCAGCTATCGCATGCGTTTTCGGGGTTATCGGCCTCGTAACCGGCGCTTTTGACCCGCCTTTTCTGCTGGCGATGCTTTTCCGCCTTCAGGGAATTTTCGGCAATGACAACCTACTCGCGATCCCAATGCTCATCTTCATGGGCGTCCTTCTTGAACGCACGGCGATTGCCGAAGATATGTTCGCGGCGCTTGGCCGGTTGTTCAGCCGGTTATCCGGGGGGATTGCATACGGCAC
>Ga0056912_1000178_pt1 | contig 67642 bp, 79 predicted proteins | sample EBPBio232013_DNA_FD_55028 | JGI IMG/M metagenome (GOLD analysis project Ga0056912, IMG submission 55028) | Wastewater treatment Type I Accumulibacter community from EBPR Bioreactor in Madison, WI, USA - Reactor 1_5/23/2013_ DNA | ecosystem: Engineered > Bioreactor > EBPR > Anaerobic-Aerobic >... | reverse complement strand
CCGGCCGGAGGGGAGCGGGGCGCAAGCGCCCCGCTCGGGGATGCCCGCCCCGGCAAGCCGGGTCGGCTGTTGGGTCACCATTCGCGGAAGGCTCCCCGCTCCAAACCGCCGGAACTGGATCGCCCCGGCAAGCCGGGTCGTGGTGGATCAGGTTGTGTCCCAACTCGATTCGTCTGGGTAGAAGGAAGCCCACACGTGTTGATGGATGCGGATGCTCTCGCTTGGCTCGGCGTGGTTGAGCACTGCCCCGGTGGCTCGGTCGGTCACCACGAGGGCGTGTGCGCGGTGCCGGGAGAGCATCACGCAGGCTCGACCGGGATCGAGCCCGAAACCTGCGGGGTCCCGGTAGCCGGCCAGTGGGTGCAGGACCACGCTCGCGGGCCGCTCCATGCCCTGGACCGCGTTGGCGGTGCCGACCATCACCCCCGGCAGATCGGCCAGCAGAGCACGCACGGCGGCGGCTTGGGAGACGTGGGGACAGACGACCATCACGTCCCGGTCGGTGAGGTCTCGCGTCCCCTCGGCGGTGGTCAGTTGGGTGCCGATCAGGGCACGAGCCGAGGTTGCGCACTCGCTCACCAGCACCGGGTCCGAGGGGCCACCACGGACGGGCAGGGGGCGCGCGGTGATCTCGGGCAGCACCCTGCCGTCCCGGTCGGTGATGTGCTCTGGGGGACGTCGAGAGGTGAACGGCAGGTCGGGGTAGAACGCCGGTTGAACCAGCGCCGTGGTCTGGGGCCCGAGCCGCCACGTGTTCGTCAGCCGCACCACGGTCACCGCGTCCTTGTGCGCGGCCAGCAGCGCCGTGGGGGCGGGCAGGTGGGGCGCGGTCGCGCTGCCCTCCCATCGGGTTGTGGAGCCGGTGACCACGGGCGCGATCTGGCCGGGGTCGCCCACGCACACCACCTGAGCCGCGAACGCACCCAGGCATCCGAGGTCGGCATAGGTCGCCTGCCACGCCTCATCGACCAGCATCACGTCACAGCCCAGAGAGTCGTGATCGGCGTAGATCCAGCGAGCGGTGGTCGCCACGATGACCCCTCCCCCGGTGGCCGGGAACCGAGCACCGACACCACCGACGACGCGCACCGACTGCACCGGGGGCGGACTGCCTTTGCGGCCCCAGAGTAGTTGCGCCGAGTCGGTCAGCCGCCCTAGCCGGTTGGCGATTTCAGCGGCTTGCTCACGGGTCTGGGCCGCGACCCCCACCCGCAAACCGGCACGGTCGGCCAGTGAGGCAGCCAGCAGCGCGACCAGCCTCGTCTTTCCGGCACCGGGTGCCGCTGGACAGATCACGGCGGGGTCACCGCTCCATGCCGAGTACAGCACTCCTGCCGTGATCGGGTCGTCCAGAATCTCCCGAGCGCGCCATAGCGGGCCGCTGACGGCCTCTGGAGCCCTTGAGGGCACCGAGACAGCCGATGAGGCGGTCGCGCGCTCCTGCAGGCCGCTGACGGCTCGTGGGGGCATGGTCCTCATCGTTGGTCCTCCTGTCCGTCATCGCTGGCTCCGGCCACAAGGACCGAGAGCGGAACTTCTCGCCGCGCCGCCACCGGAGCCCGCCCGGTGGTCAGCCACGACCGGCGCGCGGCGTAGTGCCAGCGGTAGCGCGAGCGGCCTGAGACCTGGCCTCCCACGTTGGGGGGAGCATCGTGCAAGGTCACCGCGTCACCGTGCCCCGGCAGCGCCCCGACCACCGCCACTGACAGGACCAACCGCCCGCCGTTCACCGACGCGGCCAGCACTTCCCCGCCAAAGGTCAGCGACCCCCCAGCCACTCCCCCGACCCAGCCATGAACCTGCGAGCCCGGACGCAGCCGCGCATCCAAGCGAGCGCACTCGACCCCGATCCGGCGACCGCTGGCCTCGACCACACGCCCGATCACCACGTGCCCGGTGTGGACTGCCCGCTCCCGATAGAGCGGATCGGAGAGCAACGCGGCGGCATACACGTCAGCGGCGTCGCACCGCGACCGCAACCCCAGCGCGGCCCGCCCGGTCCCATCCGGGTGCCGCCAATCCCGGCCTTCGGCGTGGGCGGTCTGGGCGTACTCCCACGACGCCAACTCGTCCTCGACCAGCACCGCCAGCAGCGGCAACGGGGAGCCCGCCGACACCAGTTCGGCCAGCATCAGCGGGGCACGCTCATCCTCGACCCCCTGCGCCCATACGCTCAGGGACCGCTCGGCCGAGGGAGCCAGCCCCAACACCCACCGAGACCGGCATGCCTGCACCACGTCGAGCACGGCCCGACCGCTCGGGAAGTCGGACCGCTCGGCCCACCACCCCACATGCGCCGCAACGACCCCACGACTGGACGCCGGGTCACTCGCGCGAGCCAGAGCCACCAGCGCAGGCAACGTGCTCTCGTCCTCGACCACCAACGTCACCGGCTCGGGAGCGGCAATCGACACCCCCAAGGCACCGAGCAAGTCCAGGCATTCACCCCCATCTGCCCGACCCACCGGCCCACCGGGAACAGCAGCGCGCACCTGCACCCCCGAGGCACCTTCGCTCGCGGCCACCCATACGCGCGCCGCGCCCGGCGCGACCGGAGCATGACGCAACCGCTCCACCGGCCCGCCTCGCTCCCGAGCAGCCAGCCGGAGCCCCAGATCAAACCACTCCACGCTCATGACTTCCGCTCCTCTCCCGCCGCTCGCCAACCAGCCCGTAAACCCTTGTGCGCCAATCCCTCTGGGGCACGCTCACCACGGGCCACCCGCACCGCCTCATCCACATCGAGGCCCGTCCCGGCCAGCACCCGAGCCGCGTAGTCCTCAAACGACTCCCCTCGCCGCGTCCCCCCGCTCATGCCGCCACCCCCGACCGCGACGGCGGAACGTGGACCGTCGCGGCCCACGGCGGGGTCCCCACCGGAGCCCGATCAGAAATGACCGCGCACACCAACCGAGACCGCGACGGAGCCTGCGGCCACGGGGTATCACCATCGGTGAACACGACCACCACATCTGGACAAGGACGCTCAGCCTCAGCAGCCGCGATCCCCACCCGCATATCCGTCCCACCCCCACCGACCAACCGGATATCGCGCACCGAACGGACCCGCTGCACCGCACTGGCGGCGGCGTCACAGGTCAACAGCCGCAACCGATCCCGAGCAATGCCCGAGGACGTGAGCACCCCTTGGACTTCCGACACGGCAGCGGTCAGGTCGGCCTCGCTCATCGAGCCCGACGTGTCGATCACCACCGAGACCGTCACCGAAGGGGCGCGCATGGACGGCAGGATCAACCGGGGCAGACGACGACGCGAGGGACGCCGGTAGGTGTAGTCGGTTCGTCCGGCACAGTCGGCCACAGTGCGCCGCACCGTCGCCCGGAGCACCTTCTGCCACGGCACCGACGGCGGGGCCAGAACACGAGCAGCCCACCGACCCACCCCGGCAGGCACACTGCCGCGACCACGCGCCTCCACGTGTGCCGCAACCGCACTCGCCACCCGCCGCCGCACAAGGTCAGCCTCAGCAGCACTGATCGAGGGAGCCGAACCCTCAGGGCCGAAACTGTCCCCATCAAGCTCCCCCGGCAGCGAGGACGAACCCGCACCCGAGCCACACCCACCCAACCCATCGTCCGGCAACGGATGGTCACGCTCACGGGTCTGCGCCTCGTAATAGAACTCGGCCAGTTGCCCATCCGGGCAGCCCAACGACTCGGGAGTGATCGGCTCCCCGGGCAGGGCGATAGACGCGGCCAACAGGTCATCATTGATTTCCGCATCACCGGCGAGGTTCCACGCCAACCGATCCACCGGGGCAGCCAACTCATCGGCCCGGCCAGCGTGGTCACGCAACAAGTGCCCCACCTCGTGCAGCAGCACCGCCCCGGCCTCAGCCGGGGTCCAACCCCCCGGCCCCACCAGCAGCACCGGGTCCATGTAGAGCCGCCACGCGGCATCGACGGCGAAGGTTCCCAACCCCTCGACAGCGACCGGAGAGGCGGCGAACAGGGCGTGCATGAAGTAGGGGCAGGACTCGGCGGCAACCAGACGAGCCAACCGGAAGGCATCACGCTCGCGCGTGGTCAGTGCCCTGGCGGTCATCGCACACCCACCGGCTCGGACAGGCCCGCCTCGCGCAGCACTGGGGCGAACACGTCGCGCACCCCAGCCGGGGGTCGGGCGTTGGCCGGGCGAGCGCGGTTCAGGGATCGGGCGGCGGCAGCGGCCACGTCCACGGCACCGGCCTGCGCCGCGACGAGCAGGGGACCCCACGCATCGCGCCACGCGGTGACGGTGCCGCGAGCGGCAGCCCATGCCACCACCCCGGACAGGATGGTCCACACGCGGTCGGGTCGGTCGGTCCAGTCCACCGAGGACGGGTCAGCAACCACGCCAGCAGGGTCGGGCAGGTCGATGCGCGCGGCCCATTCGATGAACTCAATGCCCGCACCCTCCCCGACCAGACCGAACACCAGCGCCTGCCGTGCTGCGTGGTCCTCGTCGCGCACATGGGCCAGCGAGGCCGCGAGCATCGTCCATGTGCGCCGGGAGGGCCACGGGCCGCCCGTGCCCTCGGCGTGGGTCGGGAACACGTGCAGCAACTCCGGGCGGGCAGTGATGAAACCGGCCACCAGCGCCTTGACGGATTGGGTGCGCGAGTCGTCGGCGGCGACGGCACGCGAGGCAGGGGGCGCAGCCCAGCCGGTCAAAGTTCCCTCGATCCACTCCTGCGCGGTCGGGCGATAGTCCACGTGGCAGAACCGATTGGCCAGCGGCGGGGCCAGTTCCCACCCATCGGCGGCGCGGTCGGGCGGGTTAGCCCCGGCGACCACGCGCACGGCGGAGGGCAGGACGGTGTCGCCCACGGTCAGATCCAAGGCCACGGTCAGCATCGCGGCCTGCACAGCCGGGGGTGAGGTCGTCAACTCATCCAAGAGCAGATAGCCCGCACCCGCCGTGATGAGCCGTTGCGCCCACGCGGGCGTGGAAAGCACTACCCCGTCGTCGGTGACCACGGGCAGACCGGCGAGGTCGGCAGGTTCGCGGATCGAGCCGATGACGGTCTCGCAGGGCACTCCCTCGGCGGCTGCGATGCCGCGCACCAGTGAGGACTTGCCCATGCCGGGATCGGAGAGCAGCAGCACCCCCACCCCGGCTCGACCGCACGCGTCGATCACCGTGACAGTGGTCGCCAAGTCAGACATGACATCTCAACTCCTTGTTGTCGCGGAGGATGGCTAGTCCCCCAATTCCGTTCGGACACAAGACATTCTAGAGCGCACACCCCCACCTGACCCGGCCCACACGCGCCCAGCATCACCACCCCCGAACCCCAGGGGGCCTAAGGCCCCCTACCCCGAAGGCCAGGACAACCTCGAGCACCCCTGCTTTGCAGTTCCTTGGGCGGGGGGTTAGCCGAGCAGTTGTTCCAGGTGAGTGATGCGCTCTCCGATCGGGGGGTGGGAGCGTGCAAGGCGGGACCACCAAGACGGCGGCGTCTCCTGTGCGTTGTGGTCGATCCACTGCAGGTAGGCGATCAGCGAGGGCCCATATCCGTGGGCAGCCGCGAAGGCGTCCGCGCGGAGTTCCTCGGCGCGCGAGAGAGAACCATGCAGAGCAGCCAGCAGAAGGACGGCGGACGCGGATACGGTCGCGGTGGTGACGACGAGGACCAAGTGGGGCCGAACGAGCACCTGGAGCACCTGCAGCGCAAGGGTCAGGGCCAGTCCCAGGAACACGACGGCGACCACGCTGCTGCGGAGTGCTTCTGCCGCGCCGGCGGTCAGTGCCTTGATCAGAATCCGGGTCCAGGTCCAAGGCAGGACCAGATAGGTCTCGAGGGCCGCGAAGCGGATGGACCCGCGGTGGTGATGCCCCATCTCGTGCAAGAGCACCGCGACGACGTGCTCCTGGAGGATCCGGTCGTTGCGGTAGAGATCCAGGAGCAGGGTGGTCACTCCGATCGAGTGCCCGCCCACTGCGAGGGCGGTGGGGAGATCGAGGTCGATGACGTAGAAGTCGTAGGCCGTCAGCTGGGGCTTGCCAACCACCGCTTCGAGCTCGTCGCGGACACCGGTCCCGAACTCGGTCTCCAGTTGGATCGGACGCCACTTGGACATCTCGAGGAACCAACGCTCGCCAGGTCGCGCGAGCGCGATGAGGGAGCCTGCGAGCCAGAGCACTGCGGCGATCGACGCGCCGACCCACTGGGCGTAGAACGCACCGACGCCGGCCATCACAGCGAGCCCGTAGAGGGCCTTGGGCAGCGCGAGCAGGGGCCGCCACCAGCGACCCTGGGAGAAGGCGTCCCAGGCTTGGCTGGCGCGACGACGTGACGAGCTGGGCATAGTCAGGTCCATGATCGAGGGCCGGGAGCTCCCGCGCTCACTCAGGCGCTCGAGCCGCGGAGCGGGGTCATCCAGGACGTGGCTATGTCCACCCATTCGTGCACGAGAGGGATCCGCCACCACAGGAGGAGCAGGAAGGCTACCCCGAGCATGGGAGTGGCCACCCAAGCCTCGCCGGCGCGGCCCGTACGGAACAGGGGAATGACCATGCGGCGCGGGCTCCACATCCACACCAGCGGCACGGGGATTCCTCCGTCGGACAATGCGTCGCCCAGGATGTGAGCGACGATCCCGAGGGGCAGGGCCCAGACCAGGACGACCCAGAGTTGAGAGGCTCCGCTGGCGTAGTGGGTCGTCAGCCACCAGGCAGCCACGCCGGAACTGATCAGGTTGGTGATCCACCCGACGCGGCCGACTCCCAGCAATCCGGCGCCGCGGATGGTCAAGCCGATCGCCACGGCGAGCAGCACGCTGGCGAACCACCCGCCCGGCCGGGTGGCGTAGGCCACGACGACGGCCACTGCCGGCGCGAGCACAAAATCGTGGGTCCCCCACCGGTGACCACGCGCGATCCACGCCACCGGTAGTGAAATCAGCATCGACACCGGGCCCCACATCCGTGAAGCGCTGGACTCCACCGTGTCCAGGTCCGGGATCAAGGCGGACCCGGCGACCGCGAAGACCCACACCAGCGTTCCGACAGTCCCCTGGACGGGGGCCCACGGCAAGGCCGCCAAGGCGATGACCACACCCGAGGCGGCGTGGTTATGGCCCATCATCGACGAGATCCTCGCCGACGCGATCGCCACATCCACAGCGTCAAGGTCAGGACCATCACCCCGAGGAGAACGGGAGTGCTCTGACGGCTGACCAACCGCCAGAGTGCAGCGTGCATGATCCATCGCAGCAACTGATCGAAAAGGTCGCCCCAGCCGTGAGCGACAAGGACTATCGCCATCATTGCGGCCGCCGACCAGCCGTCTGGGCCAAGAAGAGCGCCAAAGTGCAGGCGTTCCGCATCCGATCCGGGCCGTAGAGGTCAGCCAGAACCTCTCCTGCGTCGGTCACCACCGTGGCGTGCAGGACCTCGACCCGCTGGGGGGCGTGGGTAAGGCAGACCGGTGTGCCATCGCCGGTCTGATGGCACAGCATGAGCTGAGTGACCTCCGAGACCGCCATGCCACCCACCGTGGTCAGGTACTCAGACACACACTGGAGGGCGCAGTCATCGCAAACTTCGCCCACCCCGTCAGCTCGCGCCTCTAGCGAGAAGGAGTGGCCGGGGCAGGCTGCACCATCAGCGTGCTCGTGGATGCCGTGCTCACAGTTGCACCGGCGACCCGCTCGTGCCAGCAGCTCATCCATCACTTGCCCTCCTGTTCGGTCGATTGGAGTCCTTCGGAGCCCATCGCCCGGAGGTTCCGATCCACGAGAGCGGCCGACTCCTCGTCAGTCTCCTGATCGGTCGATACGTGCCTTTGCTTCCAAGCCGGCGGGACACACATCGCGCCGTCTGCGGGGGCCTGATGCGCCATGAGCCCGCCGTCCCGCCGAACGGTGACCTCTCGGCCACAGCGGGGGCAGATAGCCCGGTCCCTGTCTCGTCGATTCCTCATCGGCCCGTCTCCACAGGGATCGACTCGTCGCCAGCGAGATCTTCAATGGTTTCCAGGTCGTCGATGAGATCAGCGGCCTGGGCCCTGAGGCGAGCCGCGGTCGGTGCCATCCGTCGGGCTGGACGTAGCAGGCCGGCACGGGTGCGGGTGCCGGCGAACTGGTGGAGAAGATGCCCGTGGGCGTGAGCTGAGACTTGGAGGGTCATGATTGGCCGTCCTTCCAGCCGATGTCATGGCCGAACCGTTCCTGCAGCAGGACGCGGACGCGGTCCTGCTGCCGATACTCCTCGCGCACCTTGAGCCGGTCTGGCTGCAGGTAGATGGGGCTACTTTGATCGCCCGAAGGCTGACCGTGGGAGGTCGCGGTCAGGGGCAGCACGTCGGCGGGGAATCCTTGGTCGCGCCATTGACGAAGGCCGTACGCTCCGGTGCCGGCGCGCGAAGTCCGGCAGCGGGGATCGGGAGCAAAGAAGGTCTGGGTGGCAGCGAAGGACTCCAGCGCGGCCGCCTTGTGATGGACGGTCCAGTTGAACCGCCAGTCGGGGGCACCAGGGAGCCGGAACGGGTTCCGGCCGCCAGCCCGGTTGAAGGCCTCGACCTCGTCGAAGCGAATCATGATGTGGTCCAAGCTGGGAGCGCGTAGACCGATCACAGTGGCGCCGAGCCAATTGGACCGGTTGGCGAGGGTGATCCCGCTGGTCGAGAGCAGGCCGCGCACGGTGGCCTCGTCGAACTCCTCCGCGCGACGCGGGGCAACGGGATCGTCGGCGACGAGTTCTCCGGCCCGGACGGTGAAGCGCAGTCCCGTCAAGGCCGGGTTGAGTATCACGCCCGCTCCCGCGCCGAAGGCACTGGATCCCGCTCGGGCGCGCAGGCAGCCGCAGACGCACCGTAGAAATCGCCGTGCGCGCCCGTCAGCGGCCGCCGGAGGAGCTCACGACGACGGACAACGCGGACCGCCGGGTCGACGACTGTGACCACCAAGGCTCGGGATGCTGCGTGCAGCAACGTGAGGCACCCCAAGGCAGCTAGGGAGAGCGTGAGCGCCGCGAGTGTTGGACTCATCGAAGACGCCATGCCCGAGCTGATCAGGATGGGCAAGAACGCCCACCACGTCAGGAGGTAGAGGAGGTACCCAAGGGCGACCTTGACGATGAGATCGAGACGCAGCCGAGAGGTCACCGCCACCCTGACGACATCGAAGAAGAAGAGCGCCGCGAGGGCGAGGGTTTGGGAAGTGGTCATGCGATTGATTCCTTCGGAGAGGCGGTTCCATGTGAACGGCCTGGTCGACGGGTGGCGGCCTCTGCGTGGGCCCGGAGCGGGTCACTGACCTTGCAGGGGGTAGCCGCCACCGTCGACGTGCCGGTCATGCCCGGGGCCGGGTTAGCCATGACGGTGACGTCCACGCCCTGGGGCAGGTGGGGGTAGGTGGTCCAAGAGGTGACCGTGATGGTGCCGGCCTCGAGGGCACCCGGGGCGAGGTCCTCGATGCGGGCGCCGGCGGCCAGGTAGACGACGGCGCCATCGCTGACGGCGGCGATGATCACGTCGGGGTGAACGTAGGCGGTCACCCCGATGCCCAGCTCGAGCGGCGCCGGCCAGGAACGGATCTCGACGGTGACGTCCTCGAGGAAAGTGCACGGGTCGCGAAGGTCAACGTCGATGCTCACCGCTCCCCCTTGAAGGCATCCAGCGCGAAGAGGGCTTCCAGCGCCTCGATCTCGCCTTGGCGGGCGGTCGGGGAGTGGTTGACTGCACGCCAGGCGACGTTGCGTCGACCTGAGATCCGGATGCGCTCGATCAGGCCCTTGCCCTCCAAGGCACGCAGTTGGAGGTAGACCTCGTGGTCGTAGCGTCGGCGGGTGCGCAGGTGGTGGGTTCCGCAGCACTGTTCGCCCACCACGCGCCTCTGCCAGGCCGGGGTGTGCCAAGTGGCGAAGCAGCCGGGGACGGATTCAGTGACCGGTGGGGCCAGGAGGACCAGAGCGTGGGTTTCCAAGGCTTCGCTGGCGCAGCGCACGGCGGTCAGCAGTTGCTCCCTGAGTTGGGGGGTGTCGGTACGCATCACGCCTCCTGGGGGACGGTGGGCCGGTCGGTGGAGGTCACCACTGCTCCTTGGTCATGGCGGCTGTCAGGGCGCGCAGCGGTTTTCCCAGGGCGCGGGCACCGACTGCGAGGATCACGAGGACGGTGATCGCGATCAGGAGCCGGCGCAGGTCCAAGCCGGCCTGCGTGCCGGGCAGCGTTACGAGCGCGTCGTTGGCCGGCACCAGGGCGTGGTGGGTCAGGAGCCAGTCGGCCACGCGGTGCCAGCTGCGCACGAGGAGCACGGGCACGGCCACCAAGGCCAGCAGCATCAGCCCCATGTAGACGAAGATCTCGGTGTCGGTCTTGTCCTGGTTCATGATCTGGGCTTCCTCGAGGAGTCAGGACGCGGCGCAGTGGGCGCGCGGGTCGACGGCAGGACGGTTTTGGGTCTGGATCGTGGCGCGCTCATCAGGGTCGAGACCGCCCCAGATGCCCGCTGTCTCCTGGTAGGCCAAGGCGGTGCGCAGGCACGATGCCTGGTAGGGGCACCGGCGACAGATGGCCTTGGCCCGGGCGATGCGGCGCGGTCCGAGCGCGAACCAGAGTTCGGGGTCTTCCTTGCACAGCCGATCAGGGACGAACACCAGGACGTAGTCGGCGGGGTCGCTCATGGGCTCTCAACTCCTCTCACTCAGGTGCAGGTGCGCGCCGGGGAGCTTTTGTGACATCGACGGCGGATTCTGATCGCCCGCGCGATCGGGCAGAGCGGCGCTGCGGACTGGTGGCGCGCACGACGCCGGCGTCCCAGCGCCACTGGCGTGCGAAGACTTCGTCAGCGCCGGCGAGGACCTGGGACCAGCCCTGCTCGGTGCACCGCACCCCTTGAGGCGAGACGATCCCGGGCGTGCCGTCAGCGAAGTTCACTGAGAGCCAGTCATTGGCGGCCTGGTGGACGGTGAACTCCCGCCCGCGGGGGGTACTCATCCAGAGGGTGACCGGTGCTGCGATGGGTGGGTTCTCCTCGAGGCGGCGCCGACACTGGGCGCAGTCGTCTCGAGATGGTGACCCGGTGTCCGGCTCGCGACGACCCAGAAAGAGCCATCGACCGCACAGGGCGATCTCGCAGCCCTCCTCGAAGTAGTGGCTCTTGCGGGCGTTCGCGGGGAAACCCCAGCCGGCCACTAGATCAGCCATGACGGGCCGCCGAAGTGGAGGCAGCGGGGCGGGCCACGGACTTGCAGTCGCGGCACAGTTCAGGCCGCGGACGGGTCGAGACGGTGGAGCGTTGGATGCCACATCGCGAGCAGATGTAACTGTTGGGCGCGAGTTCACGCAGCGGGAGGCGCGTGGCGATGACGGTCATGGGGAAACCTCCGCAGTGCTGAATTGGGCAGTGAGAGGGGCCGTGGCGTCCGGGAGATCGACCCGGTAGGTCTCCGGGTCCAGGCGGTTCTGTGACAGGTGCAAGGGGCTTGCCAGGGTGGATGTGAGCAGACGGCAGACCACGGCGGCGACCTTGTCGGGGGCTTGAATCCACTCCGGCGCCTCCGGAGCCGGGGCGGGGCCTCCTTGGGGTAGGCGAGCGGTCCAGCATCGGCGCGGCCCGGGGCCGGAGGGCTCCTCGAGGCGGGCCCACAGTTGCGACCGGATTGGACCGGCGGGCCCAGGAATGATCCGAAGGTGCCCGGTGTCGGGGTAGATGGTCGCGGCATACCAGTTGCCTGCACTGGCGGCCGCGACCAAGACGGTGGCGATCGGCACGAGGGCGGGGTCGGCCAGGAAGGCCGCATCAGCGGTCAGAAGGGACGGGGTCGTCGGCATTACCGGCCCCCGCTCACTGCGTTCTCGATCCAGCCCAAGTCCTCCAGCGGCAGGTCGACGCGATCGCCGGTCAGGCTCAGGTAGCCCAGCGCCAGCAGCCGGGCGATGCAGCTCCCGCCGGCCTGGGACGTGGAGCCGGTGCGGCGCAGGTGGCGCAGCGCGAGCTCGACGTCGACGCCAAGGGCGCTGGTGGCTACCAACGCCAGGAGCTCGCGGTCGCGGGGGGCCAGCAAGGCGCCACGGGGGGTGGTGAGGGCGGCGTGCAACCAGACCGTGCGCCAAGCCAAGCGAGAGAGAACCTCGGGAGTGAGGTCGTGGGTGAAGTCGTCGGTCAAGAGGGCCATGTCGTCACCGTCGCAAAGAAAAGATCAGTTGTCAATGACAACTGCTGGAGAGGCCGGCAGAACACTTCACACGGCGCCGGTTCACCAAGAGGCAGGTACGAATCCGAGCGCGGTTGTGACATGCCCCTCTCTTCTCAGCACGGCTCTCAGTCGTCCTGCGGAAGCGGCTCCCCCAAGACCTCCAGACGCGGCCGACGACGCGACAATGCCTCGCCTGCACCGAGGGTCAACAGTCCTTCCTCGCCGGCGTGACCGCGCCAAGCGATTTCGACCAAGTCCGGGTCGTTCGACGACTCCTCGACCTCCTGGTCCACCACCCCCCACTGGTCCAGGTCGGGATCGACGAGGACGAGATCCCCGACCTCGAGACGCTCGGCCACGACCTCCTCTGGCTCGAAGTACTCCTTATCGAAGCCCTCCTGCGCGACGTCCACCGTGCCCGGATCCACGAACACAGGGCGAGTTCCGGCCACACCGTCATCCAGGGCCGCCAACGCGCTTCGGTCGAGCAGGATGATGGGCGAGGCCACTAGCGCCGGATCCAGCTGCGGTCCACCGGTTTCGGGCACCACCAGCGGATCCAGGTCGGGACGCTCGCTGGCCCGCACAAGAGGCGCGTTGGCGTAGTCCCAGAAAGTGGCCTCGGAGACGTCGTCGACGAGCTCGCGCACCGGAGTCACCAAGAGCCGTTCATGACGAGACTGACGCGGACGCAACTGGGCCAGCAAACGCCCCTCTTCGCTGCCTGGGGCCGCATCCATGTCCGGGAACCGGTAGGCCTGGGCCTCCACGACACGGCCGGAGTCGTCGGTGGCCATGCACCGGCCGGTCTGGTAGCGCGGCAGCGTCACTCCGATCGCCGAGTTCTCCCACATCATCAACGCACCGGACGGAGAGAGGCGGCCCATGCTCACCCGCATCCCGAAGTTGTCACGGGTGTTGTGGGTAGGGATGAAACGCTCACCGGCCAGGTAGAGATGGTCTGGGGCGGCCACGGCGATGCACCGCACCGGGACTGACGCGACGGGCTCGACGCTGACCACATAGCGGCGCGTGGTCGTGGCGCGGCGAGGAGATCGCAGCGATGGCTCGAGGGCAGCCTGCTTGCGAGACAGCGAGAAGACTTGTCTGGCGGGGGTAAACGAGACTGCGAAGGCCGCTCGGGTGGCGCGGCCGTAAGCAACCGAGGACGGGTGGCTCTCGGTGCCAGCGGAACGAACTTGGCGGACCGTGGGGATGAGGCCGAGGCTGGCCGCCAGCTGCGCGACCCCGTCGACGAGGCGAGGGTCGACATTGGTGAAGACGACCTGACCAGAGGAGTGGTGCTTTCCCCGGACGGCGCAGGTGCCGTCGGAGTCCAGCAGCCCCGCCAGGAGCGCCTCGCGCTGGGCGATCGAGGCGCGCAGGTACTGGATCGGGATGTGTTTGTTTCCCAGCAGGCCGAGGCCGCGCAAGGCTCCGATCAGTGTGGGTCGACCACCACGGCCGCCGCGGGTACCGGTCGAGATCCCGTAGTTGAACCTGCCGTAATGGGTGACGCGGTAGCCCAGGGAGCGGATCCTCTCCACGACCTCCTCGTCAGCGGTGGCGATGGTCGCACTGTCCTTGTGCCCGTCACCGAGCCAGTAGCCAAGTAGCCAAGGGTCGATCGGCAACTCCGCGGGAGGGGCTTGGATGGGGCCGGCGACATCAACGGACCAGTTCGTGTCGCCGTGAGCGGAGGTCAGGGACTGTGCCATCTGTTCGGTGGTCACGATCTGCCCACCCCTGGGGCGTCCAGTCCTGGGGGCGGCGGCGATCTCTTGGGTCAGGGCTCGCTTCAGGTCGCCGGCCAAGTAGGTCCGGGCCGTGAACCTGCCAGCCGAGGGTCGGGTACCGACGGCCGCAACCTGGGCGCGGGCCGGAGTGAGGATGCGGCGAAGCAGGGCGTTGCGTCCAGGACCGAGCGCAGCCTCGAACTCCGCAACTGTGAGCTCACGATCGTCGTCGAGGTCCAGGTCACTGAGGGCTTCCGCAAGCCCGGCGTGGTGCGGCCACCGCTGCTGCCGGGTCAAAGGAACGTAGCGGGAGGCCAGGCTGGCACGGCGCGTCGCGCTGTGCGCGAGCCAGCGGTGGTTGGCGTCCGTGAGGAGAGTGGAGCCGTCCGAGAAGGTAACCCGATAGCAGGGGCGACCGTGCGCCACCTCGGTCACGCGCGTGACGACGGTGGGCGCGCCGGTGTGGTCGTAGACGAAGTCACCTTCTTGAATTTCTCCCATGGTGGTCCACCCCCCAGGGGTCGGGATGGGTGTGTCGAGAGCCAGAGCCTCTCCACTCAGGAACGCAGCATCGGGGCGCTGGAGCAGCACGAGGAGGTGGATCCGGGCGGTTCGCGCCTTCCGCGCGATCCGACCCACGTGCTTGAGCGTGGGCGGCTTGGTGTCTTTGATCTTGCCCTTGACCGATGGGTACCAGTCCAAGAGTTCATCGCGTTGCTCGGTGAACTCGTCGAGGACCACCAGCAACGGCTCGAAGTCCTGGACCCGGGCTTGGCCCGACTCGATGAGCTTGTATCGGTACTCCATCAGCAGCACGACGTTCCAGATCATCGCGACCTGCTGCTCGAGGCCGGTCGCGACCAGCTGCACGTTCGGGTAGTCCCGGAACGCCAAGAACTCAACCCGCTTGGCATCTGAGATCCACACAGGCCATCCATGCCGAGTGAAGCCGGAGACGATGGCATGCGAGGTCGAGGTCTTCCCCGAGCCCGTGCCTCCGATAATCAAGCCCTGCGGGATTCGCGCCGGGCGCCAACTGATCGGGTTGCCGTCTTCGCTCCTGGCAAACTCCACAGCCACCTGGCCGTAGTTCTCCAAGAGGTGTGCTGAGTCGACCGAGGGCGGCGGCGGCACCCAAATGCAGTCGGGCAGCGGCGGCCGCTGCTCGAACGTCACCTGGTCCTTCTGCAGCAACCAGATCCCCCGCCAACGGCCCGGCATCACCTCCGTCAACGCCCGCTCGATCCGCGCCCGATGCCCGCTGGTCGCAAACCGCGTGGCCTCCTCGAACGTGGCCCGGATCCGCTGAACCTGCCCGTCGACGACTTCGACGTCGACGACCTTGGCCGTCGGACCCAACAGCCGCGTGATGTTTCGCTCGGCCCGCTCCCGATCGGCGTCCTGCTCGGGAGTCAGTGCCGCACTCTCGATCGCCACCAGGTGCAGCTCGCGGGCGCGCTGATCATGCTTCTCGACCTTCAACCGATTCCCCAGACGGGCTGCGGCGACCATGCGCACCTGGTCGGCCCACTCCTTCTCGTGAGCCCGCGCCGAGGGCGCATACCGGATCCGGATCCGGGTCGGAGCTCCGATGAAGCCCGACCGCCAGCGGCGCGCCCGGATCAGGGTCTGATCCGGTGGACCGATCAGATGCGCCAGACCCGGGCCCAAGGCCTCAACCAAGGCGGCGCGGCCGCGGGAGCGCACTGCAGCGAGGCCGTACAGCAGCGACCCTCCCATCGCCACCGAACCGCCGGCGCCGACCAGGCCAGCGGCCGGGGTCAAGGGCCCAGCTAGGACGGCGGCGAACCCGGCAGCACCCAGACATGCCGGGCCAGAAAGCGCCGACCCCACCTCGAGGCTGGAGAGCGAAGATCGAGCGGGTGCGGAGGGAGTGTTGGCCACGGGAGATCTCCAGCGGGTCTGAGAGGACGTCTGTCACTGAGATGCAGGTGTCCCGCGGGCCGGATCTGTGACAGTTGCGGTGAGGTGATTCCGCTGAATCGCCCCCGCTCCCACCGACGGCGCGTCGGGCGGGAAGGTCAGCCTGCGGCCAGGGTGGGCTTCGGGGCGTACGGGTGGTTCAGAGGAAGCACCCGTACGCCCAAGTCGCCGACCAGAGCCAGCTCTTGCTCTCAGGCGGCGGCCGCGGGGCCGTCGTCCTCGACACCCTCATCGGGGGTGTCGCCGTCGCCGGGCGGTCCCGGCGGGGCGGACTGCAGGGTGACGCGCTTCTTGGGCGCGCGCTTCTTCGGGCGGCGGACCTTCAAGAAGCCGTGGATCTTGATGACCAGGCCGACGATGCCTGCGAGGACGCCCAACACCGCGCTCACAAGTTTCAGGTACGTGATCAGGGCGGCCAGGTCGACCACCTGTGCAAAGATGCTCCGCATCATCGGGTAACTCCTTCTCGCGAAATGGCTCCGAGTTGCTTACCTGGTGAAGAGCGACGGACCGTTGGCGCGGTCCGTCGTTCCCTGTATCGGGACGAGTCCCTAGTGCACAGTGAAATGGATCGGCGGGGGCGCTGTCGACGCATCTGGCCCCTAGGCCAAGGCGGGGAAAGTGCGCTCACACGCCAAGAAATTGCAGGAAAATCGAGGATCGTCCACTCCGTGGCCTCAAGCGTCTTCTCGGTGGAGAAGCGCGAAGCTGTCGGTGAACCTGCTCAAGGTACAGGATGAGCGCCACTCCCCCAAATCGGGCGCAGACACTCCGCAGCATCTATCCGGTTCTGCCGCCGTCTAGCACGGTCAGGCCGTGCCGCCGCAGTTGCTGAATGGGCTGGTCCGGGCGATCTTCGTGCAAGACCACCTGCAGTCGCGGCCCACCCCGTGCACCGTCGTTGACGTTGCGCTCGACCACGAAGGGCACGCTCGCGAGAGTGGGGACAAAGAGGGTCGCCGGGAGACCCCAACCCAGTGCCAAGCCCAGCTCGACCCAGATGGAACTCGGCCGCACAGACCGAGGCGGGTGGGGCAGATAGAGCACGAAGCGCCGCGAGGTCTTCAAGTGCGCCAGGTTCTGCTTGAAGGCCAGGTTCTGTGCGTCGAACTCGTCGGCGCTGTTGATGTCTTCGCCGGCGTAGTAGACCGAGAGTTTTTGCCTCCGGAGAAGTTGAACGAACTCCATGGCACGCCGGCGATCGGCCTTGTACTTGTCCCCGCTGGCCGACATCGGGACAGCCAAGAAGACATCGGTGCCCGGGCCGCCGTCACGAGCGCGGGAAATCGCGGAGACCAGCGCCTCAAACGTCAGTTCGGGAACGGTCGGCGCGAACTCTTTCTCGTCGAGAGTTCGCGCCTTCTGCAGCGGGAGGTCAAGACGCCGACGCAAGATCTTGGAGACGGACGCGGCCGAGGCATAGCCCAACTCTTTGGCGAGCTCTTCCTGGCTGCCGACCGCGGCCACCAACTCGTCGAGCTCGAAGAGGAGGTGGTCCTCGAGCTTGGCGAGGCTGACCTCGTCAAGCTCGTCGACCGAGGTGAGCGTGGCAACGCCGTGGGACTTCTTCACGGAGCGAACCTAGCGGGTCCGGAACCGGCGCACACGGCGCTTGAGGTGTTGACTCTCCAACTAGAATCGGCGCGTAAGCCGCCGCCGAAGAGCGGCTGGGCTGCAGTGGACGATTCTCGGTTGGGCCTGATGCGTCCATGGTCTATGTCCATGGTCGTTGTCCATATAGGGCGTCCATGGTTGAAATCCAAGGCCTCTATCCATGGTCTGCCTCCATGGCGTTTGTCCATGGTGAGAGTCCATGGGCACTATCCATGGGGTTGAAAGACCTAGTCGGGCCGGGTTGAGCCTGGGCCGGGCGGGCCCCGAGAGTCTCAGGCTGGGGGCGGCCCGGTGAGGACTTGGCCGACGACGCCGTCGACCAAGTGCACGCTGCTCAGTTGACCAATGATGCTGGTCCCGGAGCGGTTGACACCTGACCACATCACGATGACCCAGCGGCCATCGGGCCGCTCGATCGCCACGGCGCCGTCGACGGCAGTCTGGGTAGTGCCGCCGGCCAGAAGGTCAGCGGCCAGCGCCGACCAGGCCTGCGCCACGGACTGCTCGGCGACCGCGCCCGAGAGCGCGCCGTGGTAGGAGCGCTCGAGGAGCTGCTGAGCGGCTCCCAGGTCCTCCTGCGGGTCTTGGGTCGCGACGGGCGCAGGCGGCGCCGTAGAGGGCGAAACAGAGGCCGCGAGGGGCAGGGACGGAGAGACAGGCCCTGGGGGTGCCGGCGCCGACGGTGGGGGCGTCCCGGGCGTTAGGGAGGCAGTCGAGGAGGCAGGCTGTGGGAGCGCCGCCGGGGTGTGGCTGGAGTGGGAAGCGAGGAGCCACGCCCCGAGCCCGAGCAGGCTGGCGATCAGGGCCAGCAGGGCTAGGTCGGATCGGCGCAATGGGGTCATTGCAGTCGCATCCCGCCGGCATACGACCCGAGCCACACCGGCTCCACCCGCACCACCGCTCCGGTGTTGGGCGCGTTGAGCATCTGTCCACCGCCGACGTAGATGCCCACGTGGTAGATCGTTTGCCGGTCGTTGGGGTTGGCGGCGAAGAAGACCAGGTCTCCCTCGCGCAAGGCGGCCAGGCCAGCGCTGGGCGGGATGTAGAGCCCGTCGTAGGCCTGCGGAATCGCCACTGACGAGATCACCCGTCCCGTGGCCTTGTAGACGGCTGCACGGGTGAAGCCAGAGCAGTCGAATCCCACCAGGTTGGGTCGCGACGGGTCGTGAGTGATGTCAGGGCGGGCGGTGGGGCCGAACGGGGCCACATCAGGGGCTGGTGGCATGGCGCGACCTCCGCCCCACACATAGGGCACGCCGAGCCAGGTCATGCCCGCCTGCACGATCGCGTTGCCGGAGGATGACGTGACCGGGGTACCTGTGTCGTACTGGGCGAACTGGGAGGCCCAGCTGAGGACCTCGGCCACGTAGGTGCGGGAGTTGTTGTAGCGGAAGATGGCCGCCTCGAGCGCGGGCCGCTGCGAGAGGTCGACCGGCCCCTGGCCGCACAGGTAGCCGGCGGCAGCCAAGGCAGCGTCGAAGATGTTGTGCGGGTCCTTCGTCCCGTCACCGTTGCCGTCCTGGCCGGCCGTGGCCCACGTCGTCGACATGAACTGCATGGGACCCACGGCGCGTGCGTAGCCGCCGTTGGCGTCGTAGATGGGCACGGTGTTGCCGCCAACCCCAGACCCATCCAAGGCCGGGCCGAGGATCTCTGGACGCACATCCCCCGCCGTGCTCACCTGGCGCCCAGCGGCGTTGTTGGACTCCACCTGCCCGATCCCGGCCAGGACCGTCCAAGACAACCCGGAGCAGTGGGGCGCGACCTTGGGCAGTTCCGTGATCGCCTTGCTGTAGGCCGACAACACCACGGGATCGATGCCAGGTACCAACGCCGGCGCCGCAGACGCCGGCGCACTGGCGGCCATGAAGATGACCAGCAGCCCGATCATCGGCGCGGCCGCCACCACCCCCACGACCGCCATGACGGCCGCGAGGATCCCCAGAGTCCTGCCTTTCACCGCGGCCGCCTAGGAAGGCCGACCCGGACGCCGCGACGCCTGGTTCAGCCGAGTGCGCAGGTCCTGCTCAGCTGACGACGACCGGGCGGGGGGTGGACGACGGACCACGGGGGGAGTCGCTCCCGACTCGTGGGTCGCGGGACGTCGGATCGGGTGCCTAACGATGGGACCTTCGGAGCCCTCACGGACCGGTGCCGGCGCAGGACGCCGCACCGAGGGCGGCCGCGGATCCGGCGGCGTGCTCTTCGGCGGGCTGGGCGGCTGATGATTCAACGAGTGGGAGGACGGGCCACCCGCAGCGGAGGAGGACCGTGAGGATCCGGCACCCACGGGGCCCCCGGCCGCGATCAGTGCCGCCGCCAACCCTGGCGCGGCCGCTCGACTGGCCGTACCGGCGCCGCGGCGCATCCCTCGCGCAGCGGCTGTGACGCCGGTGACCTTGCCGCCGAAGCGACCCGCACGGGCCACGTTGCTGACGTACTCGTGCCCGAATGCGGTAGCGCGGTCGTCGACCTGGTCCAGCCGCGCGAGCAGTGACGCCTTCCTGGCCGCCATCGCCGTCTTGGCCGCCGCGGCAACCCGCGGCGCATACACCGGGGCCCCGACCGTGGACTTCAAGGCCAGCGAGCCGGCCATCACCCCGGCCCGAGCCACGCCGGCGACGAATCCCCCGGACTTCACCCCCTCACCACCCCCGCCGGGCGTCAGCGAGCTCCGCAGCTGGCGGGTGGCCCGCATCTGCAGGACGGGGGCGGCGGCTGAGCGCGCCACCGCCGTGAATCCTCCACCTTGCGGGAGGGCAGTCGGGCGTGACGCGAGAGCTTTCCCTGCCTTCTCCCCCGCTGTGCGGGCCGACTTGCGGGAGCGGGTGAAGAGGACCACGGCCCCGATCGCGGAGGCCAGGAGCACGATGTCGACGACCAGGAAGATCCCCACGGGGGGCCAGTCCTTGGTGGCCGCAAACAAGGACTCGAGGATGAGGATGAGCAGGGCGATCCCGGTCACCGATGCGGCCAGGAAGACCAAGCCGACCACGATCAGCGCCGCCGAGATGAAGATCCCCAGTCGGGAGGCTCCGGGCAGGATCGCCTTGAGCAGCACCACGGGGAACTTGGCGGCCTCGAACAGCACGAACGCGGTCATGGCGACCGACAGGACCATCAAGATGACCAAGATCAGGAAGAACATTCCTCCGGAGGGTTCAACGATGAACGCCCCGATCAGAGCCCATCCTGGAGAGTCAGCCGCGGTCTTGGGCCCGTCCCCGCAGGCGTCGGCGACGGTGGTGCGGGCCTCGTCGACGGGCTGGGTGAGGGACTTGTTGTAGGCCTGCGTGCACGCGCCGTCGGGCAGGATCTGCCCGTAGTTGATCAGCTGGTGGGGGCGCCGGACCAGTGCGTCCAGGATGTGCGCGACCATCTCTGTTTTCGCGCCATCGAGGTCGGTGGCGGCGGTCGTGGTGCCGCGGGAGGCCGCGGTGAAGATCTCCCCCGACATCGCCACCCCAACGTCTTGGGCTGAGGCGATCGCTCCTTGGTCCCCGGCCACCCATCCCGTGGGGTTGGACAGGCCGGTGGCCATCAGCGAGGTCAGGACCAAGGTGACGAGCATTTCCCCGATCGCTGCCCCGTGACGGGCCCGGAACAGCAGGAACCCGGACATCACGACGGCGAACACCGCCACGGTGGGCACGAGCCCGATCTGGTCGATGACCGTGCGGATGGCAGTGGCCAGAGCCACGAACGGCGCTTGCAGCAAGGTGACGATCCGGAAACTCAAGACGATGTCCAGGAGCCACAAGGAGGCCCCCACCCACATCCGGTAGATCGCCCAGGAGTTCGCAGCCAGCCAGGCCGAGGCGGAATTGCCAGGGTTGGTCAAGCCGCCGCTGTCCAGCGAGAGCTCGTACTGGGCCGCGGTGAAGCCCTCGGAGTCCTTGGCTTGGGTCAGCGCCAGCCAGGGGTTGGTGCCGTCGGCGGCCATCGCCATCGCCGGGATCGCCAGCCAGCCCAAGAGGATGCCGGCCATGGCCAGCAGTCGTCGACGTCGACGAGGCTGCTGCGCCCACCACCGGGCCGGGGCGGCGAGATCGACGCACGCCCTGGCCCAGCAGGCGCGCACGAACTCCGAGAACGTCACGCTCACTGCGAGGTCCTTGCCTTCGGGGGCGTGGTCAGACAGGCCTTGGCCCGCTCCGGGCGAGCGGGCGTCAGGATCCGGGCACGTCCGATGCCTCCGAACGCGTCCCGCAAGAAGCACTCTCCGCGCCGCGCCGGAGGAACACCCTCGACCCGCTCTCCGCTCTCGGGGTCGATGTATTCACTGATCGGGGAGATGTCCCCGATCAGCTCTTCGACCATGGTCGCGAACTCGGGGTCATCCTCGGAGACCCCCAGGTAGCGCACCGACGCTTTGGCCAAACCGGGGTCGGTCTGGCGCAGCACCACCCGGGTGGGCACCAGCGCCCGCAGCGTCTCGGACCCGAAGTCGTGATCGGGGTCGTGAGACCCCAACAACAGCAGCGCCTTGGGGCGGCGCCCTTGACGACCGAAATGCTCCAGATCGAGCGCGTTGTACGGGTTGGAGAAGATGTCGTAGGCCTCGTCGCACACCAACGCCGACACCCGGGTGCGGTCCGCGAACGCGAAACGGCGCGCGGTGGCCGTCAGCAGGCTGTAGTAGGCCCGACCGAACACCTTCTCCGGCGGGAGCTGCCGAAACAGGTGCGCGGTGGAGATCTCCTGCTCTGTGGGTTGGGACATCCGGTGGGTGCGCCACACGATCGCGTCCGCATCAGCCGGCACCGCAGGCAGCTCTTGATCGAAGACCAACCGACCCAGGCGACTGCGCGCTACCCGGCGCATCTTGTTACCCACCGCCTCGGCCGCGGGCAGACCGCAGGCACCAGAACTCAAGTGCTCCATCACGTCTTGGCACCCGCTCAACTCGTGACGGGTGCGGTACTCCAGATCCAAGACGTCGGCCAGCGTGGCGCCATCGTCCTCGGACGGGGAGAGCCCAAACAGTTGAGTGAGCAGGCTCAACGCCACCTCTCCCCCGTCGGCGCCGGGGAAGACCCTCAGCGGATCCATCGACCACTCCAACGCCTCGGGGTCCACGATCACCGGATCGGTCAGGGACCGGGCGTAGTAGGCCCACTCCCCATCAGCGGACTTGTCGATGGCCATCACCTGCCCGCGCTCGTCGACGATCGCGTTGCACATGGCCTTCAACCCCACCGACTTGCCAGCACCGAGCTCGGCGATGAAGGCCACCGACCCCGACTTGTTCAGTTCGGGGTACCCGCCGGGGTTGAGGTGGATGACGCTGGTGCGGGCGGTGGATTCGTTCAGGCCCCACACCGGACCGGTCCGACCGCCCAGGCGAGTGGTCGTGAACGGCACCAGGGCCGACATCTTCGCGCTGGTGGTGTGCAGCGCCCACGCGCGCATCGCCTGCCCTGCCGGCCATCCCGGCTGAGACAGGCACCACAGGTCCGCCAAGGCCCCCAAGGGCCGCTGCACGGTGAAGTCAGCCGAGGCCAGTTGCGCAGAAAGACCGCTTGCCCGCTCCATCGCGTCCTCGGCGGTGGCACCAGGCACCGTCAGCACGATCACGTGGGCGACCTCCACCTCGAGACGGTCCTCGGCGAAGATCGACTGGTACTCGGCCAGCAGCTCCGCGGCCAGGTCCAAGTCCGTTGTGCCCGTGGTCAGTTCATCCGAGCGCTGCTCGAACTGGTCGTTGAGGTCGCGCAGCGCGCGCCGGTTCGCGGCCATGACGTCATCGCGGGCCACGACCTTCAACCGGATGGCCCAATCGACGTCCTGGGCCAAGTCGTCGACACGCTCGAACAGTTCCGAGCCGGGCCAGATGACCCCACCGGGGGGAGTGTCGGTGAGCACCAGCGGGCACTGATAGGACGCTGGCTGACCCAGTTCGGCACCGCGCGGATCCACCACCTTGAGCACCCGACGCTCCAGCGGGTTGCGGACCCGGGCCTCGGCCATGTCCAGGTCTGACCAGGCGCCCTCGTCGAGGATCGGCTGCGGAAGCGCGGCCGAGGAGGACATCAGGAGCTCTTCCTCCACTGAGCCAGCAACCGGCGGCGGCATGTCGACCATGCCGCGCCGGCAGGCGTGCCCGTCCATCCACAGTTGCTCGGCCACCGTCACCCGCTGGGCGCCGAACTGGAACGGGATCAACGACTCCACTTGGGCGGCCTGCTCGAGCCGGTGCGCCACCTCCTCGGCCGAAGGCCGCACCCTCGGTACACCGAGAGCGTCATGGACCACACCCACAGCGGCTTGGGAGGGCGCGCTCCAGCGGCGTGACCCGACGTTGGACAGGGGCACGCAGAGGTAGTGCGCCCGCTCCCCCAGCACCAGTTCGCTGAGCCGGTCCAGATTGGCTTCGGCCTCCAACGCCAAGTCGGGGCACTCCGACAGCCGGATCCCCTCGATCTGGCGCTCCACCACAGCGACCGGATCCAACCCGACCGCGTGGCCCAGCAGCAGAGCCTCCCCGTCCAGAGACCGGAACAACAGCCGATGCAGGGATCGCACGGCCCGCTTCTCCTTCACCGGGCGCCGACCGTAGGGCAGCGGCGGGATGCGCCAGGTCGCCCACACCACGCCCGAGCGTGTCCAGCGCAAGTGACCTCCCAGCCAGGTGGTGGGTGTGCGTGCAACCATCAGGACCTCCTTGAGTCGGACAGCAGGCGGGCGGCTGCAGTCACCGGACGCGGACGAGCCGCCTCGGTCGCCGGTGGGGGCGCCGAAGGGCGGGTCACGGCTTGGACGGGCCCAACCGGGACCACCCCCACCCGGGAGCGCAGCCGCACCGGACGAGCTGCACGCACCCCGCGGCCGCAGTAACTCCCCCACCGTGGGGTGGCCACCAGGCGCACCGCTGACAGCAGCGCCGTCAGCGGATCACGGCCGCCGGGTTTGACCAGTCGCAGCGCGAAGACCACGGCGATGGACACCCCCGCCTTGACCGCGAACGTGCCCGGCAACCCCCAGATCGACCAGATCGTGTCGGTCTGGTCCAACACCAAGAAGGTGACTGCTCCGCCGGCGGCCTGGGTCAGGGTGTAGGGACCGAACGGCAGCCCACGCTGGGCGTTGGGGAGTTTGCCCAGGAACCGCGGGATCTTGCGGGCACGGGTGTACCACCGCAACACGTCTTCGCGGTGCGGCTCAGGAGCGGTCGGGGGCATCCGGTTCACGAGCCGACGATGAGACGATCCGGCTCGACCGGCGGGGGCGTCAGCGGGGCCATCCCGTTGGTGACGACGGTGTCCGAGACCGTCTTCTGGACCGCGCCGTTGTCGACGTTGTTGAGGATCCAGACGAAGATCATCGCGACCACGCCGGCGCCGACGAGCGCGGCGATCGCGCCCTTGGCCTTCCAGAACGTGTAGCAGACCACCATCACGGCCAAGGTGATGCCGACGGCGACGGCGGCGTCCTTGGCGTTGAAGGCCGAGTTCTTGATCTGGGTCCAGATGTCGGCGGCGGGCAGGCCGGCGACAACCATGGAGTTGAGCAGGTGGGACATGACGGGATCTCCTCTTGGGTGGGGTTACTGACTCCGCGCCGGGGTCAGGGGGGTGGCGGGGGCGCTGTCCAAGGAGGTGACCTCCCACCGGCCAGCACGAGCGGTCAGGTGCAGCAGGTACTGCACGGTCTGGGTTTGGGCGTGGGCGTCGGTGACGAGGGCGCTGACCACCAGGTGGACTCGGGCCCCGTCGGCGGGGACGCCCGTGGAGAGACCGTCCACGGTCTGGTCAGCGCGGGCCTCGGCCACGCTGACGGCGGTGAAAGGGGCCGGGCTGATCGCTTGGATCACCGTGCCGGGAGTGACCCATCGGGTCAGATCCCCGGTGCCGGTCAACAGGGCCGCCAGGAAGCCTTGGACTGAGGCGCCGGCCGGGCCGGTGACCGAGGTCGTCACCGCGTACACCTGCCGGATGGTGCCGCCCACGGCCGGTCCAGGAATGGGCGCGGGGAGGGTGATCGGGGTGGCGCTGGCATCGCCCGCTCCCCCGGCCACCTGCATCGGCAATTGGTAGTAGCGCCGCGCCGCCGCAGACGTCTCCGCGGCTGGTGTGGGTGTGGCGGCGGGGAGGAGCTCGGGCACCGGGGCGAGGGTGGCGGCCAGGGTGACCGTCCACACCCCTGGCGCGGTGGCGTTGACGGAGAGGACCTCGAGGGAGGAGAGGGTGGGGGCGACTTGAGGCAAGGTCACGCTCCCCGACGGCCACCACGTCGCCAGGGTGGAGGCTCGGTCAGCCGGGGTGGTCAGGTAGGCGGTCAGCGCTTGGGTGGCCACGTCCCGCGCCGCGCTCTGGCGGGCGAGCATGGCTGGGCTCAGGCTGGTCGACGCCACGGTGGGGGCCGGGGGCGGGGTGAGCCAGGAACGGAGTAGGGCGGCCGGGCCGGCCAGCAGCGCCAGGGCGATCAGCACACTGACCGCGCGGGCCAGCAGTTGCGACCCACCGGTCCAGGGGTCGGCCATGGGTTCGGTCTGCGAGGTGGCGGCGCGATCAGGGCGGCGGCGCCAGAGACGCCTCTTCGCTGCGGGGGCGGGCTCGGCCGGGGAGAGCGCGAGGTGATCGCCCCCGAGGCGGGGGCGGGTGGTCGAGGTGGTGAGGGTCTTCATCCCGCCTCCCCCATGTCCGCACCGGTCAGGCGACGCAAGGCAGCCGCGCCGGCGGCGAAGGCGGGGCCGTCGACGAAGCTGCACAGCCGGCGGGCCTCGCCCTCCCCCAGTCCGGGTGAACCCAGGACGTCCAGGGCGAGCGTGTCCAGCACGCTGCGGGTCTCCAAGACGGCGCCAGAGTCGACGAGCAGCGCCCTCAGCTCCTGCACCTCTACGCCCTCATCGGGTTCAGGCATCAGCGGTCTCCTCACCAGCACGGTCCGGGCTCTCACCCCGGCTACTCAGATGCAGGTGCCGCTCCAAGCCCTGGTGTGACAAGAAGTTCGGAGATTTTTTCCGCAACTCTCCGAGAAGGAGCCCCGTTCCCTAGTCCCAAGGCTCTGACCTGCGCAAATGCGGATCTAGCGGTCAGTGATTCTGCGGAATCACCCCCCCTGAATCACCCCCCAACCCCTCACCTCTGTTGTCAATGACATCTAGGTTCGCGGCTATGGGCGGTCTCGAAGGTGACGCGTGACCGACCACCCCGAGCCCGAAAGAGGTCATGCCATGTGGACCGCCACCGCCCCCCGAGCCCCTCAGCGAGAGTGCGGACCGATCGGAGCACTGAACTCCGAATGGAAGCACCTGCGAGACCTTCCCCTGCCGACAGCCTGGGTCGAGGACTTCGCCGAGATGGCCTGCCTGGGCGACATCACCGACGCCCTGGCCCAATGCAACGCCGAGCAGGCCGGGCCCCTCCTGCGAGCCCTCCTCACCCGCGCGTCCCACGAGGAACTGGCCGGGCGGGTGGCGCTCCAAGCAATGCTCGGCAAGGTGGCCCGACTCTCCCGCACCGCTCGTGGCCGCGGCCACGAGGACAGCGCCAGCATCGCCATCGCCGCCATGTGGGGAGCCATCCGTCACTGGCCATCCCACCGACCCGGCTCAGTGCCCGGCAACCTCGCCCTCGAGGCCCTGCGCCTGATCCCTCCAGCCGAACCGAGCACCGCCCCCCTTGAGGACGACGAGGCCGGCGCACTGACACCCCTGGGGCACCGGTGCCTTGAGGAGAGTGCCACCCGCGACGAGCTCGTCACGATCTTGCAGTGGGGTCTGGACCATGAGGTCATCTCCCGTCAGGACACGCGCCTGCTGGCCCTGATGCACCTGCGCGACGACGATGACCAGATCAGCCTCAAAGAGGCCGCCGACCTCATCGGCGCCTCCTATGCCGCCACCCGACAGCGCCACGCTCGCGCGGTGCGCGCTCTCGCGGCGGCCGTGCGGGAACGCATGAAGACTCCCGCAGCCTGACGGCACCGCGACACGCCCAACCAATACCCACATTGCCAGCATTAGCGGCAATGTGGGTATTGTAGGTATTCAACCGATAGGAGGTGGTCCCCATGGCCACAAAAGCCGGAATGCACTCCAACCCTCTCGCGCGACGCACCACGCCCAAGACCGCCGGGTCGACGGCGGGCAACGTCATCGCCGCCATGCAGGCCCAGGCCGCCCCCCAGGCGATTCCCCTCGACGACATCGCCTACCACCCCGACAACCCCGCCGAGCGCCTCGCCGACATCGACCAACTGGCCGACTCCATCCGCCAGGTCGGCGTCATCACCCCGATCACCGTGGTGACCCTCGAGGCCTTCACCGCAGTCCGCACCGACCTGACCGACCACCCCTCCTTGGCGGGCAAGACCTGGGTCGCCTTGGCCGGCCACCGGCGGCACGCGGCCTCGATGCAGGCCGGCAAGACCGACATCCCGGCCTACATCCGGCGAGACGACGTCGCCGCTGTCGTCGACACCGCGATCCTGCACGAGAACCTGCACCGGCTGGAGATCTCCCCCATCGTCGAGGCCCGCAGCTACCAGCACGCCATGGAGCGCCAAGGCCTCTCGCAGCGCCAACTGGCCACCCACGCCGCACTCCCCCAGTCCCAGATCTCCAAGCGACTTGCCCTGCTCACCCTCCCCGAGAGCCTCCAAGCCCGGATCACCAGCGGCGACCTGGCCCTCGGCGACGCCGCAACGCTCGCTGCGGCCACCCCCGAGGCTCGAGAGCGAGTCGCCAACCTGGTCGAGGAAGCCGGCACCGCGGCGCGGGCCGTCCACCTGCTCCACCAGGCCGAACAGCAGCTCGCGCGGGAAGCTCGTGAGGCCATTGCGACCGCTCGAGCTGAGGCCGAGGGCGCCAAGGCCGTCCTGGACGCCAACAACCGATGGAGTTGGGCCGAGGAACAGAACCGGCGGTTGACCACCAAGGCCGAGATCGCCAAAGCCCGCAAAGAGGGCACCCTCGCCGTGGCTCCGGCCAGCGGGGGAGCCGACCCCGAAGATGTGCGGTACTACACCACCGCACCGGCGACCACCCCCAAAGCAAACCCCCACGAGGAGGCCGAACGCGCCGAGGCCCGCGAGCAAAAGAAGGCCCGGCAAGCCCGACGCGCTCACCTCCTGGAGCGGGCCAGCCGCCCCCCCGCCGCGGGCAAGATGCACGACCTGGTCACCGACACCGTGCTCAACGGGCTCAACCTCAACGCCGACGTCGCCAAGATCGCGATGCCCCTGACGTACGCCGCAGACCTGACCACGACCGACCCCAGCGCGCCGCAGAACAGTTGGGACTGGCGCAAGGAGATTCCCACCCTCACCGGCAAGAACGCCCTGCACGCGGCCTGGCTGATCGCCTTGGCCGACCTGGAGTTTGCCGCCTCCTACATCCACACCCCGTGGGGAGCCCGCCAGGTCGCCTACCTGGACCTGCTCATCGCCGGCGGCTACTCCCCCACCCCGTGGGAGACCGACCGGCTCACCCGCGCCCGCAACCAGGCCTGAGCCCGTGATTCCGCAGAATCACCCCGAGGAGAAGTCATGAAGACACGCCCCGTCCTGGCCCTGGTCAACGACGCCGGAAGCGCCGGAAAGACCACGTCCGCCGTCACGATTGCCGCCATCCTGGCCGGGCAGGGCCGTCAGGTCCTGCTCATCGACCTGGATTCTCAGGCCAACGCCACCCGCTGGGTCGGAATCTCCGCCGAGGAGGTGACCCACACCTCCGGAGACGTCCTGCTGCGCACCTCCACCTTGGCCGAGACCACCCTCAAGACCACGACCCACGGATTGCACGTCCTTCCCGGATCCCCCGCGCTGCGTCATCAACGCCTCCAGCTGGGCACCATCACCGGCGCCGAGCAGCGCCTGCGCACCGCACTGCGCGAGGACGACCACGACATCGTGATCATCGACTCCCAGGCCGGAGCGGGCGAGCTGTACCCGCTGGCGGCCATGGTCGCCGCCACGGCCGTGCTCACCGTGACCCTGCCCGGACCCAAGGAGCTCGAAGGCATCCCGAGGGTCGAGGAACTGATCAGCGACATCGCCGAGGCCTACAACCCCGCCCTCGACCTCGCTGGGATCATCCCGTGCGCGGTCCCACCCCCGAATCGAGGGCGGCTCTACAGCGACGCAATCGTCCAACTCCGCGAGGCCTACGGCGACATGGTCACCCCCGTCGTCCGACACTCCGTGACCGCGGTGGCCGCCTACGACGCAGCCGAACCCCTGCCCACCTTCGCACCGAACGCGGCCGTCACAGCCGACTACTTCGCGGTCGTCGAGCACCTGCACGCGAGGGGAGTCCTCTGATGGCCAAGGAACGCTTCTCCACCCAACTGGAGGTCGAGCTCGCCGCGCGGGTGCGTGCCACCGTCGCAGGGATGCAGTTGACCGCTGGCCCCACCTACACCCTCACCCAGTTCACCAACGACGCTGTCGCCGAGCACATCCGCCACCTGGAGCAGGAGTACAACCAAGGACAGCCCTGGACCGACGACCAGCGGCTCACACCCGGGCGGCGGATGGCCAGCTCCTGACCCCATGGACGCTCACCATGGATGTACACCATGGATTACCACCATGGACTGAAACCATGGACAAGAACCATGGATTAACACCATGGATAGTTGCCTTGGATACAGGCCATGGACAGCAACCATGGACAGCGCTAGTGTCATTGATAACTGCGGAGAGGGCAGGACGAAATGACGACACATCGACGCGGCCGCAACGGCGCGGCCGAGAAACTCGCTGCGGGAGATCTGGACACCCCCGTCTCCCGCATCCTCTATCTGCCCGAGGGCCTCGTCGATGCCATGCAGCGCCATCGACGACGCAGTGGCCTGACCAACACCCAGCTCGTCCTGCGCGCTCTCAACGCCCACTGGAAAGAGGTCGACGACCTGGCCCGCGCCGAGCAGCAGGCACCCTCACCGGGGGAGGGGGACCTCTTCAGCGACGCCGAACTCGGCACGGCCCAGAACCCGACGCGACGGCAAGTGGAGATCACCCCCACCGGGCGCCAGCTGACGGTCATCGACCCACTCGTGCAGACCACGGCCGCCAAGGACCGCAGCCACCTGATCGCCCTGGTGCTCCGCGCCCACCTCGAGGCCGCCGCCACCCCACCCGGCAAAGCCAAGCCTCGACGCTGAACCTTCGTTGGGGACGCGTTTGTCCGATCCGCTCCATACGCTCACAGTCAGCCCAACCACCGGCCTCACAGGGGGAGCCTCCACCCATGACCGCTACGACCACGACCGCACCCACCCGCGGCCAAACCCGCACCACCGTGGAGAACACCGCACCCACCCGGCAACGGCGCCCCCGCTGGCTGCTGTGGGTCGGGATCCTGATCGTCGCGCTCAGCGCCCTTCTCGGATCCTTCCTCTTCCGGGCCGGGCAGAGCACCCAGACGGTCCTGCTCGTCCAGAGCCCCCTGGTCCCCGGACAGCCCATCAGTGAGGGGCAACTGGCCACCACCACGATCCCGGCGACCACCGCCTTGACCACGGTGCCCGCCGACCAGCTCAAGTCGATCGTGGGTCGATACGCCACCCTCGCCCTACCGACCGGCAGCCTCCTGACCCCCGACGCGGCCACCACCTCCTTGACCCCACCCGCCGGCCAAAGCGTGGTCGGCATCGGGGTCAAGTCCACCCAGGCACCGATCGCCGGGCTCGTCGGAGGCCAGAAGGTGCGGGTCGTGGTCACCTACGGGGCCGGGGGAGCGGGCGCCACCGCCGGCGGCATCAAACCCGCAGACTCCTGGCCCGGCACGGTGGTCGCGGCCAGCAAGCCCAACAACGTCGGCGTCTCCACGATCGACGTCCAGGTCGCGGCCAGCGATGCCCCCTCCGTTGCAGCCGCGGCAGGCAGCGGAAACATCGCCCTGGTCCTGGACTCCTCCGCCGGCTGAGGAACCCCAGACATGGCCATTCACCTTCTCGCCTCCGTCTCCGGATCCCCGGGCGTGAGCACCACCGCGATCGCGTGGGCCACCCTGGCCACCACCCCGACTCTGCTGCTCGAGGCAGACATGACCGGTGGATCCTCAGTCCTGGCCGGCCCGTTCCGCGGCCAGGTCACCCCCGACCAAGGCGTGCTGGCGCTGGCACAACGCCCCAGCGAGCTCATGCGGGAACACCTGTGGTGGCACACCCTGGAGCTGCCCGGCACCCAGAACCGGGCCCTTCCCACCGTCGCCTCCCCAGCCCAGGCCCGGTCTCTGATCGGGATCTGGCCGGCGATCGCCGACGCAGTGAAGGCCACCGCCCACGACAGCGGCACCGACGTCGTCATCGACTACGGCCGCCTGTCCACTCGCAACGCCGCCACCCCCCTGCTGGCGATCGCCGACACCATCGTGATCCTGACCTCAGGAACCCTCGCCAGCGTCAACGCCACCGCCCGCACGTTGGCCGTCCTGCGCGAGGAAATCAGCCACACCACCACCCCCGAGCGAGTCATCGCCGCCCCCGTCCTGCCTTCACCGGGGATGCGACTGCGCGGCCGGGCCGGGGTCGCAGCCCGGCCGTGGACCTCACGCGAGATCGCCCCGGCCCTGGCCCCGACCCACCTGGCCGACCCGATCAACTACGACCCGGACGCCGCCGCGGTCTACTCCGCCGCCGCCCCGACCAAGCGGCGCTACCGGCCCTACAACGCATCCGTGCTCGCGCTCACCGAGAACGCCGCCCGGCACGCCGACCAGATGAGCGCCCTCACCGGGCGCTCCCACTGACAGGAGGCCCGACATGACCGGCCCCGCTGAACTTCCTCTCCTGCTCACCGACGGGGACGCCTCGACGTCCCTGACCGGTCAAGCACTGCCCATTCCCGCACCCCGGCGGCCGCAGGCCCGCCGCCTGGCCGGGCCCATCCGGGAGAACGGACACCGGGGTGATTCTGCGGAATCACCCACCCTGCACGTGGTCCCGGATCAGGCGGAGTCAGCGGTCCCGCTGCCGCCGGTCACCGACCTCGAGGCCACCCCGGTGGACCGGGGCGCCGTCCGAGCCATCCAGGAACGCCTCTCCCGCACGATCAGCCGTGAAGGGCGGGGGAGTGCCCCGACCAGCGGTGAGATGGACAGCGTCCGTGCCCGGATCCATGAGGCGGTCCTGGACCACAACAACAGCCTGGCCACCGCCGGGTCGCCGCTGCTCTCTCCGCAGGCACAGCAGGCGCTGCGGGTCGCGGTCTACAACGAGATGTTCTCGTTGGGGCCACTGACACCACTGTTGGAGCAGCCCGGCCTGAACGATCTGGAGATCCGAGCCGGCGGCAAGATCTGGTGCCTATTCGGCGATGGGCGGATCACGACCCACCCGCCCCTGTTCGACACCGATGCCGAGTTGATCGAGTTCATCACTCAGTTGGCCGCTATGGGCCCGACCCCGCGTCCGTTCGACCGCACCCACCCCTATGTCGACTTTGCGCTGCCCGACGGCAGCCGCGCCTCCGCGCAGGCGTTCTACACCCCCTATCCGATGCTGACGATCCGCCGGCATCCGCTCACCGACATCGACGCCGACGAGATGGTGCAGCGCGGAGCGTGGAGCCCCTCGATCGCCGCCTTCCTGACCGCCTGCATGCGGGCCGGGAAGTCGGTCCTGTTCTCCGGTGTCGCCGGATCCGGCAAGACCGTCTCGGCGCGGGCGCTGCTCAACACCCTGCCACCGACGACCGCGTTGGCCACCATCGAAACCGAGGACGAGCTCGGCCTGTGGCGTCTGGAGCACCGGCACGGGCGGGTCTGGGCGGGACAGGAACTCATCGGTGGGGGAGAGGTCGTCAACGGTCGCGTCGCCGGCCAGGTCACGATCGAGGAGATGATCCCCCAGTCGCTGCGGGCCAACACCCAAGTGATCGTCGTCGGTGAGGTCCGCGGCCGCGAGGCAATCACGATGCTGCAAGCCATGCAGTCCGGGTTCTGCTCGGTGTCGACCATCCACGCCCACAACGGGCGCGACACCATCGAGCGGCTCGTCACCTGCGTCAGCATGATCGGGGACTACTCCACCACCTGGGCCTACCGGCAAGCCGCCAGCCTCATCGACGTCGTGGTGCACATCGGCTACATCGACGAACGGCACCTGGGCGGAAAGCAACACCGGTTCGTCGACGAGATCGTGCTGCCCCGCCTCTCCGGAGACTCCCCGTCCGGGTTCTCCGTCCCGCAGCTCTACCGTCCCGGCCCGGATGGGCGAGCCATCCCGGACCTGGCCCTCGAGCCGTCATGGATGCCCGATCTGGTCCGTCACGGGTTCGACCGCTCGTTCCTCACCCCGGCCCGCGGCGGCTGGCCCGAGCCGATGACCACGATCATCCCCACCACGCGAGAGGACCTGGCATGAGCCTGAGCCCGCTCGGTTTGATCCTGGGTCTGCTGATGGGGGCCGGGCTGCTGACCATCGTGGTCTCCTTCACCCCCGCCCCAGCGACGTCGACGGCTGCGACCCGACCCCCCGGGCTGCTCTCCCGCCGCCTCCAGGACGCCCGCGGGCGCATCACCCGCCGGCAACGGATCGCATTGGCGGTGGCGGCAGCCGCCGGGTTGGTCATCGCGATCACCACCGGCTGGGTGGTGGCCATCCCTGCTCTGCCGGCAGCGGTGTGGATCCTGCCCAAGGTGCTCTTCCCACCCAAGGCCGCCGACGTCGAGGTCCTCCAAGCACTGGGGGAGTGGACGCGCCGCCTGGCCTCCCTCTTTCAGTCCGGGCAGTACCTGACCGATGTGCTGGCCGCCAGCCAACGCTCCTGCCCGCCGGCGATCGCACCCCAGGTGGACGCCCTGGTCTCTCGACTCCAGGCCCGCCAGCCTGCCCCCTTGGCGCTGTACGCCTTCGCCGACGACATCGGAGATGAGACCGGGGACATGATCGCCGCCACCTTGATCCGGGGCTCGACGGCCGACGAGGCCGCCCTGGCCACCATCCTCAACGACCTGGCCGCCATGGTGGCCACTGAGGTCCGGATCCGGCGCCAGATCATCACTGCCCAGGCCGGGCCCCGCAACGAGGCGCGCTCGATCACCTTGGTCATGGCCGCTGTCATGGTCTACGTCCTGGTCGGCACCCCCTACGGCACCTGGTACGGCACCCCGATCGGCCAAGTCGCGCTCCTGATCCAGTTGGCCGCGTTCGGGGCCTGCCTGAGTTGGCTGCACAGCATCGCCACCCCCACCCCCTCGCCGCGGTTCCTGGTCCGCCCCGAGCGGTACCGCGACCCCACCGGGGTGCGGTCATGAGCCGCGCCGGCATCCTCACCGGGGTCCTGGCCGGGGTGGGCCTGCTGCTCATGCTGATCTCCCTGGTCCGCACGCAGCCTCGCCTCGACGACGTCATCGCCCGACTCACGCCCAGCGACGCGCCCCCGCTGGCCGTCGACGAGATGGACCTGACCGCAGCAGACCCCACCGGAGCCAAGGACCGGCTGGGACAGATCGGGATGCGTCTGGGCAGCCAACTGGGCCTGCAGGCGCCGTTGACCGACCTGACCCTGGTGGGGCGCACAACCCGCTGGTATTGGGCCGAGAAGGCCTCCAGTGCCCTGCTGGGGTTCCTCACCCCGCTCCTGCTCAATCTGTTCATCGTCTTGTTCGGGCTGCCCGTGCCCGCACTGGCCCCGTTGGCGCTGTCGGTGGGTCTGGGCGTCTATTTCTGGTTCCTGCCCGACCTGCAGATGCGCGCCCGCGCCGCCAAAGCCCGCGCGGCCTTCAACCGGGCCGCCGTCGCCTACCTGCAGCTGATGGCCATCCACCGCAACGCCGGCGACATCGCCATCGCCTCCATGCGCGGCGCCGCCGACGTTTCCGAGTCGTGGATGTTCCTGCGGATCCGGGAGGAGATCACCCGCTGCACCCTGGCCGGCACCCCCGTCTACGACGGCGTCACCCGGCTCGGAGACCGCACCGGCATCACCGCGCTGCGCGAGGTCGGCGACATCATGCGCATCGCGGGGGAGTCCGGGGCCGGCGTCAGCGCCTCCCTGCTCTCCCGAGCCTCAGACCTGCGCGACGAGATCCTCGCCCTCGAGCACACCCAGGCCTTGACCAAGACCAACGCGATGAACTTCCCGATCGTCTTGATCGCCCTGCTCGTGGCCGCCCTGCTCATCATTCCCGCCTCAGTCCAGTTCGTGGGCCTGTGACCACCCCCCGTTTCAACAGGAAAGGTTTTGACCCGTCATTGACAATTGCGTCAGGGGAACCACTACGGCCCCTGACGTCGTAAAGACCGACCACAAGGGAGAAGAACGTCATGATCAACCTCGCTGCACGCGTCCGCGTGGCCGCCATCAAGCAGTTCGAGCAGCGTGAGCGCGGCGTCGAGGCCTTCCAGGTCGCGATGATTACCGCCCTCATCGGCGTGGCCCTGATCGCGCTCATCGCCGTGATCACCGGCAAGATCTCGACCTGGATGGCCACCATCCAAGGTCTGTGAGTCGACGAGCCGTGGTCGCGCGCAGGCCGGTTCGCAGGCACCGGGGGCCCTCCCTCCCGGTGCCTGCGAACCGGCCTGCGCGCGAACGGGGCTCCGAAGCCTTCCAGTTCGCGGCCATCGCGGCCGCCTTGTTCACCCTCCTGATCGGCGGATTCCAGATCGCGCTCTGGTTCATCGCCAGCATGCAGGCCTCCGCTGCCGCCCAGGCCGGGGCCCAGGTGGCCCGCGCCCAGTACGGCAGCCTCGGGGCCGGGATCAGCGCCGCCAGCTCCTCCCTGGCCTCGATCGGGGTGGCCCGCAACCCCGCGGTCACCGGCGCGGTGACNGCGACCGACGCCACCATCACGGTGACCGTCACCGCGCCCTCCCTGCTCCCGCGGATCGTGGCCTTGCCCCCGATCACCGCCACTGCCACCGGACCCGTCGAGAGGGTGAGCAGCGCACCATGACCGCCGACACCCGCCTCGACCCGCCACGACGGGCAGCCCGCGAGCAAGGCACCGCCTCGGTGCAGTTCGCGATCGGATCCGTGGCCCTGCTGCTGCTGTGGATGTTCGCTGCCGCGATCGGGATGGCCGCCAAGGCCAACGCGACCATGGAGTCCGTGGCCGCGGCCGCGGCTCGAGCGGCCTCGATCTCCCGCACCGCCGCCCAGGCCCAAAGTGACGCGGCCGCCGCCGCGGCCGCCACCATGACCCAACAGGGACTGCACTGCGCCGCGAGCAGCACCGACGTCGACCTCTCCGGGTTCTCCGCGCCCCCGGGCACCCCCGCGTTCGTCACCGCCAACGTCTCCTGCACCGTGGACACCTCCCGGCTGGGAGTGGCCAGCGTCGCCTTCACGCGCACCGTGCGAGCCAGCGCAGTCAGCCCCATCGACACCTACCGGGCGCGCTCATGACCACCCGCCTGTTTCGGTGGCTGCGCGCGGGACGCGCCCGGCGCGAGGCCGGCACCGTGGCCCTGTTCATCGCCATCGTGGTCCCGGTCATCCTCATCACCGTCGGCCTCGTCTACGACTTCTCGGCCAAGATCGCCGCCCACAGCCATGCACAGACCGCCGCTCAAGAAGCAGCCCGCGCCGGCGCTCAAGCACTCACCGGCGATGCCATCACCGGCCAGAACGCACTCGTCGACCCGGACCGGGCCGTCGCGGCCGCCCAGGCCTATCTGGCTGCGGCCGGCTCCTCGGGCTCGGTCAGCGTCTCCGGCGGAGATGTCACCGTCACCGTCGACCAGCCCTGGCAGGGCCGTCTGGTGATCTCTGGCGGGACCACCCGGGCCACCGCCACCGTCCACGTCAACGCGGCACCGTGACCTGAGGAGTGCGCAGATGACCTCGACCACCACCTCCCGTGGCAAGACCCTGCTCACCGGTCTGGCGGCCCTGGTTGCTCTGGTCGCGATCGTGGCCGGGGTGCCCTGGCTGCTGACCCGGCTGGCCGGCAACCCGATCCCGTCCCTGCCCAGCTGGGGGTCGATCACCTCTGCGCTCTCCCACCCCGATGACGGCACCCTGCTGCTCAAGATCGCCGCGATCGCGGCCTGGGTCGGCTGGGCGGGGTTCACCATCTCGGTCCTCACCCAACTGACCGTGCAGCTGCGCCGGATCCGCGCACCCCGCTTCACCGGCGTGATCGCCCCCAGCCTGGCGGGCCGCCTGGTCGCCGCTGTGCTGGCCCTTGGTGCCCTCAGCGCGGTCGGAGTGGGATCAGCCACGACCGCCCACGCCGCCACGTCCACCCCCGTCGCGGCCGCAGCCCAAGACGCGGCCCTGCAGACCCCGACCGCGCCGGCCACCACCACCCTCACCCAGCAGGTGCCCACCCAAGTCACCGTCGAGGCCGGCGACACCTTGTGGGGGATCGCCGTCGACGAGTACGGGCAGGGCACCGAATGGCCGCGCATCTACGAGGCGAACAAGGGCGCCCCTCAGACCGGGGGAATGCTCGACAACCCCGACCTGATCCAGCCCGGACTCACAGTCGCCATCCCCGGCAAGACCACCACCATCACCGTGACGGTCCCGGCACCCGCGGGTGATTCCACGGAATCACCCGCACCCAGCGCCCCCCAGACGAGCGCACAGAAGGCCGCTGAGGGCCCCGCGGCCGCTGCGGCCTCCCCAAGCCCAGCCGCGGCCTCTCAGGGCGCTCACGGAGCCTCCACGACCCCCGGGACCCCCTCAGCGGCTTCACAGGTCGATACGCACGCACAGACGCAGGCCGACCCGGTGGCCGCGGCCGAGAACGCGCCCGTGGTGCGGACGGTGGCCGGACTCGGCTCGATCGCCGCTGCAGGCGTCCTGGCGCTGCTGTTCACGCGGCGCCGCCGCCAAGCCCGCACCCGCCGCCCCGGGCAGCGACTCAACCTGCCCGCCGGTGCCGCCGCGATCGCCGAAGCCCAGCTGCGGGTGGCTGCCGACCCGATCACCGTCGACGACCTCGACCACCTCCTGCGCCACCTCGCCGCCGCGGCCGCACCCGACTCGCTGCCCCCACTGCGCGCAGCCCGGATCACCGCCAACGACATCGAGCTCTACCTCGCCCACGACCACGACACCCTCCCGACGCCAGGTGCCGCCCTGCCCGACCAGCCCGGCACCTGGATCGTGGCCCGCACCCACATCCCCCACGGCATCCCTCACGACGCCCTCGGCGAGCCCATCCCAGCCCCCTACCCGACCCTGGTCACCCTCGGCCAGGACGAGGACGAGGCCCACGTCCTGGTCAACCTCGAAGAGGTCCGCTCACTGGCCGTCGACGGACCCGCCGGGCAGGACGTACTCGTCGCGCTCACCCTCGAGCTCATCGCCGCCGGATGGGGCGACGAGGTAACCGTCACCCTGGTCGACCTGCTCCCCGAACTGGCCGAGGCGATCGGCTCCGACCGGGTCACCTACGTCGACCACCTCGAGGACATCCTCGCCAGCATCGAATACGCCGGCGGGGTGTACTCCACCGTCATGGACGCCGCCGGCGTCGACACCCCCACCCAAGCCCGCGCCGCCGGCACCCACCCCGAAACGTGGACCCCGCACCTGATCATCACCGCGGCCGCGCCTACCCCCGACGAGACCGAGCGACTCACCGAGCTCCTGATCAGCCATCCCCACCTCTCCCTGGCCGCCGTCACCCTCGGCGACCCCCTGACCGGGTGGCAGCTGACCGCCCACAGCGCCACCGCGGCGACCCTGGCCCCGGCCGGGATCGACCTCACCCCCCAGGTCCTCGCCCCCCACGACCTGGCCGCGCTCCTGGACGCCTTCCGCGCCGCCGACGGAGACATGCACGACGGCCCCACGTGGGCCGAAACCCTGCACGAGGAAGCCGACCTGGCCGACCTGCCCGACCCCGCCGATGCCACCAGCACCCCCGCCTGGCTCCTGGCCCCCCGCGCCAGCCACGTCGTCGACGAAGACGCCGGCGATGTCGACGTGGACCTCGCCATCGCGCCGGCCCTCCACCTGGTCGACCAGGCTCCGGACGGGGACCTCGTCGACCAGGTACACGAAGAGACGCTCGAGGAGGTGGGCGACGGCGTGGTCTCGGCCGAGGACCTCACCTCACCCGCAGCCCACCTCCAGGACGCCGAGCTCGTCGACGAACACCCGGCCGCCCACGAGGCTCCACACCGCCAGGACGACATGGCGGAGACGGTCACCGCCGCTCTCGACGACGTGGACGCCGACCCTGTGGCCGACCAAGACGACGAGCTCGAGGAGCCTGCCGCGTCCGCGACGGCCGCGGTCTCGCTGACCCGCGCCCCCACCGACCTCATCCCCACCGACCGGCCCGTGCTGCGCCTCCTGGGCCCCGTCCGACTCGAGGGCGCCCCCGGCCCGCGCCCCCGCGCCCCCGGCACCGCCTTGAAGATCCTCACCCACCTCGCCCTCAACCCCGGCGGCCAGTCCGAGGACCTCGACCAGGCCGTCTGGCCCGGTCAGGAGAAGAAGGCCACCACCCGCGACGCCCCCGTCTACGCCACTCGACGCTGGCTCGGTACCGCACCCGACGGCCACCCCTACCTCGCCCTGTGGACCCCCGACGGGGGCTACCGCCTCGCCGACGACATGCCCCACGACTGGGCCATCTTCCAAACCCTCATCGGCCCATCCATCGGCCACGCACCCCTCGAGAACCTCACCCGCGCCCTGCACCTGGTCACCGGCAAACCCCTCACCGGACCGCGCATCGCCGAGACCGCCGCCGAGACCGAGATGATCGCCGCGATCGCTGACGTCGCCCACGAGGTCGCCACCCGCGCCCTCACCGGCGGAGACCACCAACTCGCCGCCTGGGCCGCCGCCAAAGGCCTCGACGTCGAACCCGTCGACGAAGCCCTCTGGCGCGACCTGCTCCGCGCCACCCACCTCGCCGGCCACCGGGACAAGCTGACCGACCTCATCAGGCGCTACCACGACGTCATGGACGCCATCGGCGGAGACTACGACGACGACACCGCCACCCTCATCCACCAAATCACCCACCCCGCACACGTCTGAAAGGCCCGCCACCGATGCGCCCCACCCGACACCTCGCCACGATCACCGCACTCGCGGCCGTCACCGGGGTCCTGGCCGCGTGCAACGGCAGCGACCCCGCTCCCACGACCAGTCCCACCGTGGCCTCCTCCAGCCCCACCGCGACCCCCTCGCCCTCGCCAACCACCGCCAAGGACAAGGCTTTCGCGGCCGCAGACGCGACCTATCGGGAGTGGATCAAGAACTACGCCGAGGCGTGGAAGAGCTACGACCCGGCCATCGTCAACAAGGACCTCGTCTCATCGGGCCTGTATGCCTTCGCCACCAGCGAAGTGGCGAAGTTCGCCAAGGACAAGGCTGATGGCGGCCATGCCAACTTCACAATCGACGTGAAGACCTGGGAGGGCACCAACTACCGGCCCGAGGACCTCTCGATCAAGTACTGCCAAATCGTCAATAACCGCTTCATAGACAAGTCCGGCAGCGACATAACCCGAGACAGCGCTGGATCTCCCAAGCCGGTGAGCACGACCTACAAAGCCAGCGAAATCACGTTCGTCACCACTGATGGAGGCACGACATGGCGCGTCGACAGATTCGTTCAAAGCCCGGACCAGGGAGACCCATGCTGACCCGTATCGCCGCGCTGGGAGCCATGGCCCTCGTCGCGCTAGGAGCGGCGCCCACCGCGCTTGCAGGTGGCGGCACAGGGGACTGTTCGGGTCAGACGTGCACGGCGGGCGCATACGTCCCCCCAGTTTCCGGAGGCGGGGGAGGCGGAGGCTCGACGTCGACGCCGATCAACTGGCCAACGGGCGGGGCCGCACTGACTCCCGAGCAGCTCGCCGCGATCCAGCAGCAGATCCGCGCCACCGCTCTGTCGAACATCAAGGACGCCCAGGCAGCCGCCTGCTCCGGCGGGGCGACCTACGTCCCGCAGTACGGCACCTGCGGCGGCTACCCCGGCCAGCCCAGCCCCGGCGCGCCCGTCCCGCCCGGACCCGACCCAGCCACCCTGGCCCAGCAGGCGATCAACTCGATCACGCTCGACCTGCCGGCGATCGGGTCCGCGCCCTGCACCACCGAGGGCTGCATGGGCGCCGTCGGCGTGCCGGTCTGGCTATGGATCAACGGCGGCTTCCCCACCCGCTCCGCGACCGCGGCCGCCGGCGGCCTCTCCGTCACCGTGACCGCCACCATGACCAGCGTCGACTGGAACCTCGGCGACGGCAACGCCATCCACTGCGCCACGCCCGGCACGGCCTACGACCGCTCCATCGGCTGGGCCTCCAGCCCGGACTGCGGCTACCAGTACACCCAGCCCGGCACCTACCCGATCACCGCCACCGGACACTGGACCGTCCGCTTCACCGGCGACTACGTCGGCCGCACCACCCTCGACACCCAGAACACCGTCCAGGCCCGGATCGGCGAGTACCAGGCCATCGTCACCAGCTGATCACCGAGCCAACCGACGAGAGAGGACGAGCAATGACCGAGGTCGACGCGCGATTGACCGCACCCAACCGGCACGGGCCCGGGGTGCACCTGGTGGAGCGGATCTCCATCGTTGATGCTCACCCTTACGGCGACCCACAGACACCTGCGCTGCGGACCACCAAGGGCGGGATCGCGGCCAACGACAGCGTCATCGACCTGGTCGGGCTCAAGGCGATCGGTGCCCTGGCCGACTTCGTCAACGCCTACGCGACCAACCGGACCCTGGTGGTTCTCGCCGGTCAAGGGGAGCGGGAGGCCGGAGCCACCGTCTACCCACCAGGGCGCTGGCCCGACCTCGAAGTCATCATCGAACCCCCACTCACCGAGGACGGGTTCGGCGGAACGCTCAGGCGGTGACCACCCGGCTCATCGAGGGTGACCTGGTCCGGCAGGACGTGGACGCCATCGTGAACCCGTGGAACAACAACTTCCTGCCGCTCTGGTGGCCCTCACGCGGCGTCAGCGGCCAGTTGAAGACTCTCACTGGCCCCGAGCCGTGGCGTGAGCTCAAGCAAGCGGGATGGATCTCCACAGGCCAAGCAGTGGTCACCAGCGCCGGGCGGCTGCCCCGCATACGAGCGCTCATTCACGTTGCGGGCCTTCACCCGTGGTGGTTGGCCTCCCAGACCTCGGTTACGGCCAGCATCCGCTCCGCGGCCGCGGCCGCAGCCCGCGAGGGGTTTACCAGCGTCGCCACCCCCCTCGTCGGCGCCGGCACCGGGGGAGTGCCCGAGGACCGAGCCATCGCGTGGATCCGCGAGGAACTACAACGTCGCCCAGCTGACGGCGTCAGGTGGAGCATCGTCCGGCGACCGCGTCTCTGATAGCAGCGCGTGGCCTGGGCCGGCCATGGATGCGCTGCTGTCAGCGCCAGTGGGGGGTGAGGTCCAGGTAGTCGCACGCAGCCTTGAGATCTGGATCGTTTGTGATGGCCGTTCACGGATCAGGAGCGGGACCACTTGGTCGAAGATGGCCCAGCATTCTTGGTCATCGAGTTTGGAGACATACCGGATGCCGGAGTAGGCCAAGTCGCCCGAGGCGGCGCCGTGGGCTAGGTAGGCCCAAGTAGCGATGGTCCGGGTGACGCGACGATGCTCTGAACGGACGTCGGGAATGTCGAGGTTCTTGACACCGAGAGCAGCGAGGTCGCCGGCCAGCTCATGTTCGAGGGCACGACGCGTTGTCGGGTGCTCCAAGTCCAAGAAGGGCAGGGGGTGATCGAGGGTGAACTCTCCCATGGCATGCGTGGTCCGCCAGTCGGCTGGAACGCCCCCGACGATCATCAGACCGGTTTGGGCTGCTGACGCAGCTGCTCTCGCAGCGTTGCTGGGCCGGAATGTCTGGAGTGACTCCATGTAGGCCCCGCACCGGGTGGTCGCCGCGTACATCACTCCCGCACCCAACACATCGAACCGGTTGCCTGCGTCGTCGAGGACGTCCACCGCTGGGGTGATCGCCGAGAAGTAGAGGATGCCGCCGGGACGGCCACATCGCCACAAGATGCGTGGGGGCACCACAGTTTTCATCCCATTGACATCCACCACTGCCATCAGCCTCCTTCGCGGAACTCCCGTGCAGCCGCCAACACCGCCGCGTCGCGACCCTCACGCAGCGCCTCCATGGGTGTCTGCTCCCCCAGGTAGGGGTTCAGCCCGAGGAACCACGCTCGTACTGTCGCGGAGGCCTCGCTCTCCAAGAGATCCTGATAGATCCTGAACGCCGTCCGCACCCGCCGCTCCGACTCTGCCCGCGGGTGGGGCGAAGGGTTGTCTTTCCAACGACTCACTGTCTCCGGCTGCACTCCCGCAATCTCGGCGACCACACCGGTCCCGAGCGCTCCAGCCAAGACAGCGATCACGGCCGCGAACTCGGTGACGGTCGCAGCGCGATGGGCCTGAGCCTGACGCACTGGCGCCAACTTCTCGCTCAGCGCAGCCTCCAGTTGTGACCTCGTCATGACTCCCCTTCCCGTTCTTAGTGGTACACGAGCGATCTCGTATGACCAGTGACAGATCATATCAATGTCACCTAAAGATCAGGCATTTCCGAGAGCGACTCACCCGGTCCACGCACCCGACCGTGCTGGCCGGTCGGCCTAGGCGGGCCTGACTAGGCCTTGGGCGAGCCACTGGGTGATGACCGTTGACTCGCCCTCGGGCGCCACGGCATACGTCACCAGGGCCTGCCATGACCCGTCCGTGGCCCGCCGCCAGCTCGTCAGCACACCTGGCCACGGACCTGGCGCGTCAGCGGGTCCGGTCACCCAGCAGTGGCGGGGTAGGGCCGAGGAGGCCGGAGCCGCCCCGGGGTCGTGGCGGTCCTTGAGCGGGATCCCGGGCCGGGTCGGCGGCGGAGGCGTAGACACGCCCTCATCGTCCCTGCCCCCACCGACCGCACCCCTTCTTTTCGGCCCGGTTACCAAGCCCTGAGCGGCCCACTTTGAGGCTTACCAAGCCCTGAGACGCCCTCACTTTCACCCTTACCAAGCCCTGGGCACCTGCGCGCCACCAACAGGTGGCGCGCACCAAAACCGCCTCTGACCTGCACAAACACCAAATCCGCTGAAATCTGCGCGCCACCGGGTGGCGCGCACAAAAACTGGCCCTGACCTGCACAAACACCACTCGCGCGCCACGCGCGCCACCAAATTGCGGTTCTAGACCCCGTACTGGTGGTCTCGCGCTGGGTCGCTAACCAAGCCCTGACGTGGGGAGGAAGAGATTTTTCGGCGCGATGTCACACCGGCGCACCTGCATGTCAGTGAGAGCAACTTGAGACGCCGGAGGATCGTGTGAGCAGTGGGCAGGGCCAAATCGGCCGCGACACGACACGCCGTCAATATCGGATATCCACGAGTTGTCCAGCCGGACCAGTTGAATGTCTTGTATGGCTCGCCGTGGAGGGCGCCCACCACTGGGGCGCAAACGCACCCTTTTCCGCATCCGACTCGAGGCTGAGGTGCACGCCGCACTCCAGACCCAAGCGGATCGAGCCGGGTTCCCCACCGGCACCTACATGGAGCGCGTCATCGCCCTCGCACACAACTTCGAGTCGCCTTTCCTGCCTCCTCCTGTCGAGCCGCTCCCGGTCGCGGTCGACGTCGACGAGCTCCAGGCCCACGTCGCGTCCCTCACCGTGGAGGACTGCTCGCCCCCTCGAGCCAGCGACCTCAAGATCCCGCTCTTCCGGATCGATGAGGCGCTGGGGGAGCGGATCTACGACTGGTGCGACGAGCAGGACGTGCCGTACAGCAGCTACGTCCGCTCCATCCTGCGTCTGGCGGCCGGCTACCGGTCGATCGACGACCTGGTCCCCGATCACGTCCAAGGCGAGCTCCTGGACGTCTCCAGCTATCGAGGGGAGCGAGCCAAGGCGAGCTAGCGACATGAGTGAAGGCCCCGCCCTTGCCGGGGCGAGGCCTTCAAAGAGTGAGGCGGAGAGTTACCAACTCTCCGTGGTCCATCCGAGTTACCAGCTCGTCAGGACCGATTCTGAACCTGTTCCCGCCGAGCGGTTTGCGTACCTAGGCGGTTTGTGCACTTACAGAGGAGGTGTGCGTTGCCCACGATATCTGCAAAGTGTGATGTCGCGGTAGAGCCCAGGCGGGTCGGCGTGTCCGGCGCAGACCTCCTCGAGGTTTGCTCCGGTGGATACGCTGGCCCCGATCTGGTCCTTGAGTCCTGGAGGATGTGTGGCGATCCCAGAGGGGATGAAGCGCCGGGCGGTCGACGTGCCGATCGAGCACGACGAGCAGATGGCTGCTGCCCAGGACACCGACGGGGTGCCGACGACCACGCGGATGCGGGCGATGGTGGCGGTCTGGGTCAGCGACGCGAGCGTGCGGGGGCAGGTCGACCAGGTCGCGGCCCAGATGACGGCGGACTCGGTGCGTCGTCGACGTGCGGGGATGGCCAAGGCGCGCCGCGGCCGGTGGAAGGAGTCTTCGGACTCGGACTGACCCGAGACTGCGGCAAGGGGGTGGCCTCGTGAGCATGGCCGCTGGCGAGCACGAGCCGCACTGGGCGATCGGGGAATCCCTGGCGCGTGTGATCGACGCGGTGCGGGGCTACTCGACGACGACCAAGACCCTGCCCGATGGATCGTTCCTGACCAACTGCGTTAACCCCGGCCATGAGGACCGGCGCCCGTCGCTGCACATCTCGCACCTGATCACCGAGCACGGCGGCCGGACCGTGTTCCGGTGCTACTCCTGCGCCGACACCGCCTCCCAAGAGGATTTCGCCTACTGGTGCGGGCTTGAGTACGACGACCTGTTCGATGACCGGCGCTGGTCCCTGCACAACCGGCCTGCCGAGCAGGGTCTGACTGGAGGGCGGCGCTCTCGGCGGGTGCCCAAGCCGGGGGCGGACGCGCCGTCTCTGGGCCGGTTGGGGCCGCTACCCAAGCCCATCCGGGATGCCTTGCCGTATCTGCTGGCCGACCAAGAGGTCCCGGCCCGCGCCGTGGAGCCGGAGGAGGAACACCACTGGGTCGACGTCGAGACGTATGAGTACACGCGTCTGGACGGGCTGCCGGTGCAGCGGGTCACGCGGCAGCGGTGCACCGATGAGGGCTGCACGGCGAAGAACTTCCCCCAGACGTTCTTGAAGCAGGGCACGGACCCCGCCTCGGCGAGGTCGTGGATTGCCTCGAAGAGCAAGGCCGGGTGGGGAGAGGCCTGGCAGGTGCCGCTCTACCGCACGGCCAGGGTGCTCGAAGCGATCGCCGCCGAGCAGCCGGTGTGGGTGATGGAGGGGGAGAAGGACGTCGCGGCGGCCGAGGAGTTCGGCCTGGTGGCCACCACCAATGCGGGAGGCGCAGGCGGGTTCCCCGAGGCGATCGCCAAGGTGCTCGCTGGGGCGGGCGAGGTCAACATCGTCCTGGACCGGGACACGGCGGGATGGGCTCGCGGGGTGCGGGTGGCCGAGCTGGTGGAGCGGGCCGGGGGCCCGACGGTGCGGTTGTGGCTGCCGGCAGTGCCTGACGCCAAGGCCGACTTCTATGACCATGTCCGGGCTGGGCATACCCTCGAGCAGCTGGTGCCGGTCCCGGTCGCGGCGGTCGCGGCGTGGGATGCCGCGTCCTCGAAGATGGCGGCCGCCGCGGCGGCCGTGCACGCGGCCGCGGGGGAGAGCGAGGCCCAGCTGCAGGTGGCGGCCGTGGACCGGCGAGCCGGGCGTAAGGCGCTGGCTGCCGATCGGCGCCGGTATGCGGTGCGGTGGGCCAAGGAGGCCCTGCGCCAGCATGCACGGGTCGTGGAGGCCGGGCACAAGGTGGTCGGGCATGTGGCTGCGGTCCCCACCTCCAGCCCGGCCCATGCCTGGGCGATGGAGGCGTTGGAGTCGGCGCGCGGGATGCTGCGGGCCGCGACCACCGCGGTGCACGCCACCTGTGAGGCGGTCAGTGAGCTGGTGCCGGCCGCCGTGGACCAGGCCCGCCTGGAGTTGCCCGCACCGGCCGTGGCGGTCTCGGCCGCCGCTGCGGTGGTGGGTGATTCGAGGGAATCACCTGCGGAGGTGGCGCGCCCGGATCTGCGGGTGGTCCCCGGCGGTGGGGGCGGGGACCGTGGTGCGGCGGTGCGGATCGAGCACGACGAGTACGAGGTCGTCGACGGTGAGATCGTGCAGGCGCAATGGCGGGCCCGGGGCGATCGGATGGTGCGTACCTATCGGCGGATCGTCAACGCCGAACTGAGGGTTCGAGCCCGTGAGATGGCCGAGGCCGAGGAAGACATCCTGGACTCGGTGATGGATCTGGCCGAGCTCGGAGATCGGGCTGGGCGCACCGCGATGCCGACGATCCGGCCGCTGACCCAGGTCACCCACGTGGTGCTCGAGCTGCCCACGCCCGAGGAGTCACCCGCAGGCGTCCCCCCACACCTGGTGCGGATCCCCTTCGATGACTTCGTCAACGGCGCTTTCCTTTCGCACCTGCCGATCGTCGGGTTGGACTTCAACGGCGGCCGCTCCGGTCGCGAGAAGGTCGTCACCGCGATCAACCACATCTCCACCCCGGAGTTGACGACCTCCTACCGGGCCACCGGGTGGCGGTTCCGCCCGGACGGGTCGGCGATGTACGTCACCGCCTCCGGCGCGATCGACGCCACCGGCTGGGTTCCGATCGCCACCAACCTTTCCGGGGCGATGGCCCGCTTCGACCTGCCCGAGCCGGTCACCGAGGCGGCGCGGTTGCGGGAGGCGTTCTTGACCGGGACCGTCCCGATGCTGGAGCGGTTCCCAGACCGCATCGGGGCCGTCCTGGTTGGCCAGGCGTTCCGGGCGGCGGTGTGCGCCAACGAATGGTCGACGGTGCTGTCGGCCTCCCCTGGGGTTGGGAAGACCGGTATCGCCTCGCTGGCGATGCACTACTACGGCGAGGCGTGGGACCGGATGCGGCCGATGACGTCGATGTCCGGGAACGGGGCCACCGGGAACGCGTTGCGGATCTTGGCCCACCAGGCCAAGGACGCCGTCGTCTTCCTCGACGACAACGCCCCGACCAACGGGATCGAGGAGGCGTGGAAACGGCTCGAGACCACGATGCGGATGCTGCACAACCAGGAAGAGCGGCAACGCTCGGACCGCAGCGGTCAGGAAGCCACCAGCGGCACCCGGCCGAGGACCTCGGCGCTGATCACCACCGAACTGCCGCCGCGGGCCGGGACCTCCGGAGAGCGGCGAGGCTTGATCGTGCCGATGTCCAGACGCGACGTCGCCATCGAGGACATTCAGGCTCTCGACGAACTCGGCTTGCGGCACCGGCGCGCCCTGCTCATGTCTTCGCACCTGCAGTGGCTGGCCCAGGACTACCGAGGCAACCTGCAGCGCCTGGCCGGGCTGCGCGAGGAGTTCGTCACCTTCCTGCGCACCCGCAGCGACCTCACCGGTCGCCTGGTGGAACGCCACGGGGCCAAGATCGCTGAACTGTGGGCCGGGTGGGGTCTGCTGCTTGAGATGCTCACCGAGCAGGGCGCCCTCAGCGGGCAGGAAGCGGACGCGTGGCGTGCCCGGATCAGCCAGGCGCTGGTCGTGGCAGCCGAGTCCGCCGAGGACCCCGACCTGGTCGAGTCCACTGGGCAGCGGGCCTGTGAGCTGCTGCGGTACGCGTTGACCAACGGCATCGCGTTCGTGGCCGATTCCACCACCGGGCTCGCCCCTCAGGGCTTGGAGCGGCGCTTGGGTTGGCGCCCCGGAGCCAGCGGCGCCGAGGCCATCGCCAACGGGGACGCGTGGCGGGTGGACCCCCGCGCCATCAACCTCGGACACGTCCAGCTCCACCCGGACGGCACCACCGAGACCGGCCCTGAACTGCTGTGTGAGCGGGCCGGGTTGGAGGCCGTCATCAAGGCCGCCTCGAGCGCGATGCCCGACAGCCGCGGCATGGACCTGGGCACCGTCCTGCGCGCCCTCGAGGACGAGGGAGTGCTCAAGGTGCGCGTCGAGAAGCGCGAGCGGGGGATCGTGGTGCGGCGCTCTCTGGATCGCACCATCGCCTGCCTGCCCTCGCTGGTCGACCCCTCGAGGCCGTTGCGGGAGAAGCGGTTCGTGCTGCGACTGGCCGAGGTGTTCGGGGAGAGCCCAGGCGGGTTCTCGTTCGAGGGGCCCGACGACGACCGTCCCAACGGGGACGGTCCTGGCGGGGCGGCTCCGGTTCCGCTGCTGCCCATGCCCGGGCCTGACCCGGCCAAGGACGACACCAACCAGGGCCGCGAGGAGGCCCCCACCCTGCTGCAGGAGACGATCGTGGAGTACACCACCGCCGGTGGCCTGAGCCTGCCCTGCCAGCCCGTAGCGACCGCGCCGTGCCGTGGCTGCGGGGTGCGGGCGGGGGTCGGATTCGCCGGCGTCCCCGCCCACATCCCGTGTTTTGAGAGGACCGGCGCGGCCACTGTTGAGCAGTGGCTGAACCCGGGCCAAGCCCAGCCTGCCCCAGCAGTTGAGGCCCACCCCGTGGCTCACGAGGACTCGGTGCCACCCTCGTCGACGCCGGCGCCGGCACCGGTGGGGCAGCGGGCCACGCGGGGGCAGGCGCAGGCAGCGTCTCGAGCACGGCGGTTCCCCGCGGCCGTGGCAGTCGTCGACGTCGACGCGCTCTGGTTGCCCGATGGCACCCGACGCGAGCTGCCTCATCCGGTGACGCACTTGGGTCATCTGGAGCAGATCGGGCGCGAGCTCGGGTTGGGGATGGCGCCGGCGGCGGCCGGCTGGTCCTGGGATCAGGCCGGGGTCGTGGTTCCGACGGCGGCTCTGTGGCGCGAGCTCGGGGTGCCGATCGATGATCTGCCCAAGTACGTCTCGCAGCGGCCGGCGTGGTTCACCTCGATTTCTCCGCAGTTGGCGGCGTTGAGCGACGCCGCCTCGTCGGGCTGGGTGTTCGGGCGTGGCGATGCCGACCCGATGCTGCGCTTGACGACCAAGTTGCGGCTGGCTGGCGCGGAGCGGGGAAGTGTCCAGATCCTGATGACGCCCGGGCTCCCGACGGACTGGGGCCTCGATGATGCCGACCCGGCCCGGCTGGCCCGCCGGCTGCAGTTGTTCGCTGACGCGGTCGGGATCGCGTTCACCGGCTCCCCGATCAATACCGCTCTGGACTTGTTCCACGCGGTGACCAAGCGGGAGGTGCGTGAGCGGATCCAGTACGTCGACTGGACCCAGATCCCGCCGGCGCGCAGCCACACCTTGGAGCCGCACTTCAACTGGACCCGTGTGCCAAGCCAGGCCGAGCGTCAGCTGGAGCAGGTGCGGTTCTTCGACCGCAACCAGAGCTACTTGGCAACGTGGTCCAACATCGAGATCGGTTTGGGGGAGCCCGAGCACCACGGCGAGGGCTTCTCGTTCGACCCGAAACGGGCCGGGTGGTGGCGGATCACGTTGCCGGAGAACACCGTTGGTGGGGTTGCCCAGGTGGCGCCCTACCCGGACCTGTTGGATCCTGACGGCACCGCGGCCGGGAAGGAGCGGTGGTTGACCACGCCGGCGTTGGCGTATGCCGTGAGCAAGCTGCACGCGCAACCGGTGGTGCATGAGTCGTGGACGTGGCCCAAGGAGCGGGCGACCCGGCTGCTCGACCCGTTCTACAAGAGGGTCAAGGCCGCACTCGAGCACCTGCACCAGGTCGACGACGTCGACGCCAAGGCCGCGGCCGGGCTGGTCAAGCAGATGTACAAGCAGCTCAGTGGCCACTTCATCTCCAGCAACGCCGCCGAGCGGCAGGACCCGATGTGGCAGCCGTATGTCTTCCACGCCACCAGGGCCCAAGCGCGGGTGGCCATCCTCAACCGGATCCTCGAGATCGGGGAGCGGAACCAGCTCGCGGGGCGGGAGAACCGGTGGCCGCTGGTGGTGTCGAACACCGACATGATCGGGTATGCCGCAGCCCAGGATGCACCCCTGTCAGGGTGGCCGGGGGATCCGGCGCACCTGACGTGGACACCGGGGATGTACAAACCGGGCCGGGTCGGGGCGATGGTCGACCAGGTGCCCTACCTGACCGGGCGAGGCTGGGGTGGGATCGATGCCACCACCGATCCCGGGGGTGAGTCGTGAGTAGCCGTGGCGGTGGCGATGGCGTCGACATTCCGCTGCCAGGGATGCCGCCGGTGGAACCGGGACGGGCCCGTGGGCCGGTGTTGCCGACCCAGACGCCCAGCGGGACACCACTGTCCGGGTTCGACCCGGGGGAGCGGTCGACGGCGTTCCGGGAGAAGGCATTCTCATTCCTGACCGGTCGTCCCGCCGGGGGAGCGCTCGAAGGGGACCGGGGGGCGCAACTGATGGCCGCGTTCGGGTCCTCCACCCGTGACCCGTCCCGGCCCAACGTGGCCGCCGCCGCCAAGGGCTTGGGCGTGTCGACCCGGTCGGTGCAGCGCTGGATCGCCGGGTCGGGCATGTCGACAAAGCACGCCAAGACACTCTCGACCAAGGCGCGGCAGGCGATGACCACCAAACGGGGCCGGGCCGCCGCGGCGCGAGCTGCCGGTCCGTTGCGCGCCCCGCGCGGGAAGAACGGGCTCAGGGTCAGCGGGATCATGGGCAAGATCTCCGCCAGCGACGGCAACTACCGGCCCCGCGATGCCCGGGTCCAGGTCCAGCAAGAGGACCTCGACCGGCTGCAGGCGCTGTGGATCGAACACGGTGACGCCGGCGTCGAGGCCTTCCTGCACAGCCACTTCGACCAGCACTACGAACCCGATTGGCACTTCCGGTCCGTCGACGCACTCGAGTGGGACTTCAACCTCAACTACAACGACTACTGACCGCGGACGAGCCGCCTCCCGGGATGGCGTGATGAGGCGAGGACCGGCAGCGCTTCCTGTTCAACGCGCGCGACCCGGCGATCGGGAGTAGGTTCACGCCCACGGCAAGGGGCGGGTCGGTTGGGGCAAGAGCCCGGAGGAAGTGTCCGGGCGAGGTGGGGCTCTTAGGCCGTGTTGATCTAGGTGCTGCGTAGCCAGATCAGGGTGGCGGCCAGGGCGATGGCGGCTCGGTAGTTGCGGGCGAGTTTGTCGGTGCGCATCGCGATCCCGCGCCACTGCTTGAGCTTGTTGAAGCAGCGTTCGACGACGTTGCGGCCGCGGTAACGCTGCTGCTGCTCGGCGCCGAAGTCGATCGGGCGGCCGGGCTTCTTGGCCCGGTGCGCGATCTGGTCCTCCCGCTCCGGGATCGTCGCGGCGATCCCGCGGGCCCGCAGCCACGCCCGGTTCGCCTTGGACGGGTAGCCCTTGTCGGCCAGCACCCGATCCGGGCGGGTCCTCGGCCGGCCCGGCCCGAGGCGGGGGACGCGGATGCCGTCCAGGACGGTGCTCAACATGGTCGTGTCGTTGATGTTGCCGGCCGTCACCGCCCACGACAACGGCCGGCCCTTACCGTCAGAGACCAGGTGAACCTTGCAGGTCAGGCCGCCCCGGGAGCGGCCGATCGCATGGTCAGGCGGCTCCCACCACGACGGATTCTTGTGATTCGATCCTGCCCCCTGTGCCACGGGTCAGGGTCGCACCATGCTGATGCACCCGCGCGATCGTGGAGTCGATGGCGACCACCCACTCGACCTCGCCGGCAGCGTCGGCGAGCTTGTGCACCTCGGCCAGCAGCGCCTCCCAGGTGCCGTCGCCGGCCCACCGGTTGAACCTCTTGTAGATCGAGTTCCACTTCCCGAACCGCTCCGGAACATCCCGCCACGGCGCCCCGGTGCGGTACTTCCACACCATCCCCTCCAGCGCGCCACGGTGATCCGTCCACGGCCGACCCGCCGTCTTGACTGCCGGCAGCATCGGCTCCAGCACAGCCCACACCTCATCAGGGATCTCGCGACGCGTCACACGGTCAACACTGACCGGCCAACACCCCGAACCCTTTGATCAACACGCCCTAGGACCGACAGCCAACTCCGTGATCGGAAGGGATCCGTCAACGGGAAGGGGATCGTCATGAAGCAGGGTCGAGGGGCCTCCATCTGGAGCCATCGTGTGAAGGTCGGCGCGGCGGCAGTCGCGCTCGGTCTTGGGATCAGCCTGGTCAACGTGAGCAGCGCTCAGGCCTACAACACATTGGGCTGCAAGTGGTCATCAAGCTCCGTGCGGCTGTACGTGCCCTCGCCGCTGCTGTCCTACCCGGTCTGGTGGAACGCGGCTGCGAATTGGAACGGGTTGGACGCCAAGTACGTCTCAGCAAGCACAACCGATGTGTACGGGACCAACGAGAACCGAGGGAACACCGTCAGCTGGACCGGGGTGACACGAGCGAAGGGCACCCTGCAATCGTTCCCCCCCTGCAGCGGCGGGCGATGGACAACAGGAAGAATGGAGGTGGTGTTGAACTGGTCGTTGATCAGCAGCCTCGGCTACAGCAGCGCGAAGCGACAAGGTGTTGCAGCGCACGAGCTGGGACACGCCTTCGGTCTGGCTCACAACTCGGCCTCGACCGGGATCCTCATGTACCCCTACGACAGCCGGACCACCTACGTGCCGGCGTCCGACGACAAGGCAGGCGTCAATGCGCTCTACTGACAAGCTGCTCGCCAAACTCGTGACTGTGATCCTCACGGGGGCGGCCTTGACCGCATGCGGCTCTTCGGGTGAGAACGCACTCCCCAAGATCTCGATCGATGGAACCAGAGCCCACGAGTACACCACCTTGGGCGAACTGGCCCAAGACGCCACCGCAGTCGTCGTCGCGGTGCCGACCGGCAAGGAGCATGCCAAGCCCCTGCCGAAGGACTACGGGCCCGCGGATGCCGCACCCACGCCCTATGTGCAGTTGAGGGTGATCAAGGTCCTCTCCGGAGACCTGCAGCCGGGGATGATCGACCTGGTCAGCCCTGGGCTGGACGAACGGACCGGCAAGCAGGCCCTGCGCGCAGGCGGCCCTTATCTGCTCTACATCACCCCGGCCATGTACGCCGCGAATGACCCCGCCGGAGGGTACGTCGTCGTCGGCGGACCGGCCGGAGCCTACGGAGCCACCTCAAGCAACGCCAAGGACTTCAACCGCATCGACACCGAAAGCGTGAAGTTGCCGGCGAAGATCACCTTGGGCGCCACGGATGTGCCTGCCGCCGCCCTGACCGAGCAGGAGGCTCTCGCCCAGGGACCGCAGTAGCACCCGACAAGAGAGTGAGGCCCGGGACTTAGTCCACCCCGGGCCTCACTCTCTTGTCGGGTGCTGCCTACCTGCGGCTGATCCGACGATCACTGCCGTCTTGTCCAAGCGGAAGGTGCTGCAACGGCAGACCATCGAGGTCAACGAGCCGGGGTCGCTGGGTCCCAAATGACCTGATCCAGCGCCAGAAGGCTCCTTGGGAGTCCTTGGCCTGCAGGTCCTCGGTGTAGAAGCCGGACTGGTCCAAGGCGGAGTAGATCTCCGGCGTGAACAGGACCGTCGGGTCGTTCGAGGTGGGGATGCTCAACCACAGCTGGAGCTGTCCCTGTTCGATGATCACGGGGTACACGCCGTACTCGTGCGATCGCGGTTGGAGGGTTGTGCGAGTGAAACCGTGGTCTTGGGCGAGTTGCCGATCGAGGTAGACGCGCGCCCGCCGTGGGCCGGTCATCCAGTCCGGCTTGGTGGGGGAGTCCAACGCCGCGAGCCAAGAGGTGAGCAGCGGCTCAGAGGACGGGGTGGCGTAGAAGCCGTGGGAGGTCTGGTCCTCGAGGTTGTCAGTTAGAGGTCTCGGGTCCCAGCGGGGAAGGCCGAACGGACCAGAACGACGCCAACCAGGGTCTTCGACGTGGACAACGCTGACGAAGAAGTCGTTGACTGGCCACGGTGTCCCCATCGGGATGTGCGGCCACTGATGGGTGTGCAGCGCTTGTTCTGGCTGGTCGAGGTCGACGTCAGTGACGCGGCTGTAGGCAATCAGATTCACCAGATCCGGAGCCAGGCCCAGACCATTCAGTTCTCGGACCGCGTTGGAGGGGCCAGTCCCCCCGTACCCGACTGTCACATTCTCCACCCCGACCCATCCGCCGTCCTTGGTCAAGATGAGCATGGAGGCTTCGCGGATTCCTACCCCGAAGCCAGGGTCCAGCAGCGATGCGGGGCTGATCCCAGCCATGTACATCGTGTCCGACTGAGCAAAGGACGCGACCACCCTCTGCGGGCCGCCCCGCGCATTGACATAGGCCTGCAACTCCGCCCCCTTCAGGAACGGGACCCGACCCAGGGGATCGGGGACGGTGATCCCCTTCTCGGCCGCCGTCTGCATGAGCACGGTGAGGTGGCTGGGCGAGATGCCGGCGAAGTCGGCCGACCGCGCCTTGGCCTGGCCGAGCACATCCCGCAAGTAGGAGGTGATCGCGCCGATCTCCAGTCCCGCTTCATCGATGTCACGTTGGGCTCGTGAGCGGCGGTCTGCTAGGACGGAGAGCTGGTCATTGAGCATTGTGCGTGCAGTTTCAGCATCCATGCACCGGAGCGTATCAGTCTAATCGTCGGCGTGCCGACGCTATGCCGCCGGGCGCCCGTCGGAAGGTCTTCATTCTGCCGACGGACCTTCGAGCAGGGCCCGGATAGGCGCGGTGTCGAGCCAGGTCTCGTCCCGTCCGGCCTCGACTAGGCCGGGGGCGATGAGGTCGTCGCGGATCCGGATGCGCCAGGGTTCGACTCGCTCGAGGAGTGCGTGTTTGGCCAGGCCGGCGCGGGGTCGGTTGGGGTAGGTGTGTCGGTCGAGCAGGGTCCAGCCGGGCGGGATCTCGACGGGGCGGGCTGGTTGGGCCCGCGTGAGCATGGTGCGGCAGACGCCGAGAGTTTCGTGGTGGAGCAGCCAGAGCGTGTGCGGTTCGTGCCAGCGTTGGGCCCGCCACTGGGAGGAGGCAGCTCGGGTTCGGGGTCGCTCAAGTTCGGTAGCAGCGATGCGGAAGTGGTTGGCCTGCATGGCTTGGGAGAGAAGGGCTTTGGGGTCGGGAGAGAGGGCCGCGCGCAACTGGGTGGCGTGCTCGATTGAGGGGATGGAGGCCCCGGCGAGCCAGCGTTGGATGGTGCGGGCCGACACGCCGGCGGCCGCGGCCGCAGCGCTGGTGGCCGGTCGCGTGGGGGAGGTGCCGCCGTAGCCGAGCCAGATCGCGAGGCGGAGTTCTTCGGGAGTCCAGGTACGGGGGGTCATGGCGCGTCCGGGTCGGGTTGGCGGGTGATGAAGGCGCCCATGCCGGGCACGGTGAAGGCGAGCCGGCCGTAGGCGGGGGTGTAGATCAGACCCTTGGCGATCAGGGAGGAGCGGGCCATGGTCAGGCTGGTTGCGGGGCGGCCCAGCAGGGCGGCGATCTCTCCGGTGGGGACGCTGTCCTCGCCAAGGGTGGCCATGGCTCGCAGGTAGGTCTGCTCGGAGCGGGTGGCGCGCTCCCAACGGGCTCGGAAGAACCCGAGGTCGAGGGCGAGCTGGCCGGTGGCGACGCCGACCCGGGCGTCCTCGCGGGTGATGAGGGCGGGCTGCTCAGCGGCGTTCCACGTGTCTTGGCCGTACTGCTGGAGGAAGTAGGGGTAACCGGCGGTGGCGGTGACGACGAGGTCGACGGCGTCGTCGTGCCAGGTGACGTCGACCTGGGCGGCGGGCAGGGTCAACGCTTGGGCCGCGGCCGTGGCGGGCAGTGCGGCGAGCTGGTGGTAGGCGAAGAGTCGTTCCGCGTAGGACTTGGCTTCGGCCAGGACCTTGGGCAGTGAGGGCAACCCGGCCAGGCAGAGGACGAAGGGCCACCCTTGCTGGGAGGCTCGGTGAGCGGCGGCGCACACGGCGGTGAGTTCCTCGGGGGTGAGGGACTGTGCCTCGTCGATCAGCAGCGCGAAGCCGGTGCTGTCTTCGGCGGCGGCCTCGGAAAGGTCGTGGATGAGGGTGTCGAGGTCGGTTTCGAGCACTCCGGTGGCGGCTGCAGGTGAGGTGTCGTCGGGGTCGAGATCCAGCCCGAAGGACCAGGTGCCCGAGGTGTCGTAGGAGGCTTTGAAGCTCAAGGCGGTGCGCAGGGCACGGCGGAGTCGTTGACCTGCGGTGGGGCGGACCCGAGCCGCAAGGGGCCGGTGGAGCGCCTCGCCGAGGCTGACTCGCAGGGGCTTATCGGTGCCGGCCTCGAGTTGAGCGACCAGCCACTGGCGGTCGGAGGCTTCGCGGGCCAGCCGGGTGAGCAGGACGGTCTTTCCGACTCCGCGCAGCCCGTAGATCGTGATCGGTTGAATGCTCAGCCCTCGTTCGATGCGCTCGAGCGTGACCGTCCACGCCTCCAGCTGGGCGGTGCGCCCGACCAGGGCCGCCGGGGGTCGGCCCGCGCCGGGGGCGTAGGGGTTGAGGTTGGGGTCCACGATCAGTCGGCTTCCGTCCCTTGACGAGGTATCAACACTTATCCCTAGTTATACCAGCCGTTTATATCTTCGGATAGGGTGGGCAGACCAAGCGCCTCGACGAGGGGAGGGATCGATGAACATCATCGCTGGCGCAGTCGCCGCCGCCCTTGGTGCAGGAGCGGCATACCCGATCGCCACCTGGTTCGAGCGCGGGCATTGGCGGCGAGGCGAGGACCCCCTGCCCCGGCGCGTTGATCGCCTCCTCCTGGCCATGGCCTTGGCCATCACCTGCGCACTTCTGGGCGCCACCCTCGGCCACGCCCGGTTATGGCCGGCCGCGGCGGCCGCGATCATCTTGGCCCTCACCGGGACCGCGATGTGTCTGGTCGACCTCGCGGTGCACCGGATGCCGGAGCCGGTCACGTTGGCCACGTACGGGATCGTCGGTGGCGTTCTGTTGATGGGGGCTGCGGTTACGGGGCAGTGGGGGCAGTTGGGTCAAGCGGTTGCTGGAGGTGCCGTGTTGTGGGTGATGTTCTTCCTCTACTCCCTGGTCACGGGCCTGGGGTTCGCCGATGTGCAGATGCTCGGCATCGGGGGGCTGGTTCTGGGATGGATCGGTTGGGGGGCTGTCCTGGCCGGCGCAGCTGGCGCCATCTTCATCCCTGGACTGTGGGCCGCCGTCGCCTTGCTCGCCGGTCGGCGAGGCCACTTCGCCGCCGGACCCCCCATCCTCGTGGGCATCCTCCTCGCGGCGGCCGCAGCTGGGGCGGGTGCCCTGTGAGCGACGGCATTTGTCCGAACCGGTCCCTAGCCTTGACAGCGAACCACACCCACTCGAGACGAGGTTTCATCCCATGATCAAGAGGATCGATCCGGAGGACGTGGCCGATGACCTCATCACCGCATTGGGCGAAGTCGGATTGCGGGCGGACCGGTTCACCACTGGCCCGGGAGTAGTTGGCCTCAACCTCTGGCGACAGAGTGGTCGCTACCCGTTGACCGCGCTGACGATCAGCGACAACAACCAATTCCAAGACATCGCCTGGGGACAGCGTTACGAGCACGCGCTGCCGTTGTCGACCCCTCTGGATGAGGTGGTGACTGCCGTCGTCGCCACCGTGACCAACATGCAGGGTGAAGATGATGCGTGAGCCTTCTCGCCAGTTCGGTCCCACAACGCCTCTACACTGGATCTTGAGCGCATCCTCACTCCTGGGGATCCGTTCGGACACGCTCGGGCGTGCGCCGGTTGGCCCCGGATGCACGCCCGAGCACTTCGTTGTCAGGGAGCGGTGATCTCCTGATGGTGCGCAGTGTTCCCCGCCCCCTCGACCCCGATGGCGCCCTTGAGGCCGATCGCCATGCCGGACCGGACCAGCGCACCGTGCAGGCCCAACTCAGCCCCTCCGAGGAAGCGCAGGAGCGCGAGGCAGACCGGGCCGGCGCTCGTGAGCTCGACGACCTCGTGGAGACGATGAAGGGGCGGACACGAGCCGGCAAGGACCGCGACCGGGCGTTCCCTCGGGAAACCACGGCCCCGCTCGGGCACCCACTGAAGGCGCGCAAGTTGCCCGAGCGGGGTGAGCAGCGGGTCAAGTTCTCGGCTCGGCAACGGTCCGAGCGCTCAAGGGTCAAGCATCAGGTGGAAGACCGGCTCTCCGGGACCCAGCATCGTGAGCTCGACCAGATGCTGCGGGAGGACCCGAGCCGGTGGGCCGAACTCAACGACGCCTTGTCCGAGGCCGCGGGCGACGTGCAGCAGTTGCCCGAGCCTCAGATTCGGTCGGTGCAGCGGGTGGACCGAGCAATCCAGGCCTACGAGGAACTCAACGACCGCTCTCACGTGATTTACACCAACGTGCAGATGCCCGCCGACGTCGCGCCGCTTGAAGTGACCGGCTACCTTCGCCGGCACCTCCAGGAGGGAACTCCGGTGGCGTTCGACCGGTTCACCTTGGGCGCGCACACCATCACTGAGATCGAGACCAGTCGAGAAGGCCACGGCACTGCGGTGTTCGAGATCGCCACCCGCCGCGGGATGTACTTGGGCCAGTCCGGCAGTGGATCTTCAACTGCGCACCTGCTGCCACGGGGGTTGAAGTTGTGGGTGGTCTCCACTCAGGTCACGACCTACAGGCGGGCTGATGGCACACCCGGATGGCGGGACCTGGTCACCTTGAGTGACACCCCGCCGACGACGACAGGAAAGGAGCAGTCGGCATGAGCCAGAACGCCAAGGAGACCGCGGCCAGGGCCGCCGAGGAGGAGCGTCGCGCGGCGTGGGAGCGGGATAAGCCGCGGCCGCGGCGTCGCGGGCCCCATGGACGCACCGAACTGGTCGTGCACCCGCACCTGCTTCGGGGCGCCGGACCGATGCCCCGAATCGGGGACGGGCCGGGGGAGTGACCAACAAGGGACGTCGGCTGCACAACTGGGGCTTCATCGAGGACCGCTCAGCTGCCGAGCTTGAGGTCCGGTGCCTGAACTGTGGGTTGATCGAACGTACCGGGTACTACGTCGGCGCGCAGGGGCGCACCGTTGGAGTCATCCAGTGGATCACCCCTCAAGGGCGTCTGCTGTGCATCCGCCCGGTCCGCCATCTCAGGCCCGGGCCCGCGCTGGGCACGATCGCGGACGCCTTTCCTGGCGTGCCTGTTGCGGGTTCGCCCCAGTGCCCCAAGTCCGTCGAGGCTTGGACCGAGCAGAGTTGATCCCAGGGCCTCTCCTAGGATGTCGTGTCACTACGAGTAAGCACCCTGACCCGGTGACCGGGATCCTTCTGGTCGCCGGGTTTCTCGTTGGGAACTGTTGGTGATTCTGTGGAATCACCAACCAGCCTTGGCAGGGGTTCCCAAAGAGGGAAGGGTCGTACCCTTGGGTTACAGCCAACGTCCTGATGGGGCGTTCGGAAGTGGAAGCCGGGACCCCCGCCGTATGACGGGACCCGGCTTTTGCGCACCCTCAAGTGATGTCGTGGCCGGAGATCGGGTCAGGCGAACTCGGCTAGTCGGGGGAGGCTCTCGAGGAGTTCGGTGTAGAGCTGGGGCCAGCCGGCGCGGAGCCAGGTGATGCGGCCGTTCTCTAGGCCGGTGGCGGTGATGAGGGTGCTGATCCGTAGGGCCTGTTCGGGGGCGCCCAGTGCGGTGAGTTTGGCGTAGATCGGGCTGGGGGGGATGTCGTGGGCGGCCAGGTAGGTCCAGACGTCGTCGGTGCTCCAGTCCCAGAGGGGCCCATAGGCGGTGGTGCCGTTGCGGCGGCTGATGATGCCTCCGTGGCGGCGCCGACGCTCGCTGGTCACCGTGGTGGGAGATCCGGGGCAGCAGGAGCAGCTGGTGCGGATTTCGCGGCGTAGGGCAGTGGCGTAAAGGCGGGCGCGGCCGCGGGATTCGGCGGCCCTGACTCCCCAGAGTTCGCCGGGTCCGTGCCGGTCGTGGGCGGTGCCGGCGGGGATGTCGATCAGGGTGCGGGTGAGGTCTGGGACCGTGGCTCGGGGCGCGGCGTGGCTCCAGGCGCCGGAGGCCTCGAGGATCTCCAAGGCGGTGGGTTGCGCGCGGATGATGTCGAGGTTGAGCTTCCACTGCTCGGCCAGGTCGAGGATGTAGGCGCGGTGCTCGGGGTATTCGAGGCCGGAGTCAAACCAGGTGATGGGTAGGGCGGGGTCGACTTGGCGAACCAGGTGGGCCACGACCAGGGAGTCCTTGCCGCCGGAGAAGGCCAAGTATCCGTCGTGGGCCTCGAGGTGGTTCTCGATGCGCTCCAGCAGGTGACGGGTCGGGGCCGGGGTTCGGCGGCCGCGCAGGGCGCGCAGGGCCGCAATGTCGAGGCCGGGATCGGGGTGATTCATGTCGCGGGTAGGGCCAGGGTGTGCTGGCGGGCGGGGTGGATGTAGGGAGGCCGCAGGCCGGCGCGGCCGAGGACGACGTCAAGGTCTAGGCCGGCGAGGCAGGACGGTGGGGTGGGGCGGCCCAAGGTGCCATCGGGGTGGAGGTGGGCTGCGGCGAAGGGGTCCAGGTCCTCGAGGATCTCCACCTGCCAGGTCAGGACGCGCCCTTGTCCGTTGCGGCGCTGCTTGCCGATCGCGGGGATGGGGCTCAGGAGCGCGGTGAGGGCCTCTGGGTCGCCGAGGGCGTGCCAGTGGACTGCGGAGCACACCGTGACCAGGAGGGGCGCCCAGCGCGCCCGGAAGCGGCCTTCTCGGTCACGGAGGCGTTCGGGCAGCGACGCGGTGAGGGCCTCGAGGTGGCGGGAGTCGGTGCGGGCACCGTAGTAGCGCTGCTCGGGCAGCAGTCCGTGGCCGTCGGCCGGGTGGGCTGTGGTGGCAGCCCAATGCCACAGCTGCGGGTCCTCGGGGATGCACCTGGACAGGGGGAGGTCTAAGTCGATCGGGTCGGCTTGGGCGAGGATCGGTTGGTCGCCGACGTCGCCGGCGGCTTTGCGGGTGGCGTGCAGTTGCGCGGCGAGCAGGCCGTCCAGGGCGATGCCCCATCCGCCGGCGACCGCGAGGCCGGCTTCCAGGCGGGCGGTGACGCGCACCGGCCGGTGCCCGGCAGAGATGTCGAGGTGGGTGGCCATCGGAGGTGAGTCAGGTCAAGGTGGCGATCGCGGCCAGGACCTCGTCGCGGCGGTCGAGGAGGTCCTGGCGCCAGTCGACGACCTGGACCGGTGGCGAGGTTCGCTCCCAGGTGGTGTGCGTGTGGCCGTGGCCGATGCCTCGGCGGCCGCCGAGGACTCCGGAGGTGGCGAACTCGTCGAGGACGTCTTGGATGAAGGCCGTGGTGGCAGGGGTTGCTCGATCGAGGTGGACCCAGGTGCTGAATCGGGTGCCGGCGGGGAAGGATTCGACGTGAAAGACCGCGGGCCCGGTGGCCTCGGCGAGGGCCGCAAGGGCAGTGAGGTCGATCTGGCCGCCGGGCGTGGTTGGGGTGGTCATGGCTGCGAAGCCGGCGCTTTGGGCCTCGTCGAGGCGGGTGTAGGTCTCAAGCTGGGTGGCGGTGAACACGTCCGGGCCGGGGCGCCCGGTGAGGTGCTCGGTCTGGGCGAGGTGGGGGATGAGTCGGCCGACCATGAGGGAGCCGTCGATGATGCGTCCGGATGAGGCCGCGCCGAAGGCGGCGATCAGGGGGATCAGTTCCCGCACCCGGCGCAGGCGCTGCCCGGAGAGTGGTTCGCCGCTGGTCTTGGCCAGCGCTCCGCCACCGCGCAGGGCGTGGGCGGCGGCCAGAGGGAGGGTGCCTTCATAACCGAGGGTGTCGCGCAGGAGCTCCTCGCCGATGCGGCGGAGTCGTCCACGCAGGGCGTTGCCGGAGATGACCGGGATCTCGACGAGCTCGCCGTCGGGGGTGATCATCTGCTCTCGTCGCAACAAGGTGGTGGTGCCGGCGGCGTGGCCACCGTGGACGATCGAGGAGGTGGCGGTGACGAGCCCGGACCATCGCGTGGTGACGGTGGTGTTCATGCGTCGCCTTCTTCTCGGGTGCGGGACGCCCGGACGGCGTCGGCGACGATCCGGGTGCGCAGCAACAGGGCTGGGGTCTCGGTGCGCAGCAGGCGCAGAACCGGCACCGGGTCCTCACGCAACAGCCGCTCGAGCTCACGCCGTTCCTCACCGGTGCGGGGCAACGACTCCAATTCGGTCGCGACCAGGGTCCACCAGTGCCGCAATGAGGCGGTGCGGAACGTGGCGGCGGCGACCCGTTCGGGGAGCAAGGAGTCCCAGTAACTGGTGCGGCGGCCGCCGACCCAGCCGTGAGCCCAGTCGATCCCGTAGTGCAGGAGGAGCAGGATCCGTTCGGCAGTGCCGGCAGGACCGGGCAGCGGCGGCATCTCGGGCACCAGGGCCAGCCACCGGTCGGTGGGGGCCAACGACGCGGCAGGGATGGTTGAGCGGGTGCGAGGGGGCACCGTGCTAGGTCCTGAGGGAGGTGGCGGCGATCGTGGCCACGGTCATCCAGGCGGGGGCTCGGCGCCAGGGCGTGAGGCTGTCCCACGCGTTCAGCAGCGTGGCTCGGTCGCCGGCGGGAGTCATGGCCACCATCTTCCATGGCGGGACCGGCTTGAGCAGGTCGACGGCGGAGGCGCCCAGGGTGCGCAGCTGGACCAGAGTCGCCATCCGGGTGCAGTCCTGGGTCGACCAGGTCAGTGGGGTGTCGTCGAGGGTGACCCGTCCCCAGGTGGCTGCCGGCAGCATGTGTTTGCGGCCCGGGCGTGAGGGCACGGCGATCGCGGTGTCGGCCGGGATGGGGTGGCGGAGTTCGGTGAGCAGTTGGGGCAGGGTCAGCAGGGTCAAGGTGGCGGGGGAGGCGGTGACTTTGAGGGCGCTCGAGCGCAGGGCTGGGGTGGTGTAGCACCAGACGCAGGCCGGGCACAGGGCGCTGTTGTTGGGTGCTCTCCAGTCGTCGACGGAGGTGAATCCGCGGTGGAGGACCTTGGTTGTGGCTGTGGTGGCGGCCGCGGCCGCGCAGCGGGCGCAGGCTGCGCCTGGGGAGGGATCGTCGAGGTGGTCCTGGGGGTGCTCGCTTCGCCAGGCCGCCAACGCCGGCGTGCGGTTCGTACGCTCTGCCGTTCTCACCGGTGCCCTTCCTGCGCGACCAACGCTTTGTCACTGATCTGCAGGTGCGTTGCTGTGACACCGGCCCCCCCTCCCGAAACCCAGGGGCCTAAGGCCCCCTACCCCGATGCCCAGGGGGGTTGTTTCGGGGGTCTGGGCAGGGGGTGTGCGGCTAGAATGTGTTGTGTCCGAACGGAATTGGGGATCTAGCCAGTCCCCGTGAACCACTGAAGGAGTGGTGTGCATGTCTGCATTGGTGAGTGAAACCGTCGCCGCCGAGGCCCCGGTCTCGACGCTGGCGGCGGAGTCGGAGCGGGTCCTGCTGGATGGCTCGCGTCTGGCGTTCGTGGCGGGTCGGGGACTGGTCGCGGGGTGCCGGGAGCGTGAGGGCGTGGTGTACGACGCCGCCGGTTCGGAGGTTCTCCGGGTCGAGGTGGTGGCCTTGCCGTCGCCGGGGGAGCGTGTCGAGACCACGTCGGGGGAGGGGGTCTGGCTTGGGGTGACGGCGGGCAAGGTCGGCGGTCACCTGACGGCGAAGGTGCTGCTGGATGAGGGCGGGGTCCGCACGCTCTCCAGGCCGGCGGGCACGTTCGATGTGGCCCGGATGATGATCGGGCCGGGGTCGGCGGAGGTCACGCGGATGGCGGAGGCGCTGTACGTGGCGACGATCAACCACGATCTGCGGGAGGCCGAGCACGTGGCCTTCTTGAAGGCCCTCACCGAGGACGCCCACGAGCGCGCAGACGCGGAGGGGTGGTGCGGGGAGTTCGACGATTGGATGGAGGAGCACGGGCTGGAGCGTCGTCCCCGGGACTACCGTCTCGTGGTCTCGGTGCAGGCGGACGTGACGGTGATCATGTCGTCGATGCGCAGCGCCCAAGAGGCCAAGGAGGCGGTCACGCTCAACGACGTGTGGTCCGCCCTCTCCCGGGAGGACATCAGCGACTGGGAGGTCACCGACCTCGAAGAGGCCTGATCGCTGCTCAGGGTGGGGCCGCGTCGGCCGGGTGACATCGGCGGCGCGGCCCTAGTTCTGGTCGCCCTGGCTCCCCCAGGGGGCCTAAGGCACCCTACCCCGATGCCTAGGACTGTTTTGTGGGGTGGGTTGTCGGTGTGCGCGGCTAGATTGTGTTGTGTCCGAACGGAATACGGGCCTAGCCAGCCCGTCAGTAGTGCGTAGGGAGTGATTGGGATGGCCGCTCTGGTGATTGAGCACACGGAGGCGCAGGGCACCTTGCTGGTGGGGACGTCGCGGGGAGATGGGTCCGCGGAGGTCGTCAAGGCGTTGGGGTGGCGGTGGGGTCGATCGATCGGGTTGTGGTTCGTTCCGCGCAGCCGCGATGCCGCCCCGAAGCGGGCGTTGATCGAGCGGACGGCCGAGCGCTTGCGGGAGGCAGGGTTCGAGGTCGAGGTGTCGGTGGACGCGGCGACTGGGGACCGTGAGGAGCAGGAGGCGCGCCGGGTGGCGCAGTCCGAGCAGCGGGCGCAGGCGTTGAGTGGGCGGGCGGAGCGGGAGGAGTCTCGCTCCGAGGCGCGTTGGGAGGCGGGGCGGTCCTTGGCGGAACGGATCCCGTTCGGGCAGCCGATCCTGATGGGTCATCACTCCCAGCGGTCGGCCGAGCGCGACCGGGGCCGGATCGCGCGGCACATGGATGCCTCGTTGGAGCACGCCGAGCGGGCAGCAGCGGCCCGTCAGGGCGCGGCCTCGGCAGCGGCTGCGGAGGCGGCCCGCAACAGTCCGGTGACCGTGGCGCGGCGCATTGACCGGCTGCAGGCGCAGATTCGCTCCGAGGAGCGGTCGTTGATGCATTCGGTGGCCCGGGGCGATGACCCGCAGGGGCTCTACCGGCTCGGCCTCGAGGACCGGTTGGGGATCGCCCGGGCCGATTTGGCGCACTGGGAGGCGGTCCGGGCTGCGCAGGTCGAGAGCGGGGCGGCGACGGCGTACGGGCCGGGAACGGTGCGTCCTGGTGACCTGGTCAAGATCCGGGGTCGGTGGCGTGAGGTCGTGCGCAGCAACCCCAAGACGGTCACGGTGACCTCGGACTATTCGTGGACCGACCGGGCACCGTGGCATGAGGTGGAGGACCACAGCGCGGCCCCGGTCGCCGGAGAGAGGAGTGGGTCGTGAGTGAGCCCTTGGAGTGCATCGAGGCCTTTGCCGGGGCGTGTGAGGGGCCGGTGGAGTATCGGCATGCACTGTCGGCCTCGGGCCGGTCGTTTCCTCGCTGTGCGCGGCACTGGGCGCAGCGGCTGGAGAAGGAGCAGGAGCTGAGCCGGCGCTACCCGGTGCGGCCGCCAGCGGACTGGTCCCCGCTGGACGCGGGAGAGGCCTGGGACGAAGAGGGCTACTGAGCCCTTTCGGCGACGCCAGGGTTTTGGGTCAATCGCCCTGGGCTCTGGCGTTCTCCATGCCTGAAACCCAAGGGGGCCTAAGGCCCCCTGTCCCGACGCCCAGGGCGTTCGTTTCGGGTGGTGACTGTCGGGGGTGGGGTCTAGATTGTGTTGTGTCCGAACGGAATACGGGCCTAGCCAGCCCGGTGAGTCAACACCTAGGAGTGATCTGTATGTCTTCCGTGACACGTTTGATCTTCGGCCCGCTGGCGCGGGTCGATCTGGCGATGAGGCTTCGCCCCGATTCGGTCGCCCGCGAGGTCGCTGAGGCGATCTGCACCCTGCCTGAGCCGCCGAGCCCGGTGGTGACGGCGACCGCGTGGGCTCGGGTGCTCGGGTTGGCCGAGGAACCCTCGATTGCGGACTTCGCCGCTGCGGCGGCGGGGTGCGCGCTGGTCGAGACGCGCGATGCGCTGGTCATGTGGGTCGCTCCCGTGCAGCGGCTGGAGTCCCCGGCTCGCGAGGCCATGGCTGCGGTCCTGCCCGAGCCGGTGCCGTGGGCGCCGTGTCGGGAGGATCGGGAGAGGCTGTTCCGGCGGCTGCTGACCTTGTGTCAGCACCTGCCCGAGGGCTGTGGGGCGGCTGCGGCCACTGTGGGCGCGTTCGCGCTGTGGCACCTCGGAGAGGCCCACGGGGCGGCGCTGCTGGTCGATCGCGCCCTCAGCGACGACCCCACCTATCGGCTCGCTCAGACCCTCTCTGTGATGTTGGTGTTCGGCATCCGTGCCGAGGACTTGCACTCGCGCGAGGGTCAGCAGTGAGCCAGCAGGTGCGGGCTGCACTGGCGGCGCCGATGCCCGAGCCGGGGGAGGGCCGCAGGCGGGAGCGGCGCGCGCTGCTCTCGCTGATGCGGTACGCCCAGCAGCAGGTCGAGCGCGAGATGCGCGGGCAGGCGCAGGTGGGCCGACTGGTCACGACCTATGAGCCGGACCTGTTGCGGGCGAGCGAGTGGCAGGCCATGGCCGACGAGATCGCGGCTCACGTGCTCACGCCGACCGGCTGAGCCGGGTCCGCCCTCGGGGCCGATTCTGCAGAATCAACCCCCGAGGGCGCGGCTTGCCGCGACCACCCGGACCGGACCGGGCGCTTGCGCCCGGTGCCCTCCCGGCCGG